>Ga0209347_1000693_pt1 | contig 74060 bp, 59 predicted proteins | sample AutmiccommuBRH23_FD_187382 | JGI IMG/M metagenome (GOLD analysis project Ga0209347, IMG submission 187382) | Deep subsurface microbial communities from Mt. Terri, Switzerland - Autotrophic microbial communities BRH/23 (SPAdes) (version 2) | ecosystem: Environmental > Aquatic > Deep subsurface >... | reverse complement strand
GAGCTAGGGTGATAGGCCCCGGAAAGATGGCAGGCGGGATGCTCGTACGAAGGATGATCGGGGCCGAGGCCGACTGCCATTCCGCAACGCTGCCCGTAGAACGAGCGCAGCGTGAGACGCAGCAGCGCGGACCAGGGGCTTCGCCGGATCTCCACAGGGAGGCTCGTGGTGCCGCCGGAGACTCGCAGCTCGTATCTTCCCGGAGTGGTGACGGCAGAGAAGTCGGCGTGGCGCACCGTTGGCCCCGAGTGTGGGGCCCCGAGCGGAGGACTGAGCTCCCCCTCGAGAACCGCCGCGCCGTCGGGAAGACGATGAACGGTGAAACGCGTGTCGTGCGAAGGAGCCGCCACGATCGCAAGCTTCTGGGACCGAGATGAGTATCCGACCTGGTCGACATGGATCGTGACGGGAAGCTCGCCCGCTCCGATCGTTGACACGAGGAGCAGCGCTGGGAAGAGAAACTCGAAGGAGCGTCTTAGATTCGCCACGCCGTCCCTCCTCACCCTGCCGATCTGTCCCGCTGTTCCGCTTGAAGACCGGCTCGAGTGGTCATGAGCGACTGGTGGTGTCTTCCGAGCCGCAGGGCCTCTTCGAGAGCCGCACGGCGGCCCTGTCGTGAGTAGACGTCGGCGAGGAGGAAGTATCCCAGGGCCTTGAGCTCGTGCTCGGTCGCAAGGTCCAGCCCCGCCTTGGCCGACGCTTCCGCCTCGTTCACGCGCCCCGGGCTCTTCAACAGCGCGCGGGCGAGCATGAGATGAGCGCGGGCGGCGCGCGGATCCCGCTCGAGCACCTCCATCATCTGCTTCTCCGCGGCGCCGAACTCCCCGAATCCGAACATCAGATTCCCCAGATTGAAGCGCGCGACGACCGAGTCGGGATGGTTTTCCACCTCTTTCTCGTAGGCCGCGCGCGCTTCCTTCAGGCGCCCCTGCTCTTCCCGCAAAAGGCCGAGATGATAGTGAGCGAGCGGAAACTTGGGGAACTGCTTCACGATCTCGAGGAGAAGCGTCTCCGCCTCCGCCAGCTCACCGACTCCGATCAACGACGCCGCGAGGTTGTTCCGGCTGCGGGTGAGCTTCGGCTGGATCTCGACGACCTTGCGAAGGTTCGGGAGCGCATTCGCGTGATCGTTCCGTTCGATGTAAACGTCTGCGATCAGCTCCCACGCTCTCGCATTCTGCTCGTCTTCGGCGAGGGCTCTCCTGCAGATTGCGATGACTTCCTCGGCCTTGCCTTCATCCGAGAGGATCTCCGCCATCGCAATGAGGGCGCGCGGGTTTCCGGCGTCCTTTTTCAGGTAGCGATCGAGAATCCCCTTCGCTCTTTCGGTCTCTCCCGTCTTTCTGTATGCGGAGACGAGCAGCAGCTGGGCCTGCGGCACTTCGGAATCCTCTGACAACACCCGCTCGAGGACCTGAACGGCCTGCTCGTAGTCCTCTCCGATGAGGAGCTGGGCGCCGTAGTTGACGCCTTCATACAGAAGAAGCTTGTCCTTCGGATCCGCGAGATCCGAATCGTCCTCGTCGATCGCCGAGCTCCCGCCGAGGTACCCGAGCGCCGAGAGCTGCGCGACCGTCTCCTCGTCGAGATTCGCCTCCGCAGCCTCGGGCGCACCCTCAGCCGCCTCGGCCCGGATCCTGGCCAGCTCCGCGCGCAGCTGATGCGTCACCCGCCGCATCTCGGTCAGCTGGTTGCGCGTCTCGCCGGGATCGCTTTCGAGGTCGTACAGCTCGGCCCGGGGCGCTTCGATGTACTTGAATTGCTCGGTCCGGACGCTGTAGAGCGCGCTCCATCCGTACTGCAGCCTGGTCGCCATCGACTCGCTGTAGGCATAGCGAGGCTCCTGAGGCTCGTCGCCGGCGATCAGAGGCCAGAAAGATTCTCCCTGAACGTCCGGCTCCGATCCGAGGAGCTCGAGGATGGTGGGAAAAACGTCGATGGTTCTCACCTGGGAGGCGACCCTCTTTCCACCCAGCCCTTCTGAAGGGATTCGGAGGATCAGGGGGGCTTTCACCGCGTAGTCGTAGATGAAGTAGCCATGCTCGGTCTCGCCGTGGCTGCCGAGCGCTTCCCCGTGATCACCCACCACGACGACGATGGTGTTCCGGTCCAGACCGCGTGAGGAGAGCCATTCGAGGACGCGCCCGACCTGCGAATCGACGAAAGCGATCTCTCCGTCATATTGCGAGCTCGGATCCGAAGCGTCGAATCGCGAACGGTACGGCTCGGGAGGGTCGTAGGGGGCGTGGGCGTCGTAAAAATGAAGCCAGGCGAAAAAGGGAGCGCCGCTTTCCTCACCCAGCCAATTCAGCGCGGCGTCGACGACCAGGTTCGCGGGCCTCTGCACGCCGGCTAGATCGAGCGTCTGATCGGGCGCGAGATCGAACTCGTCGTCGTAGTGGTCGAAGCCCTGCTCGAGTCCCCATCTTCCGTCGAGAACGAACGCTCCGACGAACGCGCCGGTCCGATACCCCTGAGAACCGAGATGCTCGGCCAGGGTGGTGTGGACATCCGCCAGCCCTGCGTCCCCGTTGAGCCGGACCCCGTGGTACGGAGGGTACATGCCCGTCATGATCGACGAGTGGGACGGGAGGGTGAAGGCGGAAGGGGTGATGCAATGCTCGAACAGCACTCCCTCGCTCGCGAGTCGATCGAGATTCGGGGTTTGAGCGCCGCGGTAGCCGTAGCTCCCGATTCGGTCGGCGCGCGTGGTGTCGAGAGTGATCAGGAGAACGTTGGCACCGGCGAGGCTGGCGGGGGCGGACGCGCGGCTGGAGGAGGGGCGCGCGGTCAGAAAGAAAATCAGGCTGGCGGCGAGGGCGACCGCTCCCCCCAGAATCCATCTGCGCTGCCCCGGGAACCTCATCGCTCTATTCTCAACCAGGTGTGATCTCGTGAGGTTTCTTTTTCGAGGGCGGGCGACTCAATGAGCGTGAACGAGAGGGCCCGGCGAGCCGGGCCCTCTCCGAGGAATAGCTAGAGTCCGAACGAATACTTCACGCCGAACCGGTAGTACCGAGGCTGGACGAGCGAATAGACCCGTCCGTAATCGCCCTGGAAGAATCCGACGCTGTTCGGCGCGTCCTCGTTGAACGCGTTGAGAACGTCGAACGACACGTTGAGGCTCCCCAGGCTGGCCAGTGGGAAGTTCTTCGACAGGCTGAGATCCACGATCGAGGTCGACGGCATCCAGTCGAACTCCTCGTCGGCCACCATGAAGTCGTGGCCCGCACCGAGATAGACGCCGTCCGGAATCTCACTCATCCAGCTCGCGAATGTCGGAATCGACTGAATCGGGAAGATGGCTCTTCCCGAATCGTAGCGGAATCGCATTCCGAAGTCGGTATCGATGACCGGGATGTTGTAGGACCCGGAGATCTTGAGCATCCATTCAGGGGTCATCGGCAGCGGTCCGTTCAGGTTGTTCTGGAAATGGTTCATGGTGCTTCCGAACGGGGTGTCCATGACCATCGGGCCGTCGATGTACCAGTTCTGGTCGACGGTGCGCGGCGCGATTCCGTCGCTGTCGTTCCAGTTGACCGAGGCCAGCCCCTGCCACCGGTCGGAGTACCTCTTGGTGAAGACGAGCTGGAGGCCGTGATAGGTCCGCTGGGCCTTGTCTCCGGCGAAGTCGCTCATGTTGACTGCGCGGTAGGCGTTGTTGTCGAGCGTGAAGCGGGCATCCTCGACGTCGACCGTCCCATCACCGTTGTAGTCGGAGAGCTTGATCTGCCACACCGACGTGTTGTAGCCGGTCCAGGTGGTGAATGGCGACTGTTCCCACTCCCAGAACTGGCCGGTAGCCGTGTTGTAAGGCCGCAGCGCGAGCAGATCGTTCGTCTCCTTGTAGATGTAGCCCAGCTCGACGGCGAAGTTGCTGCCGATCTGCCGCTGCAGGGATATGTTGAACTGATCCGTGTACGGGCTGTCGGTTCCCGGCTCGACTTCGAGGAACCAGCTCGGGTCGGAGACGTTACTCGCCAGCAGCGAGGCGGGATTGTAATTCCGCAGGAGCCTGGTGGCCGGCCTGACCTCGTTGAAGTCGATCATCCCGTTGCCGTTGAGATCGACCTCCGACATCGGCAGATGGTAGAGCCACGTCTCCGTCAACGCGGGCTCCATGTCGGGGCCGAAGCGTCTGAGCGCCTCCACCCCCATCGGGGCGTAGTATCTGCCGGCGTGGCCTCGCAAGACGGTCCTGCTGTCGTCGGTCACGTCGAATGCGAAGCCGATCCGTGGCGACCACGTTTCGAAGTCGAATACGTTGCCGCTGCCCTCGCGTGTCCGGAGCACCGTAGGATTGTTGATGTCGTCGATGGAATTCGGCATTTCGTAGACGGCGCCTTCACCGTACTTCGCCGTCATGTTGTCGTACCGGAGGCCGAAGTTCAGAACGAGCCGGCTGGTGACGGACCAGGTGTCATCGACGAATAAACCCGTCGATCCCGATTTCCTGACCGTCAGCCACGGATTGCGTTCGACCCTGTTCACATACATCGGGAAGACGGGATTCTCGTCCGTCCCCCACTGCCAGCTCTCCGGCCCGTTCCACCACCAGTTTTCCGCCGGGCCATAGTCCCACGGGTAGGGGTACGCGAAATTGGCGTACCCATGGAAGTAGCCACCCTGCCAGTTCCCCTCGGCGCCGGTGTACTGGACGCCGAACTTCACCTCGTGCTGGCCGAGGAAGTCATCCGCGTAGTGGGTGACGTCCGCCTGGTAGGTCTGGCGGTCTGATTTCTGGGCCTCGACGTAGGGGAAGTCTCCGGCGACGCCGATCGACTGGCCGCCGATCCACTTCCACCAGTTGATGAAGCCCGGCTGCCCGAACGTGTTCGGGATGGTCGGGTTTTGCTCGGTATCGAAGCCGAGGAACTTCGCCGAGAAGAGGTTCCGGTCCGAGATCACCCACTGATACTGGGCCTGGAGGGTCTGATTCTCCGACGGCGAGGAGTAGACCATGGTGGCATCCCACGTATCTCCCCAGGACGTGTTGTCCGACCGGGTCTTCTCCCCGTGGTAGGCCAGCCAGCCGCGATGGTTCGAAGCCATCTCCCCGGTCAGCTTCAGGTCGTAAATCTGCGCGGTCCAGATCGACAGCGGCTCGAACAGAGGGGTGTCCGTTTCACTGTCGCTGTCCGCGTATCCGGCGTAGAACCAGAGCCGGTTCTTCATGATCGGACCGCCGAAGGTGAAGCTCAACTCATTGCTGTCCTTGGGCGTGGTGATCAGGACGTCGCTGGGATCGGCGTAGAAGTCTCCGCCGAAGTCGAGCGTCGAGTTGTCGCTCGCGTTTCCGACCAGAGAGTAATAGGCGAGATCGCCCATGAACTCGTTCCCGCCGGACTTGGTGAGGACGTCGATGGCGGCGCCGGAGAAGCTTCCGTACTCGGCCTTCGAGCCGAGAGCGATGATCTTGACCTCCTCGACGGTGTTGTAGTTGACGTTCACGAGCGAGCCCCAGGGCGCGCCGCGCGGATTGGTGGCGTTCACGCCGTTGACGAGGAACACGTTCTCACTCGCGGAGCTGCCGAACGCCGACGGGCTCGGAAGCCAGGACTCGTCGGTTCCGACCGTGGAGACGCCGGGGGCGGTTACGGCCAGGTCATAAAACGCATTTCGGGCCGTCGGGACGATGTCCAGATAGTCGTCAGAGAAGGTCGTGTCGACTGTCGAGGACCGGGTATCGACGATCGGCGCCTCCGCCGTGACGGTGACCGACTCCTGGTACGAGCCGGTCTGCAGCTCGATGTTCCGGTTCGCCATGTCGCCGGCGCGGATGACGAGACCTTCCTGCGTGTAGCTTCTGAATCCTTCCAGCGATGCCTGGATGCGGTACCTGCCGGGAGGGATTCCGAGGAAAACGTACTTCCCCTGGTCATTCGTGTACGCGACTCGCTCTCCGGATACCAGCGAAGGACTCGAGATCGTGACCGTGACCCCCGGCGCAGGCTCGCGCGTGGGAAGGTATATCGTTCCGGTCAGCGACCCCTCGTGAATCGCCTGCCCCCATACGGGGCTCGTGGCAAACAACACGGCGATCAGAGCGAACGCGATCGGGCCTGATCTACTCCTGACTTGGCTGGCCATAACGGCTCCTTTCAGTGATGCCTGACAGGGTGAGGTGATCGTTTACTGTGCGCACCGAAGCCTCGGCTCGGTGGCGTTTCTGCGACGACGGCTTCGGCCCGGATGGCGGCGCGTGGGGCGGCACGACGGGGAGGAGGAATCTCGCTCGAACCGGCCAGAGGTTGGTCAGGAGCGCAACACCGACTTCGAGTCTGCCCATCATGCGTGCTCCCATCCCGCAGCGGTGCGGGGGATCTCCGGGGACGACCAGGGGTAGTTTTTCCAGGGACTCGACGTTTACTTAAACGTTTAAGTAACACGAATCGGAAAAGGGTGTCAAGTTTTTCGACAGTTCGCGGAGGGGTTCCTGAGGGGGGTGCTGCGAGGCAGGTAAGTGGCGTCCCCAACGCGTTTAAGTTGGAAACTGCTGAGCGCGCTGCTGGAAGAATTACGGTTGCTCTGCGGCATCCCGGCCCCCTCGGAGCAGGAGCTGGGGGAAGTGGGGACTCCATAACCAAAGGGTAAGCGAGATGACCTACCAGAGAACCGAACGTCTCATGATGTTCGCAGCTGAGTACCACATTACGGCCACGATCCGACCGGCGGCGGAAAGCCCCATCTTCGTACAGGCAGGCCTGTACGACGTCACCCTCTCCCGCCCCGGAGTGTCTGTGGTGGTGTCATGCGGCTTCCCTGAGTCTGAGGAACCCTCAGTGGCGGCCGTTCTCCTCCAGCTGGCGAACAACCGAGTCCTAGACTTCGACAACGCAGAGGACTGGGCGGGGTTCGACTTCGGCTATGAAGATTGGCAACACACTAGGAATCTGTATTCGGCATTGCGGGAACAGGCACTCGCAGTAAGGGCCGTGCTCGGCGCGGATGTCTACGCGAGTTTGACCGAACTGGCCGGGAAGTCCGATACACCTCGACCGTAGTCACTGCCTCGACGGGCGTCTGCTAGCCCGAAACGGAAGGGGCGGGCCTGCGAAGAGTTACGGCCGCGTCGCTGGCGTCTGACACCGAGTTCGTGCCTAACCTGTTAGTCCCGACGACTTATCTGAACCTGCCGTCAGCCGCAATGTACCCACCCCCTTGCATTGGGAGGTCTTCTGCGGTGAAGCTACCCTCCGAGGATGTAATGGAGGCGAACGCGATGGAGGACGACCTCATCGAGCAAGTGGAGGAGCTAAAGGAAGCGCTGATCGCTGTTGTCACCGGCCAGCACTCGGAATACCCGCAATCGAAATACAGAGTTCTCAGGAAAGTGCTTTCCCAGCATCCTGAAGCGCAGGCAGCACTTCCCGAGTGGCTACGACGGGGAAGCACTATTGCCGAGGTGAATACCGCCATTCGGGGAGCGGCGGGACAGGAATCCGGAATGTGGCAGAGGCGTCGAGCAATAGTCATCAAGGACCTGAACAAGATAATCGACGTGCTTGAAGGAGACGATGCGGTATCAGCTGCGACTCTGGAAAAAGGCGAAAGGATCGGCGGAGGCGGCTATGGCGAAGTGTTTAAGGTAACGCACCGGCTAATAGACGATCTAGAGTTCGCGATGAAGGTTCTCAACCCGACTTTCGCGAGCGACGCCGATCATGCGACCGAGCGTTTCTTTCAAGAGGCACGCATCCTGTTTCGCCTAAGGCATCCCAACATCGTGCAGGTTTACGACGTCGGATTGATCGGCCGTCGACCCTTTATTCGTATGGAACTTATTGAGGGCGAAAGCCTCGCTGCCGTCATCAGGCGGAAAGGCAGTCTCAAGGTCAAAGAGGCGCGCAGTACCATGCGGCAACTAGCGTCTGCTCTGGCATATGCGCATGAAGCTGGGGTAGTTCACCGCGACATAAAGCCAAGTAACATCATGATCTCAGGAGAGAGGGTGGTCCTCCTCGATTTTGGTCTCGGTGCCTTCTTGGAGGACGAGTTGGTTTCAAGAATAACTCGCACCGGCGAAGCACCGGCCGGAGGAATTTACACTTCGCCAGAACTACTGTCTAATCCCCACGATCTCGACCCACGGCACGACATCTACTCTCTGGGAGCTGTCTGTTATGAGGCCATCGTCGGCAGTGCCCCAGCAGGCTCTCGAATAGAACGACGGTTAGAAGAACGACTCTCTCCTGCCGAGAGTGAACTCATCTTGAGTTGTCTTGGCCCTTTGAGCGAGCGGCCGTCCGCAAAGGAGCTATTGGAGCTGCTGGACGGAAGCAGAGTTCGCGGCTGATCTGACTCCTGCTAATGACGGTCAGTTTCGCGCTGCATGAGCCCTCCCTCGCGAGCGCAGCGGAACGCTCCGAGCGCAAGAACTCCGACATCCCCTGCGCCACAAGTGCAAACCGCCGCCTGTACTCTCCTAACGTCGTACCGGACGACGGCGACAGTTCAACTGAAATCTGCCAATCGCAGTTCCTGCAGTGAACCACATAACATTGTGCCCATCACTTGCGATGGATTCGACAAAGGTATCTGGCGGCAGTAGCCAGAAAGTTGTCACTCCCCCCTGATCGATAGCGCCGATAGCGCTCGGTCGGGCTCCTCCGTACGCCATGAACCACATACGATCGTCAGGACCTTTTGCGATACCACCGGGGATCATGTTCCAGAGGGATTCTGGGAGGCGGAAATACCTGAAGGTGCTCGTAGCGGGATCGAAACGGCCTACTTGAGTTGAGCTTCGGTCGGTGAACCAGATGGAGCCGTCTGCTGCGAACGCCAATCTGTAGATCCGTGAATGCTCCTGCGCTGGAAAGGACTGCTGCATCGTGGTAACGGGATCGAACCGAAGCAACCTTCGGTCTTCCGCAACCCACAGGGTGCCTGCCGCATCGAACCCCAAATCGAAAGCTATCGGCCCGATGGGATACTTCACTAGCTGGCCGGTCGTAGTGAGATGACCGAGAAACCCCGAATGGGTTGTAAACCAAACCGCATCATCCGGTCCGACAGCTACCCGGTACGGTAGGCTGCCTTGACCGACTGAGAAAGACGCAAACCCGCCGTCACCTGATACACGATGAAGGGCTCCGAACTGAATATCAGTGATCCACATGGAATCAGCACTTGCGAGCGCGATCCCTTGTGGCTGGGACGGAATGGGCAGAAGCCACTGCTGAACACGATCTCGAAACACGTAGCCCGCCAACCCCGTTGGCGGTTGTTCCTGTCGCGGGTCGTACTTGGCGCCGGTAAACGCGACGATTCCTTCATTCGCCGCTATGTCTGCAGCCTGACCTTCAGGCAAGCTCAAGAATGAGAGGCACTGAGCGCTGAGCGACAGCGAGGAAGTTACGACCATCACCATTATGGCTAGCCGTGTCTTGAAGCACATTCTCACCTCCCTCGACGACGTAGTGCTCCATTAGGCCTTCACTGGGACATAGCCCAGAGTTTATAGGACTACCTTCACACGCCGTCGGTCGGCCTCCAAACATCGAATGATCAGGTCTATTTCGACAGCTTTGAGGACTGGGCATAGTTCGACTTCGGCTACCAAGACTCACAATACACGAAGAAGCTGTACGCTACGCTGCGGGAACAGGCACTCGGGGTTAGGGCCGTTGCTCGGGGCGGATGTCAACGCGAAGCTGTCCTCACTCGCAGGTTGAGCCGATCCACCTTTACCCGCCAGCAACCTAAGTGATCTTTCGAAGTCGCACGGCCGTGCCACTAGCGACCAAGAACAGCATCGACTTTCCACCACCAGAGAACTCACTGTAGTCGAGGTCAACACCCACCACGGCATCTGCAGTCAGAGATATGGCCTCTTTCCGAAGTTCTGCAAGGCAGTACCGGCGGGCGTCGCGCAAGACCTTCTGCGTCGCATTACTCCGACCGCCGAAGATGTCGGACATCCCGGCGAAGAAGTCCCGAAACAGGTTCATGCCGAAGGCACATTCGGCCGTGATCACCTCGATGCGGCGGGTAATGTCGTACCCCATCAGGGCCGTCTCTGTCGTCAGGAAAAAGTTCCTCTCGCGTTCAGCATTCTGAACGTTGAGGCGCTCCATGACCTCACGCAATTGCGGAGCAAGTCGTGCCTCGATCCAGTCGTGCTCACCCCTCTTGACCTTGACCGTGGGAGCCACCAGACCATCACGCAGCCATTCCTTCAGCGACGCTAGCGTCGCTGGATACACCTTGCCATCGCCAGCAGAGACCCACCACTCTTCTTCAGCCACGCTCACACTCATAAGCATCTCCTAAACCGCTGTCACCGTGCACCCGGCTGAGTGATTATGGATGACAAGTTCACGAGCTGGAATCTACCTTTCGATATAGTTTCGAGGGTGGGTATCCGCCTGTAGCGATTAGAGCGATCTCTCGGAGCTATCTCGTGGCATGGCTTTCCACCACCGACCAGCATAGTATCTGGAGGAGGAGCTTATTAAGATGCGAGCGGACAAGACCTGCCTACTTTTCTTCCTTCTGCTGCTTGCTGCTTCGAGTGCAAGTGCCGATACGAGGTGTGACGTCAAACGAATCATTGAGTTGGATAGCGACATTCCGAATGTCCAAGTTCTGAGTAGTGATGGCGAGATCGTGGATCTTAGTGAGGTAATCGAGGCCATCGTAGTCCCCGTGAGGATCGACACCGGTGCCTATGAGGTCAACGTCAGACGCAAAGAGGCAAACCTGTACGAAGTGCAGGGCAAGAGCCTTCTGATTGAGACGCGCTACTGCTACGAATACAGTTACGGCTCTGAAGCGATCCTGAGGATCAAATCACCAGCAGGATTCAACATCGGTGAGCTGATTTTCGACTAGGACGTGCCGCGACGCTCTGCCGCCTCGACGATAGTTACTTCCTGACAGAGTAGTTGTTACTACGGAAATCGACTCGGGGAGGACTGTCCTTGAACCAGCACTTCATCCCACGGTTTGTGCTCGAAGGTTTCGTGGATCGCTCGCGTGGCAACCGTGGCGTGTGGGTCTGGGCTGCCGCCAGCCGCAGATGGAAAAAGCGGCCTACGAAGAAGCTGGCCTCCGAAAATAACCTTTACAGTCTCTTGGATGACGACCGTGAAGCCAGAGATGACTCTATTGAGGAGCTACTGGAGTTCATAGAGACATCCACCGCACGCGTTATTAAGAAGGCGATCTCACGTCGTCGGCCCATGTCAGAGACGGAGCGGGCGCTTTTCACCAGCTTCTGCACGTTGATGATGTGCCGCAATCCAACTGTTCTTGAACGAAGCGCACACCGCATCGTGCAGGAAGGTGAGGCGGTAATACGCGAGGTGTCTGAAACGAGGGAAGACTTTCAACGTGCTCGCGAAGAGTACCTGCTGGCGACTGGGAATGAGTTGCCGGATCTCGTCGATCCCAATGCAGCATTCAAGAACCTGATTGTGCAAGCCACCAAAGCTGGCACTCTTCATCTGTCATTCGCGCTGTATGACTTGATCTTCGATGCGCTGGCCGCGATGGCAATCGACTTCGTCTTCACCACAGCCCAGAGCCCTTTCGTGACCTCAGACATCCCCTACAGTCTTGACGCGACGGACACCGAGGGTCTCTTTGGGCAATTCCGACTGCCGCTCTCTTCGGAGATCACGGCGATCTTCTTAGAGTCAGCCGTCCCGTCAGTGTGCTACGTGGACATCTCTCCTCTTCAAGTAGCCAAAGTGAACGTGGCCGCGATCTCGGTCGCCAGAAAGTACGTAATTAGCTCACGCACGGACGCGGTTCCAGAGTCTTTGCTCGAAGCTTGGGGCAATGCTCCGGAAGCAGAGCGAAACGAAGCTGTCGGCCACTGGTGGTTGCGGTACTCTTCTCAGTGAATGTAACACTAGACCAGCAGTACCGTCTCGACAACTCGGATGGATGCTGATGATTGGCCACCTCGCGGCGAGGCGTGTGCGTGCTTCGCGCATCGCTTCAGCCGTCGATTACAATTGAACGGATGAGATCAACCTCAAAGGCTACAGACAAGACGGCGCCGCGAAAGAATCGAACTGATAGGGCGAATCTTGCGACCGCATTTCACGAGGCCGGGCACGCCATCGCGGCTCTGGCGCTAGGAATCCGGATTCGATCGGTGTCAATTGAGCCCGGCGATGACTACCACGGCGTCTGTGGACTCGATACGCGACTTCGGGTTTCTCAATATCAGTTCACGAGCCCCGGTCCGAAAGGAAGGGACACTCTTCGTCGACACATCATCATTTCGTTGGCTGGACCGGTCGCCCAGCGAAAGCACCGGCCAAGCAGCATCCGAAGCTTCCACGCGACTTCCGATTACTCAGACGCAGTGACTCTGGCAGAATTTGCAGAAGGTAGCGTGAGGGCGACGAACCTCTATTTGGAGTACCTACTCGCGGTTGCCGAGGACTTCGTTGATGGCAATTGGATCGCTGTGGAACGGCTTGCCAGAGCGTTGCTTCAGGAGAAGACCATCAGCGGAGCAAGGGCCTACGAGATCCGCTTCCAAGCCTTCCGTCCCCAGTAGTTCCGCTACGTTGATCACTTAATTTCACATTGTCGTGATCACTGGTGACGGCCTCGCAGAAGCCGAGTGACAACGTCTGTTCGACGTCGTCACGAACGAAGCCGCGAGGGAGCCAGCACCTACGTGAACGGACTTCGTAACCGAGCCACCTTAATCGGCTTCGGCTTTAACAGGATGAGTTGCGGACCTTCAGTCTCGACGTCGTAGTATTTCGACGCTGCGGTCGAGAGAAACCTTTTCGCGGTTCCGTCGGGAAGCGACAACTCATCATCCACCTCGCTGAAATAAATCGGCCCCCGGTTTAGCCGCGAGTCACGACCTCCTATCCACGACTGGAGGATAGCTATCAATTCCGGATCTGTAAGCGTCGACTTCAGTGGCGGCTTCTTCCTCGTCTTCTGCTCTGTGGCGCTCGCAAGTGAGGTGCGAATCTGGTTGCACGCGGGTCCGAGCGCGGCGTTCCAGTTCTTGTCGGTTCTGTCCGGGTCGTACGACGCCGGAGTCAATCCGATGAGGTCCGTGGGAAGGTGAACAGAAAGCCCGCGTGGTACAACGAGGAACACACGATCCCGCCCAAGCGATCCTGCGAAAAGTCCCAACTCAAAGATGACATTGTCACGGACTGTCGCCTCAACAGAAGCTCTCATCTGCGTTACGTCATCTGGGGTGAAGATAAACACCGCGACCTCAAAGGCCCCTACCTCGGCCAAGAGAGAATCCATTGCGGTTCTGCTCAGCTTGAAAATGCCTTGATTCCAGACGGTGACCTCGAATTCGTGATCGAAATTCTCCTGAACAGCATAGGCAAGCTTCAATTGCTCAGTAGACGATCCGATAAACATTCGCGGTCTTTTCTTGCTGGTCGCCATGTTGTCTTCCTCGTCGGAGTTAATCACGGGCCTACGTTGACAGGGCCTTCAAATGTTTCTGAGTCTCTATTGCTGAAAAGCCATCTAACGATTCCGATCTTTCCGAACGAACTTAATCATACCTGCCGGTTGGTCTAATTTCATTCAAGTGACCTACTGAATGATCGGCAGCAAGGGTCCGCCTCGGGCTCGCAACGCGCACTTGGCCTTTTGGGCCGATCAGCGAAGGCCCGGAGTCCTACGCGAGGTTGTCCTCACTCGCAGGAGAGGCCAATCCCAAACGGCAGGTCACGTGACGCGGCTGCTCTCATGCCGCGCTGCATACCACCTGATGGCCTGCTCCGCCGCGAGTCGGGCGCAGCTCGCGAAGCCGCCCAACTGCTCTGGCGGACACTCCTCTCCCGTCGGGGTGTACCCGGCTTTAGCGTGCGCGATCCAGTTGCGTGTGGCGCTGAGCGCAAAGGCAAACTCCTCAAGTCCCGAGCGCCGCTCCTTCTCATCAGCGTCGGACGTCAAGCTCCGTAGACGCTTTAGAAATGGCGGCGCTGCGTTTTGAAGCTCGACGGCTTCGCAGCAGGCCTGAACCGTCAAGCGGATAGCCTCTTTGTCCTTGCGATTCACCCGCAGTTCGGCCATCAAATGCTCCAGCTCCAGTACAAAACCAGCATCCGGGCTGAGGGCCCGTGGACTAGCGAGCTTAGCTCGAACCGCATCCGTGAGCTGTTGCCGTACCACCGTTTGCGACACATGCTCGATAACTTTCGTGAAACCAAGAATCTCAAACGAAGCGTCGTATGCGCGGATGGCCCTGTTATAGATCTCGATCACCGCCTCAAGGCCTGAGCCCATAAGCAATGGCCGGAGTTGCGGCAGGGTGTCGGGTTCCGAAAGCTGATCGCTCTCGGAAATGAAATCATCTACATCTGGCCGGGCGCTTGGGCGGCAGTCTATTCGTAGGGTCGCGGCCAATTCAAACATGTAAGCGTTGGCTGCTGCTCGTACGGTTTCCCTCGGAAGGGAACCCGTGGTTAGGACCTCGATAAAGTGATCGCCGTCGATCGGGGGGAAATGCTTCTCGTAGTATCCGTATGCCACGACGAGGATGCCAAAAATAACGCTGTCTCGGACAAGCGAGCATCGAACCTGTACCCCGTCCACAGTGGACTCCTGCGCGAGAATCCCGGTGGCACCGGAAGCCTCTAAAGCCCGCTCCACCGACATGTACCACTCGGACGGTATACCCGGCTCGATGCGCAGCAGCAGTCTGCGCGCCGTCCACCCCTCAACGTTCGCTACTAGCTCGGCGCCGTTCAATTCGTCGGCCAAGCTAAGTAGATCTCCGTACGTCATGGTTATCACGTCGGCTACGTACGGCAGACCAAGCTGGAATTCGGACTGCGGCCGGACGGTAAGGTCCGGATATGCTGCCTCGTCGAAGTCTGGGCTCGTAGGGTCGACCAGATCATCGCTGAAGTACCCGATCGAATCCAGCAAGCCCTCAAGGATTCGAATCGCCTCTGAGAGTTGCTCCCTGAGTTCCGGAGGTTCGAAAGTAATCATTGTTTAGCCCTGCCATTTCCCCGAAGCAAGCCGAAGCAACTGAGGACGCGTGACGAGCACCACATGGCGGCCCTGCCGAAGCACCTTTGGAATATCAGCGCTCCTAATAATCAGCCGATTCTTCGCTTTCTGCATCCGCTCCTGCCGCAGGCCATGCATAGACTTCGAAACCGCTATAGAAGGCCATTCGGTAGATTGGTAATCCCATATCTGAGATGTGAACACCATAACTGAAAACATCGGGATGCGGTGTCACCACGGGTATGTAGGTGCCGTTCCGAAGAACTGCAAGTAAGTCCTCCCACTTTTGCTGCGGCTTCTCGGACTTCAGGTTCGCGCAGACTACCCGCCACGATCCGATGTACTTCCGTCCGAAATCCCGGAGCGCGAGGGCCCGTGCCGTACCAGCCATGACAGCGTGAAGACGCTTCAGGTCGAGACGGTGTTGGCCTGTCTCGATCCCATCGACAACAGTCATCGAGAAATCGGTAACCGTCGCAGCAAAGAGCTTGTTGCTACGGTCGAACGAGCGCTTGGTGGTCTCCAGTACATCCTCCGCCACGCTATTCGTCCCGTACTGATAGGAGAGGACATTGCGCACGTACTCGACGTCCAGACTAGCATCGAGGTTGTGCTTCGCGCAGGAGGGCACGGTCCAGAGATTTGTCCTCTTCTCCCGAGGGAAGAGGGACCTTGCCGGAACGTGCTCGCGAGTCGTCGCCACGCTGTCACATGCGTAGCAGAGCGATTGCTTCTTCACGAACTCAGCAACACAAGTAGATCGTCTACTCTTTCCACGAGGGGTAGACAAACGACCCGCCACGCAAATGGCACACCCACATCACACACCCATCGGGCGTCTCCACGCCGAGACCCGCTGGTGCCAATGGACGGAAATCTCCTAAGATGAGAAACGCCAACGACAACCACATGGGACCATGTACCGGCAGGAGCGCATGATGGACATGAGCCTCGAAGGACGATTGAAGAATACGCAGCTCCCTGTGGGGCACGGCCTACTCACCTTGTACGAGTCCGTCTTCAATTCGTTCCACGCCATAGAGGACGCCGAAGACCCAGACGGGCAGATCAAGATCACGATCGACCGTGACAATGACCAAGCGCGGCTCCATACGCAGAATGACGGGACCGAAATAACTGAGGCACCAGTCAGCAGCGTCCACATTACAGATACCGGCATCGGGTTCAACGACGCGAATCTGATGTCCTTCAGGACAGGAGACAGTCTTTACAAGGCTGCGAGAGGAGGCAAGGGGGTCGGTCGATTTATGTGGCTGAAAGCATTCGATCGAGTTGCGATCGATAGCATCTTTGACGGCCCACGCGGTCGTGTACGGCGCAGGTTCGGCTTCACCGCCGCTGGCGGAATCGGGAAGCTCAAGGATGAACTCGCACCGACCGAGTCGAGACAGACTACCGTTCACCTACTTGGCCTTCGCCCCGAGTATCAACGTCTCTGGCCGAAACGTCTCGAAGTGATGGCGCGACGGCTGGTTGAGCACGTTCTCATCTATCTCATGCGTGGGGGTGCGCCGCATATAGAAATGCGCGACAGCCGTGACTCGATAGATGTGTCGGAGTTTTTCAAGGCAATCGCCAACCACGCCGACGCACGCACTTTTTCGATCAAAGGCGCAAGTCTGACTGTAAGAACGATTCGGCTATACGGAGCAGCAGAGTCGACTCACCGACTCCATCTGTGCGCGGAAGAGCGCGAAGTGACGTCGGAGCCATTAGGCTCAATGATCCCGGATCTCACCCGGAAGCTGATCGACGAACAGAACCGTCGCTTTGTTGTTTCGTCTTTTGTGACGGGGGCTGTCCTTGACGAGAGTCTTACGCCCGATCGACTTAACTTCAGTCTGCCCGATGCGAGCGATACCGATACCTTCGCCGACGTTGTAACGAAGGACGACGTACGCCGGAGCGCTGCTGAGCAGATCCGCTCATACCTTGCGCCTGAGCTAGCTAAGGTGGGGCAGGAGAAGCGCGAACGCGTCAGGCACTTCGTTGCGGAGGAACGCCCTGAGTACCGGCCGCTTGTTGAGCACAAGCCCGAGCTGATCGATCAGATTCCGCCCGGATTGACCGACGAAAAGCTGGATGCCGAACTGCACCGCCTGACGCACAAGGTGGAAGCCGACCTCCTCGAACAAGCGAGGACTCTTCTTCGTCAGGAACCGAGTGATCTAACCACGGCGGAGGCGAAGCTTCGACAGTTCATCGAACTTGAAAATGCTTTCGGCAAGTCGCGGCTCGCTTCCTACGTAGTCCACCGCAAAATTGTTCTGGAGTTTCTGGAAAGGCGCCTCGGTGTCGATGAAAGCGGAAAGCGAGCCCCAGAAGCGGCGGTACACGAACTGATCTTCCCACTCCGCAAGACCTCAGCGGATGTCCCCATCGAGCAGCAGAACCTGTGGCTCATCGACGAGCGCCTGTCGTACCACCGGTACCTCGCGTCTGACGTTCCGCTGAACGAACTCAGAGAACTGGATGTGGAGGGCAAACAAAGACCTGACGTCATGATTTTTAATGCGCCGTTCGCCTTTGTGGAAACAGAAGCTCCGTTCTCGTCCGTCGTCATCATCGAGTTCAAACGCCCGATGCGCGACGACTATGACGACGCCGACAACCCGATCGCCCAAGTTTATGAATACGTAGATCGCATAAAGACGGGCAAGGCTACTGACAAGAACGGAATGCAGTTTAAAGTACCGCCGACGACTCCTTTCTATTGCTACATTGTGGCAGACGACACGCCGAAGCTGCAGAAGTGGGCTCGCTTCTACGAGCTTACGGTTACACCAGACGCCGGTGGGTACTTCGGGTATAACAAGAACGTCGGTTCCTACATCGAGGTGATCACGTTCCAGAAGTTGCTCACCGATGCCAAGAAACGGAACCGAATCCTATTCGAGAAGCTGCAGCTTCCGGACAAACTCCTACCTCTGCAGCAAACGGGAGAAGGGTCAAATGAATCTGCCTCCGATCCCGACCCGTAGACTTCATCCAGCGCTTTTCGAATGATCACGAAAATCCACATTATCGTGATCATAGATAATCGCTTCGGCGTTTGCCTCCGCGAACCTGCCTGCCCCTGATCTCCTAAAAATCCAGAAGGAAGAACATCGCGTTGCGACGTGTAATATTCTGCTCGTTCCAAGCGGCTACCAGTGGCTTCAGGAGGCGGGATAGCGCTAGGCCGCCTGAACCAAGTAGAGCCGCGTACCCGGCACCCGGCACCAAATGCATGAGAACCGGACTCGACGCAGCTGTGACGACCACGTCAGGCGACAACAGGCTAGTCGCGGCCTCTCCAAACAGCCTCTGCCAGACATCGCGCTTGGCATCGCGAACCCGTTGCACCTCTGGCAGCACGCGGCGAATGATCAGATCGCGGACTTCCCCCATCGCTGCGTCAGACCACGGATTCTCGTGGAGTTCCGTCTCTAGTTGCCGGATGAACAATCTGAAGCGTGCCGCTGCCTCTGCTGTGGCCTCCCGGTATTTCAAGACATCAGCAATGGATCTAGACCGTATTGCATCGCGTGATACGACCTCTCCAGCGATCGACCATGACAAAGTGTTGAGCCGTGCGCGACGCTTCAGGGGCATCTCGACCAACCCATACGCTTCGGGATCTTTGACGAGCTGGCGTCGCAGCTTCGCATTCAACATCGATGCGAACTTAGGATTGGGCGCCACTGGGATGAGATGCGATTCAGCGGCGACGCCAAGTGCGGTGTTGATGCGTTCTGAGCAGAGCGCGGCAAACCCCTCACCTTGATGGCGCATGGGCCGTATCGCACATCCACCGCCTCTGATCGTGAACCTATCATCTCGTGGAATCGTGAGTTTGTCGTTCGAAGCTCGCCTCACACGGTCAACGAACGCAGGGTCGTTGACGTCTTCGTCCACCGCCTCCTCTAAAGGGTGCCACTGATTCGCACGCTCAAACCGTTCGTCACGTAGAGCGATACAGATCCCGTCGGCTTCGAGAGTTTCGTACGTGGCCATCAGTCGCTTCATGTCCTCGTCCCAATAGGTCTCCTCCGATGAGTACATGAAGGCGCGATACGTCCGATCTGGTGTTGAGAACGCCGCTTGAAGCGTGGCATCGTGAAAAGACCACCGCCTTGTTATGCCGGACTCGAAGCCCGCATTTAGTTCTGTGTCATTGGGCATGAAGAAAATGCGGTCGTACAGGAGGAGGAGGAGCTTCAGTTCTTCTTCGTCCAAGCAGACGGTGTACGGATAGTAGATCGCGTCGAAGCCCTGAGGTGTCATGAGTAGCTCATTCGGAGACGCTCGCATTCACGAGCCCGCGTTGCCCGCAAACCTTTCTTAGGTGAAGTCGACGTGAGCCGCGAGATACTTCCTGTTCACGATCGGCCAGTACTGAGGATGGGCCACGACCATCGTTCCACCTTCGCCGATGCTGAAAGCAAACACTTCCACCTGAATCTCGAACAAAGCCCGGAGGCACTCGCTAGCACGGATTTCGAGCTTCACTCGATCTGTTTCGATTGTGGAGTTGAGGTGATGGTAGTCATTTCGGTCGTTGCCCTCTACTACTTTGAAAGCCTTGTAGGCGCTCGTTGTGATGAAACCACGCTTTCTGAGCATCGCGTTCCGAGAATTGTGCCGACCCGGATCACGAAGCTGGTTTTGGGCGGTAAGGAACTTCGAAATACCCTCAGCTACGGCTTGGGTGAGGCAGATCGCTCCGTAGTAGTGGCCGTCGACGTAGAGGTCGCGACACTCGCGTGTAGCTGCCGCAAACCACTGGCTTGGGATAGCGGCGTGAACGGGAGCCTGTTGGCGCCGTTTGACTCGCTCGTTGAGCGTATGTTCGAAATGCTGTCTCAGGTATTGCTCGTCTTCTTCGAGAGTGTTACGACGGCGCGGATTGCGGATGTCGAATGATCGGTTGTCGTTTGACATGGAGACCTAGCTGCGCCGGACGTCAACCGTCGCTCTAATGTTCAGGGACAGCTTTCTACACGAACACCCTCGGTCGTCGCGGTTCTGTCCAGCTGTAATTCCGAACGACTTCACTGTTGTCGTTGCACGCATGATGTTCGATTGTAGCTCCGAAGGCAGAAAAGCGGTCCTACTCTACATCTAGTAGAAACTCATGCTCTATCGCTTCGCCCCTGAACAGTGAAGCAAGGGAACTTGTATCCTTCTCGGCATGGATCTACAGTCGAGCCTCTTTGTCATAGCGGACCGGCCATTCTGTGTATGGGAAGTTGATCTGGCCCAAAACAACCAAAGCTTCATCGAGAGTATTGACGGTGGCTACTTCGCATATCTCGGTCGGCGGCTAGCGGCCGGTTTAGAGGGAGAGGATAAGCAACGGGCAGCGGTTGCTTTGCGCACTAGCTATTCCCACGCTCTAGAGAGCTTTTTCTCACTCCTCTTCGCGTCCCTTCAAGCGCCGGATTGTGTGCCGGGGTGGCTTCTGCGGTATACCACCCACGACCTTCGAACCCTCGCGGCTAGAGTTCGTGTCGGCGGCTTCAAAGCAAAGACTCCGATTCGTGAAAGAGGCTGGGCGGGAGTTGCATCGACGGTCATGGCCGTGGCACCCGATGAAGCAGAAGTTCGCGAACACATCGCTGAACACTTCGCGCCGATGTGGGCACGCTTCGCTGACGACTTCCTCGATGAACATAGGTCGGCCGAGTACAACGCAATCAAACACGGATGCCGGTACTCTGCAGGAGGCTTCGGACTGCGCATAAGGCCCGAGAGCGCTCTGGGAGTGCCAGACTTCGATGCTGCCCCAGTACACGTCGGAGGCAGCCACTTCGGGTGCACGTACTACGAATCTGAAGCTTTCGACGGAACCAAGAATCACTTCCGACTTAGGCGTCGGTCAATAAACTGGTCGCCTGACAACCTCCTATCCGGTCTCGAAGCTTTGTCCGTCTCTATCCAGAATGTAGTTATTTTTCTTCTTGCCCGGAACGGATATGTACAGGAGCCCAAGTTACTGGTGCCCAAGAGCCCCGACTTCTACACGCGGCCGTGGCGCCGCTCAGTCGGAGTGCTGAGCATGACCGCCGAGCCGATTATCGAGAGACATCACATCAGCGTCTTTACCGACGATGACATCCTAGCTGCCTATCCGCCCGGTCGCGTGGAGTGACGACTCACAAAAGGTCGAACGCACAGGCTCCTCATCCAGAGCGACGCAGTCGCGATCATCGGTACTCGGTGCCGAAGCCACAGTCGCTGCCATCTGCTTCAGGATAGACCCGACGGCGAGGACTTGTCCGGAGTCCCGCCCTCTCCCCTCGCCCCCTCGTAGATCCGCCTCGCCATCTCCCGGAAGGCGACGCGCCGGATCTCGGGTTCGTTCATCAGCTTCGACGTGATCTCCCCATTCCGGTCCATTCGCTCAATAACGAGGTCGAGGAGGCGGTCGTTGATCGCGAGGGCGAAGTTGTCGAAGGCGTTCGCGCCTGCCTTCTCCAGAATGTCGCCGTCGGCCTGTGCCGACTCGGTGACCTGATCGAAGAAGAGCTGGTCGGCTTTGGTGAAGCTCGTCCCGAACCGGTCGTTCAGAATCTCGATGATCTGTGACAGCGGACTCTCGTCATCTTTCCCCTTGTGGCTACCCGCTTCGCCGGGGCCATACACCGGCGCCTCCTCCCGGATCTGCAGCTCGATCCTCCCTTCGGTCAGCTTGGCCAGCCTGTAGTAGCTAAGCGTCACGTCGTCTTCGAGGTCGAGTGGGCTCTTCTTTGGGTCGAGAGGTAGCTTGAGCTGGAGGAAGCGCCCGAAGGTGTAGAGCTTCTCCAAATCGACATCGCCAAAAGGCATGATCTGGGATAGATAGGCATAGAGGTTTACGAATGCCTTCAGGGCTGACCGGAACTCCTCCTGAGCTTCCTCTTCCAGAGCACGGAACCGGTCAACCCCCGGATCGAGGTACCCGTACATGCGGGCCTGTTCGCTCGCGGTCTGCTTGCTCTTCGGTGTGTAGAACGCCTCGCAGAAGCCATCGACCTCCGCCGATGAGAACACCTGCGCAGCCTCAAGCTCGTGTTGCAGCTCGTACAGCCGGTGCGGGTCGGCCGTTTCCCCGATGATGGTCTGCCGGAAGTAGGGCTGGAAGGAGCGCTGGATCTCTTCGGCGTCGTTGACGAAGTCGAGGACGAACGTATCCTCCTTCCCCGGAGCCCGCCGGTTGAGGCGTGAAAGGGTCTGGACTGCCTGCACCCCAGAGAGGCGCTTGTCGACGTACATTGTGTGCAGTAGCGGCTGGTCGAAACCCACCTGAAACTTGTTCGCCGCGAGGAGGATCTTGAAATCGTCGGTGTCGAAGCGGCTCGGCAGCTCCGCTTCCTTGATCCCCTTGTTCATCCCGACCTCGGTATAGGTCATTGACTCGATATCGGGGTCTTGCACGGTCCCGGAGAAGGCGACGAGGACGCCGATGTCGGTGTACCCCTTCTCGGCGATGTACTTCTGGAACGCCTGCATGTAGCGCACGGCATGCAGCCGGGAGCTGGTCACGACCATAGCCTTCGCTCTGCCGCCGATCCGGTGCTTCACGCTAGTGCGGAAGTGCTCGACCATCACCTCGGTCTTCTGCGCGATGTTGTGGGGGTGGAAGCTGATGAAGCGGGCAAGCTGCCGGGTCGCCTGTTTCTTCGAGACCTGTGGATCGTCTTCGATGGCCTTCGCAAGGCGGTAGAAGGTCTTGTAGGTCGTGTAGCTCTTCAGCACGTCGAGGATGAACATCTCCTCGATCGCCTGCTGCATCGAGTAGAGGTGGAAGGGAACGGGTTTGCCATCCGGCCCCTTACGCCCAAACAGCTCCAGTGTCTTAGCCTTCGGCGTGGCCGTGAAGGCAAAGAAGCTGAGGTTCCTCTGAGGACCACGGGACTCCATCACCCTGATGAGGCGATCCTCGGAGGTGTCCTCTTCGAATTGCCCCTCTTCCTTCTCGGCTTCGTCCAGTGTCTTCGCGCCGAGGACTTCCTTGAGCTGGCGTGCACCCTCACCGGTCTGACTGGAGTGAGCTTCGTCCACGATGACGGCATAAGACCGGTTAGGCAGGGCGCCGATCTTCTCGGTCACGAAGGGGAACTTCTGAAGCGTGGTGATGATGATCGGGACACCACTCGCAAGTGCATCAGCAAGCTGAGTCGAGTTCTCGTCGATCCGGGCGACGACACCGACCTTGTGTTCGAACTGGTAGATCGTGTCCTGTAGCTGCCGATCGAGCACTCGCCGATCCGTGATCACCACGACCGAGTCGAAGACCTTCTCGTCCTTCTGGTCGTGTAACGTCGACAGGCGGTGGGCGAGCCACGCGATCGAGTTCGACTTGCCTGATCCGGCAGAGTGCTGGACGAGGTAGTTGTGCCCGGCACCCTCTTCTCGTGACGCCGCGTCGAGGTTTCGGACGGCATCGAGCTGGTGGAATCGCGGAAAGATGAGAACCTCTCGGGTGACGAGCTTCCCCGCCACCTGCTTCTCTTCGGTGAAGACGTGAGCGAACCGGCCGAGGATGTCGAGAAGCGAGTCGCGCTGCCAGACTTCCTCCCACAGATATGCCGTGCGGTAACCACCGGGATTGATCGGGTTTCCCGAGCCTCCGTCGTTGCCCTTGTTGAAGGGGAGGAAGACCGTGTCCTTCCCGGCCAGCTTCGTCGTCATGAAGACGAGGTCCGGATCGACGGCGAAATGGACGAGCGCCCGCTTCTTGAAATGGAAGAGGCGGTGTCGCGGGTCGCGGTTCCGATACTGCGCAATCGCGTGCTCGACGTTTTGCGCTGTCAACTCGTTCTTCAGCTCGACCGTGGCTATCGGCAGGCCGTTCAGTGACAGGAGCATGTCGATCGACTTGTCTTCCCCGACGGCGAACTTCACCTGTCGGGTCACGGTCAGCCGGTTCATCTCGTAGCGGGTGAGGACCTCGGGGTTCAGGCTGTGCGCAGGCTTGAAAGTGGCGACCTCGATCTTCTTTCCGAAGAACTTGAACCCGTGCCGGAGGACATCTAGCGTCCCCTTCATGTCGAGGTGTTTGCCGAGGGTATCGAGCAGCGCCCGCTCCCTATCGCCGCCGTGCTGTGCAGCTAGGAGGTTCCAGAGATCCGGCTGCGAATTCTCGATGTAGGAGAAGAGGTCCTTTGGAATCAGCGCGAGTTCGGGATCAAAATCGGCTGCCTCGCCCTTAGCCCAGCCGCCGCTCACTGAGAGCGCGTGCTCGATCGCATCCTCTAGCGCCTTCTCAAGATGCGGAGAGGTCATACGGCGCCGTCGGTCGCGATGTCGATTTTGCCAGTCACGGCGGCGCAGATGAGAGCCTGCCGGTACTCGCGAAGGCGTGAAACAAGCATCACATTACGTCCGATAAGCTCCTCCGCCGCGCTGGTCACTCTCCCGCAAAATGTGACGATCCGTGCCTGCTCCTCCGGAGGAGGTACTGGTAGCCATATGTCCTTGAAAGTTGCGAAGCGAAACCGAGGTGCTCGTTCACGGACCGATGGGCAGATCACTAAGATATAGCTTCTCTTGGCCATGACCCGCAGCAGAAGAGCGTAATACTCATTCATGATGCCCCCAAACTTCGGCTCCAGCACCACATACTCTGGGGTGCACTTCCCATCGCTATCTGATACTCCAATGGCGCCTGCAAAGGCATCCATCGAATGTACGACGAGATCACCTCGGCGAACGTGCTGATACCCGGCTTCTTTTTCTGCCACCATGAACCCCTCGGATCGCCGGTTTTCTCTGAGGGTCACCTCGCCGTCCCTGAACGCGGTTACCACGCCGTCGATCGGCTCTGGGGCTAGGGCTATTTCTCGAAAGACGTAGCGACCGCGAACCACCTTCCAATGCACCGGCAGCTCGTCCAACCATGCGATTCCAGAATCCTTTGTTGGAACTGTCTCATCGAGACCCCTTGTTACCGCTTGCGTGATCAAAGCCTGCCGCTTCTCCCGAAGCAGCTCTATCTGCCGTTCCTTCTTTGCGATCAGCACGTCCACCGCAGCGGTTCTGCGATCAAGAAACCGGGCGATCGAGCGCTGCTGCGCAGGTGGCGGCAGTGGAACGCGGCTTCCTCCGATTTCATTCAGTCCAAGTCCGAACCGGGTGACACCCTGTGCTCGTGAATAGAACTGCTCCCTGACGGTTGTGGAAAGGAGTGCCTTTTGTAGATAACTACCATCGACTCCGTCTCTTGGTCGAAGAAGCGCCAAATGGTAGCCGCATAGCACGTCCGGCAGGTCCTCGGCCACGTAAGCTGGAACCCCAATATCCATTGGATCTTCAGAGTCTTTGGTCAGGAGCACGTCTCCAGCCTTTAGGGCGAAGCGGCTCCGTTCCTTCGGCGTCGCTGAAGCTTCCATGAAGTTCAGCGTCGCAGTTATCCGATCGTTTCGGTAAACATCGAGATAGTTGCACAGCCCCACAGTTTCCTCGTCAGGAAGCGTGTGTTTGTCCACGGAGCTGGATCGCACATCGGCCAGACGCTTCAGCGGCAGGTATGCCCATCCGTCCGGCAGCTCGGGCAGATTCACGTCAGCACCTCATCCAGCATCCCTTGAATCTCCGCTTCGAGAGTGCGAATCTCTGCTTCGATTACCCCGAGCGGTCGGAGCGGCTTGTACTTGAAAAAGTGCCGCGTGAACGCGATCTCGTATCCAACCTTTGTCTTTGCCTCGTCGACCCATGCTCCCGGCAGGTGCGGCAGCACTTCGCGTTCGAAATAGGCGCGGATACCCTCCTTGAGAGGCACGTTTTCGTTGTCCCGAAGCTCCGAATCCGGTTCGGGTCGCCCGTTACCATCAGTGCAGATCTCGGCCCCTTCATCCCGCTCTGAGAGTGCGGAGAGGATCGCTTTCATCACCGGCGCGGAAATCTTAGCTCCTGATCGCCTCACAGCCGCTTGGAGCGCCTTCTCAAACTGGGGGCGGCTTCTCCATAGGGCGGTCGCGTCGAGGCTCCTGAGGGCGATCAGGGCCGACTCCTGAGCCTTCCGGCCGCCTTCAATCTCTTTTTCGCCCGCAGCACCCCTCTTTTTCGATCGGACGAGGTTCTTGAACGCGGACTCCTCCTGCAGCCGGGCGATCCGTTCCGGGGAAGCTTGGAAGTTCAACCGCAGGGGACTCTCGACAGTGATGCGCCGGAAGCCGAAGTCGTCATTGTCGAAGACCTTCGCGTTGTCGCCCGTGGCGAAGTCGCCGTATATCTGGGCGATGACGCTCACGTGCGCAGGCGTCAGTGCGTTCCGCTTGTTGCCTAGAGACTTCTTCATTTTGACGAACATCTCGACGGCGTTGATGAGTTGGACTTTGCCCTTTCTCACCTCCGTCTTACGGTTGGTTACGATCCAGATGTAGGTGCTGATGCCTGTGTTGTAGAAGAGCTGGTCCGGAAGTGCAACGATCGTTTCGAGCCAGTCGTTCTCGATGATCCAGCGGCGGATCTCACTTTCGCCCGAACCGGCATCGCCCGTGAACAGGGGGGAGCCGTTAAAGACGATAGCGATGCGGCTACCACCCTCGCCGGTCTTGGGCTCAATCGGTTTCATCTTCGAGATCATGTGGAGAAGGAACAGGAGCGAGCCGTCGTTGATCCGGGGGAGGCCGGGACCGAATCGACCTGCGTACCCCTGCGACTCGTGCTCGTCGACGATCTGCTTCTGGACCTTCTTCCACTCCACGCCGAAGGGCGGATTGGACAGCATGTAGTCGAACGTCTTTCCGACGTGGCCGTCCTCGCTGAAGGAGTTTCCCCGTGCGATGTTCGCGGGATTTTGCCCTTTGATCATCATGTCGGACTTGCAGATGGCGTAGCTCTCGTCGTTCAGCTCCTGCCCGAACACGAGCAGCTGGGCGGCTGGGTTCAACTCGCGGAGATACTCCTCGGCGACCGAGAGCATGCCGCCCGTACCGCACGCGGGGTCGTAGAGGGTCCTAACGATCCCGCCCTTGCGCAGAACATCGTCATCCTCGATGAAGAGTAGGTCGACCATGAGCCGGATCACGTCGCGTGGCGTGAAGTGTTCACCCGCCGTCTCGTTCGACTGCTCAGAAAATCGCCGAATCAGCTCCTCGAAGACCGAGCCCATGACATGGTTCGGCACCACGTTCGGATGGAGATCGACCTCGGCGAACTTGGAAAGAACCTGATACAGCAGATTTGCCTCGTCGAGCTTCGCAATTTGATCGTGGAACTTGAATCGCTCGATGATGTCACGGGCGTTCGAAGAGAACCCCTTGATATAGGCCCTCAGGTTGTTGGCGAGGTGGTTCGGATCACCTTTCAGCTTCTCAAAGTCGAACTTTGACACGTTGTGGAAACCCGTCCCGGCCGTCCGGTTGAGGATCTCCTCCGGGTCCTTGATCGCCGAGTGCTTTAAGGTCTCCGCCTTCTTCCAGACCGCCTCCCGCTTCTCAGCGAGCACGCAGTCGAGACGCCGAATGACCGTGAAGGGAAGGATGACCTTGCCGTACTCGCTCTGCTTGTAGTCACCCCGGAGGAGGTCCGCGACGGACCAGATGAAGTTGGTGATCTCGCCGAAGCTGGCGAACTGGCGCACTTGTGTCATTCTGGAGTCCTGAGGCCGATCTGGGCGTTATGGCCCTGATTGTGACATCTCGATCTCGGAAGTGAAAGGTTCCGGACCTCACCCGAGATCATCACTGACCTCTCGCGCTACAGAGTTCCAGCCACCAGTGCAGCAATCTCCCCTGCGCTATCGATTCGGGAGTCATCGTAGATCAGAACTGTCTGAATCGAGCGATGGGATGAGAATTTCGCGACCTTACGCACGTCGCCGCCGGTGACATCGAGGGCCGCCGTGACGGCGGCATGCCGCAGACCATGCGGACGCACTCGCCGACCAATTGAGAGCCCGAGAGTGCGCACCACTCGGTACAGCCCATTGGAAGTGAGCCGCTGCCCTTTACCTGCCCTGTCGAAGTTGGTGAACAGCGCCCCCGGCGTCGTCCCTCGGATGCTCAACCATTTCTTCAGTGCCTCTCCTGTCGGCTTGGGAAGGGATAGGACTTCTCGATCGCTGCGCCCTTTCCGGAGCACCATCAACGTCATGGCGTTGAGATCGACATGCTTCCGATCGAGGCTGATGACTTCGGAGCAACGGAGCGCGAGATCGAACAACAGCCGCACGATCGCTGTGTCTCGCACCCCTTTCGCGTCGTTCCTACGGCTCAGGGCTACGAGCATTTGTCGCACGCCATCGGTACCCGGTCCTCGGGTGTCCCGGTATGCGTGAGCCGCAAGGTTTCGGATTGCCAACTCGTAATCAACCACACCCAGTGTTCGCGCAAAGCTGACGATCGACCTCAAGGTCGAGAGTCGTCGATTCACACTAGCAGCCTTAAGACCCCGTTGAAGCAACTCGTTCCGGTACCGGAGAGCCAACTCGTTCGCAGGCCCGACGCCCTTGAGTAGCGCTTCGACGGCGGATGCTGGATCGGCTCCAGTGAACCGTGCGTAGTCGCTCAGATCACTGCGGTAAGCCCGCATTGTGGCAGATGAACGGCCGTCGACGAATAGACTTACAAGCTCTCGCGTGGAGATCCGCTGCCGGGTCAGAGGTCCGTCGCTATGCATGACAGTCGTCAAGATCTACCTCCTCCTGTTAGGACGGATAAAGGCAATCGCCTCTTCCAGCCTTAGACCTGTGCCCCAGAGCGCTTCATCGCTGAACGAATCGAGGAGCGTACGACGTCGCTGTTCGAATCTCGCTCCACGCCGGGCCAGACCTCTGCGCTCTGACTGGTACGCGGTCTGAGTCAACCCTCCGGTCAGATAGCGCTGGCGAAGCTCCTTACGGGCAGCGCGGAGGACCTCCGGACGGTCAACGTCGTGCTCGTTGATCACGTCCAACTGAGCCGAGACGTCGCACCACCTCGCCCACAGCTCGGCGCGATGCTCATCGAGATGATGCGCAACTCTATTCAGGGTGTGCAGCAGCGACTCGGCAGCTAGGTGTCCTTCTTCTTGCCTCAAGTCCACACGCCCCGCACCGAGAAGAGGCACAGTGGTCGACAGCGACAACCCTCCGAACGGGGCGACGAGTTCGACGACGATGACGCGCCGGGTCCGTTTACGGATCACACCGATCACCGGAACACCGTCGATAACGATTGTAAGCAAGGGCGCAGCAGCCATCATGACTTTGCCTTACACGATGATCAGTGGTTTCGCTCGATCTGAATGAGTCCAACCATCGGCCACATCTCCCCGTCAGAATCTGGTAAGAGGGTTTGAACGCCGAATGATTCTCGTTGCTGAGGCTGAATCCAAACAGCGAAGGAGGACAGATCCTGTTCGCGCAGCGAGTCCAGATCGGATAGGAACTGGTGAGGGGTCAACTCAGCGAAGGGACAGCTCTCGGAGGAGCAACCGCATGAGCCGGACAAATCGATCGTGAACAACTCGATCGCGCAAACAGGACAATCTTCGTGAGAAAGGTTGGTGTGCGGCATGTTTCCCCCTCTGAGGGCTCATCGTTGTTGCCACCGTGCCCCGCTTGGCCGGTTGGCGGCGTCCCGAAGGACGCACTCTAGATGGGATTAGAGACTGCTTTATATCACAAAGTCGATCTAGTTTCTATCCGGTGCGGCGTCAGCGTTTGCTCTCTACGTGAGCATGGTAATCCAGCCGTCGCAGCTCGCCAATTTTGCGCCACTGAGCTGATTGTCTTTCGCCAAGTTCTTTAAGCTCAGCTCCTGACAGAGTTCCATCGTTCCGACTGTTGAGTTCTTGCAATACCTGCATCTCGCGTTCAATTTGCCGACCATATCTCTCTGTCTGGCCGTACTCCTGCCAGCTCTCACCACCCTGTGCACCGGCGTAGACAGCTCGTCCGGAATCTGCTGTGGAACCGGATGCGAGTATCAGCACCATCCAAACTGCTCCGGCAAACGTGACGAGCCACCGGGTCTGCTTCGTAAATACACGGGCAAACCACATCACGGGAATCTGAATGAAGGGTACGAAGACAAACCCAAACACGTGCACCCACGCACGCCGGTACCACACTTCTTCGGTGGACGGTCCTGTCGACGTGCGAGACGGGTCGATCTGATTCAGGGGTTTCCAGCTGCCGAGGGTGGGGTGATAGACGAGGACGTCGAAAGGTACGCGCCCTTCTCGCTGCCAGAGCCTAATAGTGTCGAGATCTGGGGCGGGATGCTGATTCCCATTCGCGAGCACGAACCAGTCCATTCCTTCTCTCTGCTCTGTCGTCATGAATCGATCCTCCGAAGATTCTTATGTGCCGCTCGACGCGATGCTCGGCGAGCGGCCGATCTACTACTTCACTGGCCAGAAGGACTCCGCCCCCGGCTGCGCTGTCGGTAAGCCTCAACCTCGGCCAGTGCCGTCCTCGCGATTCGAATTGAATCGTGGTAATCGTTCCGTGCTTGGCCGAGGCGGGCGGTGGTCTTACGCCTGTCGCGGGAATCGTGCTGACCCAAAGCGTTCCGGCTCTGATCAAAGCTGCCTTCGAACAGGGTATAGGCATGACGCAACGCATCCGCGTTGTCACGCATCTCCTCCGGAACGTCCACGGCATTGAAGATGCGATGGGCACGGCTAGCACCTGTGCGCAGTTCATTCGCCTGCGTCATCAGCTCGTCGGAGTGACGGTCAAAGTCCTCAACCGGAGCGTTCTCCAAAAGGACGAACTGATGGTTGTGCTCGATCATCGTCTCAGCTAGGTCCGTAGCGGCACTTTCATATGTCGCGCTGCCCAGAGGCATCATGGTGGCGGCTTGCTCGTACGGAAACAGCAGAATCGCCATCCACGCGAAGGCCAAGACCGACAGCCCGAGACGAACTGGAAATTGGAATGAGCGGGTCAGCCACATCAACGGCAATTGAGCGAACGGGAAGACAACCAGCAGCACGAGATGGAATGGAACGGATCGGTACCATTGCACTCCAGCAGCGACTAAGCCGGGGGAAGGCAGCTGGGAGACCGGAATCCACTGAGGCCCGATCGACGGGTGCCAGACCAGATCGGAGGGTAAGACGCGACCTTCAGAGATCCACGTGTTCAGAGTCTCAGAATCTAGGCAGAGAAACCGTTGATCGCCCCTTAGAACGTGGATGGGTTCCGAAAGGCCGTTCCCGCTCGATGCGTAAACGTGGGTGGCATTCGACGATGACATTCGACGGGACTCATAGAGAGTCGAAACAGATATAGCACGCTTATCGACTATAGTCGATAAGCTGCCGTGCCTCCATCTCTACGATGCCGCCTATGGCGCGAGCGTCGGCAGAGATTCAACGGCTGATCGGCCGAACAGTCCGAGAGGCTCGCGTTCAGAAGGGGCTCACGCAGGCCCAGCTCAGCGATCTTGCTGGGCTTACTCAGGGTTACGTTTCTGAACTGGAGGGCGGCCGTCGTAATCCGTCCGTTCAGACGTTGTGCGCGATCGCCCTCGTCGTCGGGAAGACTCCCTCCGAGCTGCTGTCCGAGTTTACGATTAAGAGGCTTCACGACATCCTTGAGGCTCCCTAACCAGCTTCGGCGTGGATGATCTTGGATGCGCTGCCTGCGATGATCCTTCGCGCTTCCACCGTGTGGTTTCGCCGAACTGCGACTGCGCGGCTTACCGAGTAGATGTCCGATCTAAGCATCCCTGTGGCAGTTAGAGCGGGTGCCTCGGTTAGAAAGGGCATCTTGGAAGCAGATGATCCACTTGCCGTTACACAGCGCCTCCGAGTGAGGGGCCTTCGTTACCACTTTCTTCGGCGCGGCCATGCTAGCTGCCCTCGCTCTATTTGTGGTCTCTCGCGGATGAAGGATTTGATCTTGCCAGTAACGGCGGCGTTAGGTGAGCATCAATGACCATCTGCACGTCCGGTCTGTCCTTGCACCAGAAGCAAATCCCAAGTACCTGTTCGAAGAGGTCTATACTCCGGATGATGTCGCGGAGCGGCATTAGGGGTGACCACCCTTCCTTGACACCGTGCTTTTGGGGTCAGGAGACGCCTATGCAGGTCCCGTCGATGGCGCGGATCGTTTTCGCATTGATACCGACTTTATTCATCACCACGACCTTTTGCAGCCGGGATGCTACCCATCTCGGCAGTACGTATGACGGTAGCTTCGTGAAAGCGGCTGAATCGTTCGTTCTGGATGACAGCTTAGTCTGCGCAGTCAACATTTCAAGTGATCCGGATGAGCGTGAGACGACTTTCACGATTGTAGGACTCGATACGGAGGCGCCGACCATCGTATTCGGCTCTGGCGGGACTTATAGATTCGCAAAGGCTTTCGAATCTGATCACACGATCTCCCTGACGTTCGTCTCAAGGGGTAGTGGTGGCGTCGACACGATCGTCGTCGACAAGGACGACGGCAAGTTCGCTCGGAGCACAGCTGGGAGACTTGCAGGCGTGTATGCTTCTGCGTCGATCGGCTCATGTAAGTGAAGGCTCAAACGGATTCCGGAGGCATGAGCAATCCGAACATCCTGATGAAGAGGCCACCCGACGCCCATGCTACTGGCTGCGGAGTGATGCTGCTAGTAGTCACGTCGATTCTTGTCGGTGCATTGACGTGGGCGGCGGTGGGCTACTCACCTATGGGCTACTACCGCATGCTGCGGGTGATCATTTTCTTCGCGTGCCTCATCTACATCCTCACCGTATGGGAGTCTGGGTCGATACCGATTGCCAACTTCATCGTTCTGCTGATGGGTGCTCCAGTGGCCGTGGTGTTCAATCCGCTCTGGCCCTATTACTTCCTCCGTGACGTATGGGTCCGCTGGGACTTCTATGCAGCGGGATTCTTCTCCGTCGCGGCTTTTATCCTGTACTGGCAGGTTCGTCTCGACGATCGAGATCACTTAGAACGACATCGTGTAGTCGCGTCCGAGGTGAGAGAGTCAGCCGACCGGTGACCGCAAGCGTCCACCTGCGAGGTGGGAGACAGATGAAACCCACCAGATGGTCGGACTGCATTTCGCGTGATGTTGAAGAGTTGTCTCAGTGGGAGGGAAGGGCGGACTCCTCCGAGGCAATGCGCTATCACCCCGGCGAAAGACGATGGATGTTCGAGTCGAACAACTGCCCGCTACCGCCGCTGCTCGTGATCCGAGACTACAAGGGTCGGATCTCTGAGACGGGCCAGTTCGAGAACGTGCCTCGGATCTCCCCCTAACAGTCACCAATGGCCGTCGGGTAGCTCTTCCAAAGGTTCTGGGAGGCGGTGCTCACAGCGACGCGTCCCGTCTGACATCGGCCATAGGGGTGCGTGCTTCAGCGTGCAGGCCGTACACCGCCTCTCTACCGTCTTCGACAGCACCTCTGCCACCTTGATGGCGATGTCGTCGTCCGTGTCGGTCACCGAGGGATTCTCCTGAAGGCCCGTTGACAGTCTACCCCCTATGTGCAACAGGTTCAGCTTTGCTTCCGGCGGCTTCGGAGCCTCCCGGTCGTGCTCTCCCTCTTCACGGTAGCTAGAGGCTCAAGCAGGAACACGAGTCCCCTAAGGAACTCTGCCTGAGCGTTGGCTCTTCACGTATAGCCGTCGGCCCTCCCTAGCCTCCCGCACGAGCTAGAGATGTGAGCTACTTAACGGGAGGCTTGCAGCTCCCGGCACCCCACTAGGCTTCCTCACTTGCAGCGCCCCGGCTCTTGAGATGCATCCCGTGGTAGAGCCGCCCCTTTGCCTCCCGCCACTGTTACCGACCCGTCCGGGAGAGGGCTCGTTACTTGTTTGTTCTTATAGGATTGCTTGGTCTGTTCAGGGTAGAGGTGACAGGAATATGTTGGTAACTCCGAGGAGGCTCTGTGCCCTCCTCCCTTACTATGCACGGGGTCCTCAGGGAATCTCCGATCCGCTTGATCTCTCCTCAGTCCATAGGACTCGCCGTGCCGACGAGGAGGGAGCCTCTTCTGCCCGGAGTCTGAGTCTCGTATCCCATCCAAGAGTCTGATCCGTGCTAAAGCAGGCCTTCGTCCTCTGTCGAGGTGGGGACGTCCTTTTGTAGGTCAGTCGCGGGCGGTACACGCCGAAGCTGACCGGCCTTGTAAAGGCCGGTCAGCCCCCCCCGAAGTAGGAGGCCCTTCTAGGAAGAGCGGGAAGCTAAACCGCTCCGTAACGCCGGGCCCATTAGACCTCCCACTCCTCCTCAGGGTGCCACTCCCCTACCGCCTTGAGTTCAGCAATCGCCTTCAAGTGGCACTCAACCGTACAGAAGAGCGCCTCAACATCTCGCGTGGTGAAATTGACAAAGCATCGCATGCATCTGCTCAGTACTGGCTTTGCGACCAACCTCATGGTTCATCCCCCCCCTTCTGGCCCGTAGGCTCTCCCTACCATGCGGGGGGGGGTGGGCGTTCAGCTCCCGATCAAGGCGGCGGCACCTACATGGGCTTTCGCCTTGTACATCTTCGGACAGTACCTGCAGGCTTAAGCTCGCCCTCGACCCGGATTCGGCGGATGCCCTCTCCGGTCTGGCTGGAAGGGCCGACGAGGGGGTAACAACAATGTCGAGTCGGGGGCGACATCTGAACGGGGCAGACCGCCGGTTTGGCCACCAGCGAGATCGCCAGCACGTGTGGCCGCGAACGCTGACAGCTCTACTCACACACCATGCGGTAGGAAAGAACCCTTACGGCAGGTCCTTGAATCTCTCGGTGAGCATCGCGATCAACTCCTCACTACAGGGTCTCAAGAAGGTCTCTTCGCGGCTTGGAAGCTTTCGGCCTGAGTGGAGTGCTGCGAAGGCCTCCTCCACCGAGTGCGCAGCCACGCGTGAGTTGTTGAAACGTGACTCCAGCAGGTCCTGCCAAGAAAGGTCGGCAGCGGCTATGGCGGGGAGTATCCGTTCGAGCTCATCAATAGTCATCACGGTCAGAGGTGCCACTCGATCACCAACAACAACCTCTGTTGTGAACAAGTCGTTTAACAAGGTGTTGAGCGCCAGCGTCTGGAGCACCGGGTCCTCTGCTACCAGAACCGGGTAAATCCGCCCTGAACACGAAAGGCCAGCCCGGCGTGCGAGAACGGCCTTGACCGTCGCTGCGAGCTGGCGAACCCCCTTTCGATCTCCCTTACTACTCGTGACAAACTTCTCTTTCAACGCCCTCCCGAAGATCGACTCGTTTCGAGAGCATTTTGCATCATTGGCAATGAACCCCGCCTTGACCTCAAACACGATGATGTCGTCACCGGCGCGGATGACTGCGTCGATCTGGCAGTTCCCGTGACTGTAGGCGGCCGGGCCACCGATGTAATGTTCCAGTAGACGCTGCACGTACTGCTCGAAGATGGGCCCCCATAGATCGAAGAATTTCTGCTTAGCTTTTCCCGTCAGCCGCTGCGCTATGCTCCACCACAGACCCGCCGTTGCGCTTTCCAAGAGGAACTGTAGATCTGAGACCATGAACCGACCGTCGCTGAGGGGCACGAGTGGTGCTGTTCGGAAGGGACCGACGTCCACAGCCCATGACCCGTTCGTCACGTGCGCGACGAATTCTTCGCGATGTAGAGGTATCAGGAGACGATCGGGCCTCCCGACATGCAGCGCCTTACCTTCAGCAAAGCGCTTGAACTGATCCTCCGTGACACCTGCTTTCGTAGCTACGTCTTCGGCCGGAGCGATCGAGGTTGGAAATCGTGGGTCTAGCACGCCGTTCCGAGTTACGCCGTAGATTCCGAAGAGTAGCGCGAAGTACTTCTCGAAGGTCAGGTCATCGAAACGCAGCTCCGCAACGGGCGTAGAGAATAGCGTCTGCACATCCGCATTTGTGCTCAGCAGCCGACTGTAAAGATAGAAAGAACGCTTTAAGAGGAACATCGCGTGGCGAGGATTCCAAAGTTCCCACACTGCCGCGAACTCGGCCACCACGCCCGCCGTGCCGTTTGCCAACCGAGAAGAGTCCTCCGTCTCGATAAAATCGTTTGAGTGTAGTGAGACCGAGCCGATCAGGTCATTGGTAAAACCCGAATCAACACGCGGGACGGACAGGAGCAACTTCAAGTTAAGAAGAGAGCCGATGCGAGTGAAAATCACCCCTCCCGCGTCGCCGACGGCGCCTTTGAGGTAGCGGGCTGCCTCGATCTTTAAGGGCACGTCAAGAAACTGATGAGCCAGCGAGGTCTGTCGCGTATCGCCGTGCTCCAGAACCCAAAGGTTGTTTATAGTCGCGAGGATATTCAGCGGCAGGTCGCCAGAGCACTTTAAAATCTCGTCGTAGTAGGTGGCGGGTGCCCGTCGCCCACCATTCACCACCTCCGAAAACTTCAACATGAGCGCGGTCTGCGGCATATGCGTTTGGCTTCCGCTCCTCAGCTACAAGGCAAGGACGTGGTTGAAACCTGCCCGCCTCCAAGTGCCCACGTGGTTGCGTGTGCTTTCGGACCACTGTAAAACGGACTCTGTAGGACGGGTGACTGCATTGAGCAGAATCGGGGAACAGCCTATCCCATCCGGGGGCTCATCAACGCGACCGGAGCAGAGCAGTGAAGTTCAGACGGAGACCCTCGAATGACCAAGTTGCGATCTAAGAGCATGAAGCGAAGCGGCAAACAATCACACGAACCCCCGGCCCAGCTGGCACACTCCTCGTCCGATGCGGGTTATGACCCTGATCGTGACGACCAGCTCTTCTTCAAGCTTCTCAAGAGAGGACAGGTAGTGCACGGGCGCCTAATAACACCTGAGGCAGTGACAACATTGTTGACCCTCAATACCGAACAAGCGTCAGAACTGTTAGACCTCCTTTATGCACTCGCTGATACGGTCGTTGACAAGCTTGAGGAGACGAATAACCCATGCCAACGGCTGTGATCTACACGCGAGTCAGCACGGTCGAGCAGGTCGACGGGAAGAGCCTCATCGTCCAGCAGAATGATTGTCGCTCCTACTGCGACCGCAATGGTTGGTTTGTGATAGAGGTCTTTGAAGAGCAGGGTGAATCTGCTACTACGGCAAACCGGACGGAACTCAAGCGGATGCTCGCTCGCATCTGCAAGAAGGATTCGGGTGTCGATTTCGTCGTGGTGCACGATGTCTCGCGCTTCTCACGCAACACCAACGACTATCACGTTCTGAAGACACAGATCTCGAAGTATGGCATCGAGCTACGCTCGGTCGCACAACCGATTGACGATTCTTCAGTAGGTCGCTTCGTGGAGAACCTGTTTGCCTCTATTGCGCAGCTGGATAATGACCTTCGACGAGATAAGACAATCGGCGGCATGCAGGAAGTGGTTCGAGATGGAGGTTGGCCGTGGCAACCTCCCTTAGGATACAAGTCAAACCCCTCAGGGGGGCGGCCACCGATCCCGGCCGTCGACACCGATGTCGCCCACCTCATTACGAAGTGCTTCGAGCTGATGGCGTCGGGCCTGTACTCAAAGGAGGAAGTACTGGCGAAGGTCTCTGCACAGGGGCTAACAACGCGACGAGGCAAGCGGATGGGCCCTCAGCAATTTGACCGCTTGCTTCGGAATGAATTCTACGCAGGACTCGTAAGCGCGCCGAGATGGAACCTCCGTGCAAAGGGCAGGCACGTTCCTCTGGTTGATTCTGAGTTGTTCCGGTCGGTGCAGGTCGTGTTAGCCGGTCGACGGCCAAACGTCAGTACCATGTCGCGAGATCGGGTCGAGTTCCCGCTCCGCCGCTTTGTCGACTGCGGGAGATGCGGAACACCGCTGACCGCTAGCTTCGCCACTGGTAAACAAGGAAAACGATACCCTTACTACCAATGCCGAAGGCGTGGCTGCAGCAACCTCGTGACGAAGCAATCGCTGGAAGATCTCTTCTTGGAAGCGCTGACCGACTTAACACCCCGGACAGAGATTTGGGAGGTGTTCTGCTCCGTACTCCTCGACAGCTTGCGGATCAGGTTACAGGAGGCTACCAACGAGAAAGAGATTCGCGACCAGCGCCTGTCCGAGCTGAGCCGTAAGCAGGACAAAGCATCCGATCTACTCGTGGACGGCGTCATCACCGCCGAGGTCTATAAGCGTCAGCTTGCAAAGCTGAACGAGGAGATGCTCGCAGTCCCGATGGCAGATCGCACGATCAATATGACAGGGTTCTCGTTCGAGAAGCTGTACCAACCGGCGGCGGCCATCCTTTTCAACCTCGCTGACAGCTGGGTGAACGCAGACCTAAAGGCGAAGCACCGAATACAGGCTACGGTGTTCCCCGGCAAGCTCGCCTACCTCGAAGGAAAACTTGAAACCCGCGAAACCTCTATCCTTTTCAAGGAGTTGAGTCGGTTTTCAAATGCCTCGGAACATTTGGCGTCCCCAACGGGATTCGAACCCGTGTTGCCGCCGTGAAAGGGCGGTGTCCTAGGCCTCTAGACGATGGGGACGTTCCATGCAGCGCGTCGCGCGGTTGGTGAGCCGGGCAGGGATCGAACCTGCGACCAATTGGTTAAAAGCCAACTGCTCTACCACTGAGCTACCGGCCCTCGGCCCGGCGCGCCTACCGCCGAAAGCCCGGCCACGATACGGACCGGAGACGGCTCTGTCAACCGCCACTCGCAAACGCCGAACCGGCTCCGCTTATTGCACTTCCGCCTCGCTTCCCTCGGACGGTTTCTCCCACCCCCGCCGCGGGCGAGCGCGCAATAGGTCGCGCCCGCCAGCTGTTTCGATATTTGCAGGCGGCGTAAGACGTCTCCTGCACTTCGTTGTACCGGCAGGTGTCGTCGCACGGAGCCCACCCCCAGAAAAGCCGTGTGACCTGCCGGTTTTTCTTTGCTCCGGCATCAAGACTGCTGAGCCTTGAAAGCGGAGGAAAAGATCCTCCGCCACTTTCTCTATGAGCCGCTTCATTTTCATCGGCGACATCCACGGCTGCATCGAAGAGCTGCGGCAGCTGACCTCGCTCCTCGACCCACGCCCCTCCGATCGCGTCATCGCCACCGGCGACCTGGTCGCCAAAGGACCCGATTCCGCCTCCGTCCTCCGCCACTTCATCGCCCACGGCTGGGACTCGGTTCTCGGCAATCAGGACGCCAGGCTGCTCGATCGGGCGAAAGAGGGGCATCTCGACGAAGCCCCCGACCTCTCGGACGAGCCCGCCCTTCTCGCGTGGCTAGAGGGTCGTCCCGACTGGATCGACCTTCCCGAGGCCGACGCGCTCGTCGTGCACGGCGGCGTGCTTCCCGGAACGCCCGTCACTCCGGATGCGCTCCGCAATCAGCGCGAGACTCTCCGCACCCTCCGCTTCGTCCGGCGCGGATGCCACAGCGACTGGGAACCAGTGCCGAAGGGCGCCGAGCGCGAAGGTGACCGGTTCTGGGGCGATCTCTGGGACGGCCCCCGTACGATTCTGTACGGCCACTCCCCCACCCGCGAGCAGGAGCCGCGGGTTCGCGCGCAGACGATCGGTCTCGACACGGGATGCGTCTACGGCGGCAGACTCACAGCCGCGGTCCTCGAGGATCGCGAATGGCACTTCGTCAGCGTTCCCGCCGAACGGATCTGGCTCGAGCGCAAAGGGACCTAGCGAAGGCAACGACGGACAGTCTTCGCTTCCAATGAACCCGCTTGGGGTCATTTCGTGAGGAACGAATCCTGTCGTTTTTGCGAATCTTCCCCTCCGTCGCTTCGCGACCGGACCGGCGCAGCCGGTCCCTACGAGATCCGCCGTGCCTTCTGCCTCTACGGCTCGATCACCGCCACGTTCTGGACCGAGGGATCGTTCGAGACGTTGTCGGTAGTCGTACCGTAGACGATGGCCGATCCGGCGAGGACCTCGATGTCGACCGACTCGTTGGCGAGGATCGTCGTTCCGAGAAAGTCGTTGGCCGCGCGCTGCTCGAACAGATGCGCCGCGTAGCTCCGTTCCGCGGTGTGCCGCGCGATGCCGCTCTGCCCGTAGACCGTCATCCTCAGCGTTGCCCCCGCATCCAGAGAGCGAACGCCGACGTTGAACCGGAATTGCTCGAGGCTGGCCGGGAGGACGAGGAGCCCGCGAGAGCCCGGAACGAGCGCGTCGCGAGGATCGACGAGCCGGATCGTGGCGCCCGCCGTGCCGCTCTCCGCCCGATCGTCATACGCCCGCGCCACCACCGCCGGAATGCCTCCCTCCGTCGGGATGACATCGAGAGAGCCGAGACCGCTGGCGCCCATGGAGGCGACCAGATCCTCGAAAGCAAGGGTCTGCTTCGGAGCGAGCTCGTATGCCGCGCTCGGGTCGCCCGCTGCTGCTGGCGCGCCCTGTGCGTGAAACACGAGGACGCCGCGCATCGTCTCTTCGCCGCGGTTGTGGAGCTGGACGCCGGTCTTGAAGTTCGAGCCGAAGGCGCCAGCCGTCGATCCGACCACCGGCAGGATCGCCCGGACCAGGGGCGGTTCGGCCTGCGCGAGCAGCGGTGCGGCGATCATCAGAAGGGTTGCGGCAGCAGCGAATGGTTTCATGATCATCCTCGTGATTGGACTCGTCGTGGTGCGGGTCGATAGACTGAAGGTTCCCGGAGAATTCTTATGACCGACATGCTTCTGATCGATGACTTCAAGCCGCTCGTCGGAGACGGCTTCAAACTGAGATCCACCGATGGCGTGGAGACCGAGATCGTCCTCGAGTCGGTCACGCCGACCGGCTCGCCCGGAGTCGGCAAGCGCGAGCAGGCTTTCTCGCTCCTGTTCCATCCCGGAACGGGCAACGAGATCCTTCCTCAGCAGACCTTCGAGCTCACCCACGAGAAGATCGGAACGGTCCCGATGTTTCTCGTCCCGATCCAGGCCGGGCAGCGAGGCGTCCGCTACGAAGCGGTGTTCAGCTAGGGTCATCGCCCCTCCCCTTCCGGCGGACGGCTCATCAGAAGGTAGACGCCCTTGTCTTCGAGCATGGTGAAACCGAGACGCTCGTAGAGGCGCAGCGCGGGATTGTGCCGCTCGACGTGAATGGTGACCGGGCGTCCGCTCGCGTCTCCCTCTTCGAAGATCGATCGGAGAAGGCTCGCCCCAGCTCCCTTGCCGCGGAACGGAGGGAGGATCGCGATGTCAACGATCCGGATCTCTTTCTCACCGCGGTTGACATACAGCCGCCCGGCGGGGTCGCCGCCCACGCAGATGACGTCGCGGCTCGCCTCGGGGTAGACCTCTCCCCAATGCTTCTGCTGCGCATCGAACTGCATGGCGATGAACGCGGACTTCTGCTGCTCACTCCAGGGGACGGAGCGGAGCTCCTCCTCGCGGGTCGAGCCGTAGACCGCGACGAGAAACTCGCGGTCCGACTCGCGCACCGGGCGGAGCTCGACCCGACGGTCTCCGGAGTGAAGAGCGGCTGCACTCACCCCAGATCTCCCTCGTCGGATGGATTCGCGTACTCCATGGTGAGCTCGAGGTAGCCGAAGTCGACGGCGCGAGTGCCGGAGTACAGACGGCGGACTCCCGATTCGTCGGCGCGGTAGTCGTAAGCGCGCCAGTTGGGCGCGGCCTGGCTCCCCGGCAGCGGAGCGATGAAGTAGACCCCGCGCTGAAGCTTTGGCTCGGACGCCTCGGGGAGAATCACGAAGCGGAAGAACTGCTCGCGAACCGCGCTGTCGGAACTGACGGCGCGGCGCCGGCCGAGACCCGCCTCGGAGCGGATCGAGAAGAGGATGCCGTGATCCTGTTCGACGGGAGCGACAAAGGAGATGGGGTTGCTCGCCTGTCCACGGCCGTCGAAGCTCCAGGCGCCGAAGGGAGCGAGGCGCGTGCTCGCGGGACCCTCCGCCTGGTAATGGACCCACAGCGAGAATGGAGCGGGACGGGCGCCACCGAGGTGCGGCACGACGCGAACGCGCGCACTCGTCTTCATGAAGAGAGGATCGGGACGCAGGAGCCCGGCCGCGGCCGTCGTCGCAACGGGGAGCGGGGCAGCGTCCGCGGGAACGTCATCCTTCCCCTTGAGCGCGGCAGGCGTGAGCGCATCGCTCCCATCCCAGTAGCCGACGGCGATGGGCGGAAGCGTCTGCGCAAATAGACCAGGCGAGGCCAAGACGAGCCCGGCGCCGGCCATCCCCGAGGTGATGAGGAAGCCGCGTCGATCGATGTGGAACGGGTTCTCGCTCATCGTCAGGTCCTCGGAGGAAACACGCCCTGAAGGGCGATGCAGAAGTAGAAGGTGAGGAAGGGCATCATGTTGTTGTGGGGCTGGTCCCCGCCCGCGGGAGCGAGAGCTTCCGGCGCCATCGCAACGAGCGGCGCGCCGGCAGGAGGAACGAATGCCGTTCCCGCACTCGGGCGAGCGATGGTGTTCCCGGCCGGTGACGTGCGGTTGGCGGGAGCGCCCAGCGACATCAGCGAGTGCGAGTGAGCAGGAATCTCTGACTCGAGCAGCGTAACGGTTTCCGATCCTCCGGTTTCCCCGAGGTCGTGAAGGCTCAGCCCCGGCCCTTGTCCGGGGTGCATGGGAGCGCGGCCCTGGAGATCGGGGAGAGCGAAGTTCGACTTTCCGTTGCCCCCGTACGTCGTACCTAGCAGGGAGAACAGCGCCGTGTTCTGCGAAAGTGGCAGAAGCTGCCCGTCGCACCACGCCCACCCTTTGGGGGCGAAGTTGAATGGGAAGATGCGGATTTCGGCGACGAATGGGTCGGCCATTGGATTCTCCTAGGTCGGGCTCGGGAAAATCCCGAAGAGAGAGATGATGAAGTCGACGCACAGGTAAGGCTGGAAGTTCGTGTGAGGCTGGCTGCCGCCGACCGGCGAGACGGACTGTGGCGCCATGGCCGCGAGCGGACTCCCGGAGTTGTAGAGGCTCACTGCGGAGGACTCGGCGAGCACATTGTTATTCGGGTTGGGATCGTTGCCCACGGCGCCCGCAACCAACAGCGGGTGCGAATGGGCCGGAATCTGCTGAACCGTCAGGGTGATCTCTTCCGCCCCTCCGGTCTCCGCGAGAATGAAGCCATTCCCCTGATGGATCGGAATGCGGCCCCGCAGATCGGGAAGAGCGAAGGTGGACTGCCCGTCCCCGCCATAAGTCGTCCCGATGAGCTGGAACAGCGTTTCGTTCTCGCTAATGGGGAGGAGCTGGCCCTCGCAGAACATCCATCCCGCCGGGGCGAAGTTCCCGGCAAACATGCGAATCTCGCCTACATATGGTTGTGCCATGGCTCGTCCTCAATTCGGGCTGGGGAAGATCCCCTGCAGTGCGATACAGAAGCTGAGTGTCAGAAAGGGCTGCATGTTCAGGTGGGCTTGGGATCCTCCGACGTTGGCCACCGATGCAGCGTTTGCCGCCGCAAGCGCGGTGGGCGCGGCATAGGGATTCGCCGGCGCCTGACGGGCCAACAGGTTTCCGGTAGGAATCGGCTGACTCGCGTTGTTGGAAGTGGCGTTCAAGACGTGCACGTGCGTGGGAATCTCGGCGATCGAAAGGGTATGCGCCTGTTCGCCGCCCCGCTCGCCGAGCGTGTGACCGCTGCCCACGTGGATCGGCGTTCTGGCCCGAAGATCGGGGAGCGCAAAATTGACCTGCCCGTCTCCGCCGAAAGTCGTCCCTAGAAGCGCGAACAGGGCTTGATTCTGGTTGATCGGAAGTAGCTGACCATTGCATAGAGCCCACCCCTTGGGGGCGAACACGAAGCTCATGATCCGGATCTCGCTCAAAAATGGTTCCGCCATCGTTATGGTTCCTTCTGTCTCTGCTTCGGTGACGCTATGGCACAGTGATCGGGCCGGGGATCAACGTGATTCCATCCGCATAGACGGTTCCGGTGTTCGTCGCCGTCAACTGCGCGGTGGCGTTGGGGCTCCCGGTGGTATTGACGAGCTGTCCCTCGGCGGGGCCGCCGATTCCGTCGACGTCGATGAAGATCAGATGCGCTCCCAACCCATCGAAGCTTGGATAATCGAACGATCCGCCGCCCACGCTGTTTCGAGCGTTGTTGCCTGTGATGTTTGCGCGAACTCGCGCCGGACTTCCCTGGTTGTCGGCCGCCAGATAGATTGCGCTCAGGGGAAATGATGAAGCGGGCGCCATGGTATCGACGTCGTTATTCGTGATCGTGACGTCACTCTGCGTGATCGGCTGCCCGCCTGCCGTCGGCCCGACGAACTGGAGATCGATTCCACGGGCTCCACTGCCTGGGAGCCACACCTGCCGGAGGGTGTTGCCGTTAACCAGCAGTTTCGCGATCGTCCGCCCCTGAATGAACGCTCGAATCCCGTTCCCTCGGGCCCCCGAGTTGGCCGTTGCCGCATTCCCGATCACGTTGCCCTGGATCGTGCCAGTGATCGAGCCCCCCGTCGAAGTGGCGGACGAGAAGACATTGATCGCATGTAGGGGGTTGGCGTTCAGCATCGACGTATTGTTCAGCATCGAGAACGTCAGGTTCCCATTCGTGTCCTGAGTGAAGCTGGCGTGGATGCCGTTGTCGTTGAAGGTGGTGCCCGACACGGTGAAGTTCGAGATCGTGCCGTTGTCGTGGACCTGGACCTCGAGCGCTCGCTGGGGAGAGTTGTTGCTGAAGGTCGCACCACTGATGGTCGAGGCTGTATTGACCGCCGTTCCACTCATCTCGAAGAGGAACGAGTTCGCGCCGGTCACGTCGTTGAGGTCATTGAAAGTTCCCCCCGTCACGGTCATCGCGTCGAGGGTTCCCGACGTGTTGCGGATGTGAACATTATTGCCGGCGGAGGCGGTGATGTTCGTGTTGCTGATCGTCAGGGTTCCGGTGATGCCCGCCACTGTGCCGGATGCCTCACCGAATTGAAGCCCGTTTTCGGCGGTGGCGTTTCCATTCGCCGGGAGGTTCGAGTTGAGCAGAGCAAAGTTGTGGATCCCCTGTCCGCGAATCCCGTCGTCGCCCGCATTCTGGACAATGATTCCGTTGAGGCTCACGTGCTGTGTAGAGGTCAGAAGGACGCCAACACCCGTGGTTCGCTGGATCGTTCCCCCGGTACCGGCAGATCCAGAGCCGGCGACCTTCAGCCCTCCCGTGGAGCCGGTGGTATTGAGGACGATCCCGTTTATCGGATCAGCCGCCGCCGTGTTGTTCCCGGAGGAGATGCTCACGAAGTTCAAGTGGGAGCTCCCGATCGTGGTGTTGGTCACCCTCAGTGCGGTCGCACTGGTCGAGTTGATCGTGTTCGTGCCTGTAATGTGGAGTCCGCCGGTGTTGGTGTTGCCCGTAGCAACGAACCCTTCACCGGTCGTCGTGTTGATGGTCATTCCTCCGCTGAAGGTGATCGACCGCGCGGGTCCACCGTTCCCGTTGACCAGAATTCCCGCGCCGCTCTCGGTGATCGCCCCCGAAAGGAGGAGGTCGTCGCCGATGTCATCCCCCGTCCACGTGGTAATCGACACCGCGCGGGCCGCCGAAGAGGTGTTCGTGATCGTCCCGGCGTACGTGATCTTCGCGTTGCCGCCGCTCACGTTGAAGATCGGACCGGTGGCACCCGCCGTCGTGGTGATGACGCTTCCCGACCCGGCCGAGAAGACTGCGTTGGTCGTGCCGTCGGAGACGGTGTCGAGGGAAACACCCCTCGTCGGCGTGCTCGTAGACCTCAGGCTCGTCAGCTGGAGATCGGCCGTGAGGTTGGTGAGATCGACTGCGGGTCCGCCCGTCGTCTCGATGATCCCCACTCCGGCTCCGACCGTCACTCGGGTCCCGGTGCCGCCAGCTGCATTCACCGCCCCCCCACCCGTAACCCGCAGGCCCGCCCCGTTGCTGGCAAAGATGTCGAGATCGGTGAACTGAAGATCGCCCGACATGCTGCCGAGCAGCATCCCTCCGCCACCAACGGCATTCGTTGATTCGCCAATGACTACATTCCCGGCAAGAACGGGCTGATAGGCCCCGCCCGGGACCGCATCGAACACCGCAGGCCCGTTTACATTGATCCCCGACCCGCCCGTATTTCCGTGGATGGCCAGATTGCCGAAACCAGTGATCTGAAGCGTCCCTGCGGTGCGGGTGATGTCGATCCCCGTTCCGGTCGAAGTCACGGTGACGTCCGCCAGCGAAACGGTAGCCGTCCCCGTGCTTGCCTGATTGACGTCGATGCCCTCGGCGGTCCCCGCCGAAACTGTGACCTTGCTAATCACGACTCCCAGGTTCGCGCCGTCCGCCGAGGTGGCGTCGACGCCATTCGCCGTCGTGCCCGGAGCGAGCAGAGTTACGCCGCGAATTTCGACACCGATTCGGTCGCCGTTCGCGCTGTTCGCGAGTACTGAGACCGTATTCAAATTCGCACTGTTCGGAGCGGTGATCACGGGATTCGTTCCCGCGGCGACCAGGGCCGTCGGCGACGAACCGCCATTCAGGCCTCGTGCGATCGACAGACCATACCCCTCTCCATAGAGCTTCTGGCCGTTCTCGAGCTCGATCGCTCCTGTTACGGCCGACTGATGAACAAAGATGACGCTGTTGGGGCCGTCGCTATCGCCCACCCCGCCAGTGGCGCCGAGGGAGTCGAAGTTGTTGAACGGATCGGTCGAGACGCCGGTGCCCGGTCCGGTCACCGAGCCGTCGACATACCAGACGACCTCGTGGACGGTCAGCGTGACCGTAACGTTCACGCTCGCCGCAACGCCAACGCTCGGGACATCGGTCAATACATACTGGAAGCTGTCGCTGCCCGTGTATCCCGCCGAAGGGGTGTAGGCAAAGGTACCGTTCGACTCGAGGACGACGGTGCCTCCCGCAGCCGTACAGTTGAACGGAGCGACCGTATCAAGGCAACCGACGATGCCGGTCACCACGATCGGATCGAGCTCGATCGGATCGCTGTCGTTGCTCAGAGCGCCGATCGAGTTGAGGGTGGTGGCGCGCACGTGCGGAGTCGCGAGAGCGGCCTGATCGACGACCAGCGTCGTGTTTCCGAACGTCTCCCACGAGTCAGCCCCACCGATCGGCGGGTCGTTCACCGGGTTGACGTTGATGGTGATCGTGTTCGGGGACGGGTCGAGATCGACTCCGCTGTTGGCCGTCCCACCGTCGTCGCGCACCTGGAATGTGAAGCTCGTATACGGCGTCCCGAACGCGTTGAGCGCCGGCAGGAACCTCAGGTTGCCGGCGGTGATGTTTGCGACGCTGATCTCCGCACCGGGCGCAACCCCACTCCCGGAGAGCGTGAGGCTTCCCGCCCCCGGCAGGGTGGTGATCACCACCGAGGCAAAGTTGTTCGCCGGCGTGTCGTTCGGGTCGGTGAATCCGAAGTCGGCCGCCGTGAACGTGTACTGAATGTCCTCGTCCGTGGTGACGGTCTTGTCGGTTCCCGCCGGCGCATCGTTGATCGCCGTCACGTCGATGGTGATCGTCCGGGCCGTGGGATCGAGATCGATCCCGCCGTTCGCGGTTCCGCCGTCGTCGCGCACCTGGAAGGTGAAGCTCGCGTACGCGCTGCCGCTCGCGTTTGCCGCGGGCGTGAAGACGAGTGTCCCGGCCGTGATCGCGGCTGCGCTGACTTCCTGCCCCGCCGTCACTGCCACGGAAGAAAGCGTGAGGCTTCCAGCCGCCGGCAGCGTCGCTACCACGACAGCCTCCAGCGCGTTTGCCGGTGCGTCATTCGGATCGGTGAAGCCGAAGTCCGCCGCGGTGAACGTGTAGGTCGCATCCTCGTTCGCAGCCACCGTCTTGTTCGCCCCCGAGGGGGCGTCGTTGATCGACGTCACGTTGACGGTCATCGTGTTCGGAGTCGGATCGAGATCGACTCCGCCATTTGCCGTTCCGCCATCGTCCCGCACCTGGAAGGTGAAGCTCGTGTACGGCGTCCCGTTCCCGTTGGCTCCGGGCGTGAGTTCGAGGTTCCCGGCGTTGATGTCGGCAACCGCGATGAAATCTCCGGCATTCACCGCCACGGACGAGAGCGTGAGACTTCCCGCCGACGGCAACGTCGTGATTCGAACCGCGAGGAGAGCGTTCGCAGGTGAATCGTTGGGATCCGTGAAGCCGAAGTCGGCCGCGGTGAACGCGTACGCAGTGTCCTCGTCCGTCGTGACCGCGTTGTCCGCCCCCGCCGGTGCGTCGTTGACCGAGTTGACCGTGATCGTTACGGTCGCCACGCTCGAGTCGGCCACTCCGTCGTTCGCCCGGTAGGTGAAGCTGTCCGACCCGGCGTAGTTGGCGTTCGGGGTGTAGTTGAACGACCCGTCCGCATTGAGCGTGAAGCTCGAAGCATTCGCCGGCCCGCTCACCAGGACTGCGGTCAGGGTGTCGCCCGGATCGGCATCCGTGTCGTTGGACAGGACTCCCGTGAGCGCGGGCACGCTCAGAGATGCGTCCTCGTTCACGGCGTATGAATCGGCGTTCGCCACCGGCACCGCGTTCGGATTCACCGTGATCGACACGGTTGCCGCGGTCGCGGACTGGAGCGAGCCGTCGAAGGCGAAATAGGTGAAGCTGTCCGGCCCGAAGTACCCCGCTGCGGGGATGTAAGTGAACGACCCGTCGTCGTTCAGCGTCAGCAGGCCGTTCGCGGGCGCCGTGTCCAGAATCGGCGTGAGCACGTCGCTTTCCGGATCCGTGTCATTGCCGAGGATGCCCGGCGCCGGGATTGTCAGCGGAAGGTTCTGGCTGGTCGCGTACGGTCCGTCCGCGTTGGCCGTCGGTGCAGTATTGACGGCGTTGATGGTGATCGTCACCGTCGCCACGTTCGAGTCGTCCTGGCCATCGTTCGCGAGATAGGTAAACGTGTCGGTCTCGGTTGAGCTCCCACCGTGGACGTAAATGAATGAACCGTCCGTACCGAGAGTCAGCGTCCCACGGGTCGGGCCGCTGACGACTGAAGCCGAGAGCGCGTTCCCTTCGGTGTCGGCGTCGTTGCCGAGCACTCCCGGCGCCACGATGGTCAGCGTTCCGCCCTGCGCCACCGCAAAGGCGTCGTCGGTCGCGGTGGGCGCCACGTTGGGTGTCGCCGTGATGGTGATGGTTACCGTAGCGAGACCCGAGTCATCGCTTCCGTCACTGACGTGATAGGTGAAGGAGTCCGTCCCGGCACCACTGCCGTCGTGCACGTAAGTAAACGACCCGTCCGCGTTCAGCGTGAAGCTCGACGCCGCCGACGGCCCGGCGTCGAGAATCGCGGTCAGCGGATTCCCCTCGGCATCCGTGTCGTTCGCGATCACTCCGGGAGCCACGACCGTCAGAGTCTCCCCGTCGGTCACGGACCATGCGTCGTCATTCGCGACCGGGACCTGGTTCACCGCGGTGATCGCGATCGTCACGGTCGCGATGTTCGAGTCATCCGTCCCGTCGTTTGCGCGGTAGGTGAAGCTGTCGGTCGCCCCGCCGCTTCCATCGTGCTGGTAGGAGAACGAGCCGTCCGGGTTCAGTGTGAAGCTCGTTGCAGATGCTGGAGGCGTGACCAGCGTCGCCGTCAGCGCGCTTCCCTCTTCGTCGGTGTCGTTGCCGAGAAGACCCGGAGCAATCACCGCCAGCGTGCCGCTCTGCACGACCGCGTAGTTGTTCCCGAGGGCAACCGGCGCGTCGTTGACCTGCGTGACGGTGATGGTCACGGTGGCGGGCGCCGAGGTGAGAAGCCCGTCCGTGATCTGGTAGGTGAACGAGTCGCTCGGGGTCGAGCTGCCGTCGTGCACGTAGCCGAAGGAGCCGTCCGCGTTGAACGTCAGGATCCCGCGAGTCGGCCCGCTCACCAGCGCCGCCGACGTCGGGTACCCCTCGGGATCCCCGTCGTTGGTCATCACGCCCGAAGCGGGGACGTTCAGCGTCCCGCCTTCGGCAACGGGGTAGCCGTCGGCCGTGGCGACCGGAGCGAGGTTGGCGCTGATGGTGATGGTCACGGTGATCGGACCGACCGGCGCGGCCGTTCCGTCCGAGACGTTGTAGGTGAAGCTGTCGCTCAGGTTCGCCGAGCGGTCATGCGTGTAGCTGAACGATCCATCGGCGTTGAGCGTGAAGGCCGAAGCGAACGACGGTCCACCGACGAGAATCGCGCTCAGCGCGTCACCGTCAACGTCCGTGTCGTTCCCCACCACTCCCGGAGCCGCCACGGTCAGCGTAGTCCCATGCGCGAGCGGACCGTACGAGTCCGAGTTTCCGACCGGGGCGTCATTGACCGGGGTCACCGTGATCGTCACCGTCGCTGGATCCGATGTCGCAGCCCCGTCGAATACCGTGAAGGTGAACGAGTCGGCGCCGTTCGCGTCCGGATTCGGCGTGTAGGTCACCGTCGCCGTGCAGGTCGACACTCCGCCCGCGACCGAGCAGCTTGGCGCGGACACGGCTCCCAGATTTCCGAACGATGGCACGCTCGGAGCGTTGAACGTCAGCGCATCTCCTTCGATGTCGCTCGCGCTCAGCGTGATCAGAATCGGAATGTCCTCGGCGGTCGTCACCGACTGCGAGGCGGCGGCCGGCGCGTCGTTGACCGGCGTGACCGTGATCGTGAACGTCGCCGGGGGCGCGCTCGTGTCGGCTCCGCCGTTTGCCGTCCCGCCGTTGTCCTGCAGGGTCACGGTTACCGTCGCGGTCCCGTTCTGGTCGGGCGCCGGGGTGAAGGTCAGCGTGCCGTCCGCCGCGATCGCGGGCTGGACGGCGAAGAGCGCGTTGTTGTCGTTCGAGACGTTGAACGTCAGCGTCTGGCCCGCCTCATCGGCCGGACCCGCGCTTATCGCCGTCGCCCATGGATTCGTCGTCACCAGACCCGAATCCTCGGGGACTACCGGGGCCGCACCAGGGATGAAGCTCGGCGGGTCATTGACTGCTGTAATCGTGATCGTGAATGTCTGCGCCGCCGACGTGTTCACGTTCGGCGCAACTCCGGACCCGCTGTCCTGCAGAGTGACCGTCACCGTCGCCACGCCGCTCGCGTTCGCCGCCGGCGTGAAGGTGAGCGATCCCGTGGTCGCATCGATCGCAGGCTGCACGCTGAACAGCGCGTTGCTGTCGTTCGTCGCAAGGAACGCCAGCGTCTGGCCCGCCTCGTCGGCAGGGCCCGGGCTCATTGCCGACGCCCATCCGGCTACTGTGGCAGACCCGGAGTCCTCGAGCACGATCTGATCCCCACCCTTCGTGAAGCTCGGTGCGTCGTTGACCGGCGTCACCGTGATCGTGAACGTCGCCGGGGGCGCACTCGTGTCGATCCCGCCGTTCGCGGTTCCGCCGTCGTCCTGCAGCGTCACCGACACTGTCGCGGTCCCGGCCTGATCCGGCGCCGGAGTGAAGGTCAGCGTGCCGTCCGCCGCGATCGAGGGCTGTACGGCGAAGAGCGCGTTGTTGTCATTCGAGACGCTGAACGTCAGCGTCTGAGCTGCTTCGTCTGCCGGACCTGCGGTGACCGCAGTCGCCCAGGGGTTCACCGTGGCGAGACCGGAGTCCTCGGCGACGGTCTGGTTTGCCCCGGCCGTGAAGCTCGGGGCGTCGTTGACCGCCGTGACCGTGATGGTGAACGTCTGCGCCGCCGAAATGTTCACGTTCGGCGCGACTCCGGACCCGCTGTCCTGCAGCGTGACCGTCACCGTCGCCACCCCATTCGCGTTCGCAGCGGGCGTGAATGTCAGCGTTCCCGTCGTCGGATCGATCGCGGGCTGCACGCTGAACAGCGCGTTGTTGTCGCTGGTCACGTTGAACGTCAGAGTCTGGCCTGCCTCGTCCGCGGGACCCGGATTCATTCCCGTCGCCCATCCGGCAACGTTCGCTGCACCGGAATCCTCGAGCACCAACTGGTCCGCACCCTTCGTGAAGCTCGGGGCATCGTTGACCGCCGTCACCGTGATCGTGAACGTCTGAGACGCGCTGGTGTCGATCCCCCCGTTCGCCGTTCCGCCGTCGTCCTGCAGAGTGAGCGTCACCGTCGCCGAACCGTTCGCGTCGGGCGCCGGCGCATACGTCAGCGTCCCGTCGGGTGAGACCGCGGGCTGCACGCTGAAGAGGGCGTTGTTGTCGTTGCTCGCACTGAACGTCAGGCCCTGCGTCTCGAGCGGTCCCGCCGAGATCGCCGTTGCGAATCCTGCGATTGTCTGCGCCGGCGAATCCTCGGGGATACTCGGACTTACCCCCGCCACGAAGGAGGGAGCATCGTTGACCGGGGTAACCGTGATCGTGACGGCGACCGGAGAGCTGAGCGCCGCTCCATCCGAGGCGCGGTAGGTGAATCCGTCCGTACCGAAGAAGTCAGGAGCGGGGGTGTACGTGAAGGACCCGTTCGGGCTCAGAGCGAGGGTTCCCTGGGCCGGGCCGGTGGCGAGGACCGCGGTCAGAGTCGAGGAATCGACGTCGGCGTCGTTCGCCAGCACGCCGGGTGCGGGAACATTGAGGACCTGGTCCTCCAGCAGCGAGTAGCTGTCCGGACCCGCGGTGGGCGAATCATTGACCGGGCGGATCTCGATCGTGATGGTGCCGCGATCGGTCTGTCCGACGATGTCCTCGACCTCGAACGTGAATGAGTCCGGGCCGCGCTTGTTGAAACCGGGGATGTAGGTAATCGTGGCCGTGGTTCCGTCGACCTGGACCAGCGGCCCGAGAGTACCGAGCGAAGGCTGCGTCACGATCCGGAACTCCAGCGAGTCGCCGTCGGGATCGCTTCCGCGCAGGGTGATCTCCAGGCTCGTGTCTTCGTTGGTCGAGTAACTGGCGTCGATGGCGGTCGGCGCGCGATTCAGGCCTCCCGGGATCTCGATGATCAGACGGCGAACGTTCCCCTGCCCGTCGCGAACGATGATGACGATCTGGTCGAAGGGAGCAGCGGAAGGAGCTTTCGCGATCGCGGGGGTGTAGAGAGCGCGGAACCGCCAGCCGTCGGTACCGATCCGCTCGAAGGTGGTCAGCGTGCCTTTCTGCGGCGCGGTGGCGACTTCGATCGCCACCGGATCGCCGTCCGGATCGGTGAACTCGAGCTCCACCGTGATCGAGCCGTCCTGATTCCTGGTGAAGTCCTGGTCGATCAGCACCGGGGGCTTGTTGAGAAGGCGGTCGATCTGGAGCGACGGATCGTTGGTTCTGTTGTCCGTCGTAGTGCCATAAACGATCGCCGCGCCGGCGACGACTTCGACGCGCAGCGACTGATTGGCCAGGAGATCTCCGGCGAATGCCGATGAGGGGACCTGTACGAAAGCGTCCGCGGGGTAGACCTTCTCTTCGAGAGTGGATTGCAGCGAGCCGTCGGCGTCGAAAACTTCGACCTTCAGCCTCGCTCCCTCACCGAGAGAACGGACGCCGATGTTGAATCGGAAGCGCGAGAGATCGGAGGGGACGAGAAGCGTGGCAGATTCACCCGCTTCCAGCGCCTCATCGACCTTCACCAGCGGCACCGTGACTCCGAGCGTTCCCTCTCCGTCTGCGTAGGCGCGCGCGACGACCACCGGATCGACGCCCTCGATCACCACGATTTCCATCGATCCGAGGCCGCTCGCGCCCATGTCGGCGACAACGTCGCCGAAGCTCTGCGTGGCGCGGGGCGCCAGCTCGAACTCCGCGCGCGGATCCGACTCGCTCGCCGCTTTTCCCTGCTCCCGGAAGACCAGAGCTCCTCGAACCGCCCCCGCAGAAGGATTCGAAAGCTGAAGCCCGGTTCGGAATCTCGCTCCCTGAGCACCCTCGGTCGATCCGACCACCGGCAGGATTCCCGCCAGTCTCTCGGCAGCGACACCGGGCACAGTGGAGAGGGCGAGCAGCAGCAGAATCAGAACCGGTCTGCGAATCATCAAAATGACTCCTGAAAGATGAGCGGAACGAACTCCTTGCCGGAGTGCGCCTGGCGAATGGCAATTGAGCTGAGAAAGCAAGGACGGATGGACGACAGTTATGTGCGCAGGACCATAACAGAGGATGCAAGGATCCGAGCGAAATCTTTTCGTCCAACGCAAATAATGGAAAGATGTTCGGAAGCTCGACCCTATCGAACGATAGGAGAAGGAAGCCCCGGCGCAACGACCCGGTTCAGGTCCGGTCGAGCTCCCGGGTCGCGGTCTCGAGCATCGCGCTCACGCGCTGCCGGGATGAGCTCTCGCAATAGATCCGGATGAGGGGCTCCGTGCCGGACTTGCGGAAGAGAATCCAGGAGCCGTCGAGGAAGACGAGCTTCACCCCATCGACATCCTCGCGACGGTCCAGCTCGAGGTCGAAGGCGTGGTCGAGCTCACCCGCAAGGACGCGGTCGATCAGCCGCTGGCATGCCGGCATCGACCGGTAGAGATCGCGCCGGTCGTAATGAGAAGCGCCGAAGGTCGACTCCATCCCGGCGACGATGCGCGAAAGGCTCTCCCCCGAACGAGCGACGCATTCGGCGACGAGCAATCCGGAGAGAATCCCGTCCCGCTCCGGGAGGAACGATCCGAAGCCGATCCCTCCGCTCTCTTCTCCCCCCACGACGATCGGACGGGCGAGCATCAGGTCGGCCACGTGCTTGAATCCGATAGGAGTCTCGTGGAACGGCGTTCCGAGCTGCGCCGCGACACGCTCGATGAGGCGGCCGGTCGAGAATGTCTTGACGATCTCACCTTCGAGGCCGCGATCCCGGATCAGATAGAGGGCGAGCAGAGCGAGGATCTTGTGCGGAGAGACGAACTCGCCGGTCTCGTCGAGAATCCCGAGCCGGTCCGCGTCGCCGTCGTTGCAGATGGCCAGATCGAGCTCGCCCGAGCGCATCGCCTCGCGCGCCGCGCCGAGGTTCTCGGGGATCGGCTCCGGATTGACTCCGCCGAAGGAAGGATTCACTTCCCCCCGGATGGTGGTGACCGTGGTCAGACCGCTGCTCCCCGGATCGATCAGGTGCTTCTCGATCCGGTCGAGCTGGAGGATCTTCCCTGGAAGCCCCGCGGCGACGCCGTGGATCGGGTCGTGGAGGATCCGGAGCCGCGCTTTCTGCAGGAGAGGAAGGTCGAGGTGAGATCGAACCGCGTCGAGGTAGTCGTCGAGCAGATTCGTCTCGACGACCGAGCCGCCGCCCCGCTCGTCGCTCCCGCCGAGGTTCCCGGCGATCGATGCGTACATCCCGGGCAGCGCCGAGCCGCCGTACCACCCCTTGAACTTGATGCCGTTGTAGCGCGCGGGATTGTGGCTCGCCGTAACGACCACTCCCCCGAGGATGCTGCGGTGCTTCGCGGTGAACGAGATCGCCTGGGAAGGGAGCGGCTGATCGGAGAGAAGGACGCGAAAGCCGGCGCGAGAGAGAACGAGGGCGACCTCCTGCGCGAAATCGAGAGAGAGAAAGCGACGATCCCACCCGACCGCGAGGGTGTCGCGGTCGATCTCCGGCGGAGCGAACATGGTTCGCGCGGCAACCGCGATGGCATTCGCGACTTTCCGCACGCTCTCGAAGGTATAGCCGTCGGCGATGACCGCCCGCCACCCATCCGTCCCGAATACAATCTCGCTCAACGATTCCTCCAAGGGAGGCACGCCTCCCGCCCTCTATTGTAGGTGGAGCCGGTGTGGCGGAGGATCCTTTCCTCCGCTTGCCGCCAGGAAGCGGGCCCTGTTCCGATCAGAACCGTTCTTCACCCAGAAGGCTGAGGAAAAGATCCTCAGCCACGGCGTCACCGCGCCGGGGGCGATCCTGGTTCCTCGATCGCAGCGGCCACCTCGACCGCCTCGGCTGGTCTGCGCATCTGGCTCACCGTCACGAACCGGATTCCCCGTTCGCGCAAGCCGGCGATCAGCTGAGGGAGCGCGCGGTCGAGGCGGTCCTGCTCTTCACGGTCGCTGCCGAGGTGCATGAGAACGATGCCGCCGTTGAGCGTCGTCTTGTTCACGTCACCGAACGCGACCATCCTCCGCGCCAGCTCTGCGGCATCGAAGTAGATGGGAGACTTGCGATCGGCGACCCAATCGAGCGTATCGAGGTTGTAACGCCGTCCCCGGGTCCAGCCGACGTGGAGATACCCGAGCTCCGACGCCCAGGCACGAATTTCGTTGTTCTCCTCTCCGAACGGCGCTCTCCAGTACGGGTCCATCGGCCGGCCGGCCACGCGCTGGAACGCCTCTTCGGTCCGCTTCAGCTCGCGCTGGACGAACTCACGCGTGACGTGCGGAAGCGTCTGATGTCTCCGGTTCCTCTCGAAGCTCGTCAGGTGGGGATGCGACCACATGTGATTCCCCACCTCGTGGCCCTCTGCGAGAATCTTCCGGACGAGGTCAGGATTGCGCTCGATGAACTCCCCCGTCAGAAAGATCGTCGTCCGGATCCCCTCGCGCCGCAGCACGGCCAGAGTCTCCTCCGCTCCGATCTTCGAGGAGCCCGCGTCGAGCGAGAGGACCATCTCCGTCCGCGCCTCCGGGCCGCGCGTGAAGCTCTCGATGTAGCGCGCGGATCCCGAGCGGATCGAAGCTGCGGGGGGGGCGGGCGGCGCCGCCGGGCGGGGCGCGAACGACGCGTTCGCCATCAGCTGCGGCGCCACCGCCGCCACCGAGAACGACGCAGCCTTTCCAGGCGGGGTGGTCTCGAACCGGAAGCCTCCCTCGGCGTCGGCCGAGCCACTGCCGACCGTGGCCCCGTCGAGCAGGAGAAAGACGATCGCCCCCGGAGCCGTCCGTCCGATCACGGCGACCGAGGTTTCGAGCTCCTCGAGCGAAACGATCTCGGCGGTGATGCTCGACTCCCGACTGATCCTGGCGGCGGCGCCGGGCAAGATGCCGCGGTCCAGCTCATCGCTGACCCCAACCAGGACAATCGCCAGAGGCGCGAGGGTCAGGATCACGGCCAGAGCGAAAAGCGGCGCCGGAACCCGGGAATGAAGCGCCTTCCCCGCGCCTTGCCTGGCCTCCCCCATCTTCCATTGGAGATGGCAGCCGCGCGAGCAGAAAATGTGACTGTCGCGGCGAAAATAGCAGTCGACACAGATGATCTGTCGGCAACGGAAGCACTTGCGCCGGGCCGTTTTGTCCGGATGTCGGTGACAGGCCGTCACTCCGTCATTTTACATGGGGGCAGTGGCAGAGGATCCTTTCCTCTGCCTCTGGCCGCGCCAGCGGGAGACCCTCGGAACCCAACCCCTGGTTCGGATTCGTATCTCGCTTCGAAAGAAGGGGTATGGCCGGCGGAGGAAAAGATCCTCCGCCACATGGCGCACCTCTTGAAGAAGATTCACCGAGCAGGCTTAGCCATGACCAACGAGATCCCCCCCAGCCCCGAGACCGCCGCACCGGTCCGGGACCGCCGGAAGCGCAAACGGCTCGTCACCAAGAGAACCGTCGGGATCACCATCGCGTTGGTGCTCGCCGTCTTTCTCGCCATCTCGATCTACTTCGAGATCAGGGCGCCAAAGTCCGGCGCGGGCTCGTTCGGGCGTCTCTACAGTCAGCGGACGAACACCCCCGAGCTCCCCGAGCGCGCTCCCTACACGGTGATTCCGGAGCAGGAGGTCAGCGGCGGCCAGACGGGCGCGGACCCGATGCTGATCGACGGCATGAGGCGGGAGAAGTTCCTCGGCGTCGAGCCGGGGATGCTCGAGAAGAAGTTCGGAATCAACACCGAGACCGCCGATCCCCGGCTGGGCGGTGGGATCGCACCGGTCGATCCGCGGCTTCGCGACGGCTCGGTCCGGATCACCGGCGGACCGGAAGGCGTACGGATCGAAGAGAAGGAACAGTGAAGAAAGGGCAGAAGGCAGAAGGCAGAAGGCAGAGGGTGAGGCAAGGCAGAAGGCAGAAGGCAGAAGGCAGAAGTAAGAGCAACGGCAACACCTAAATCCGCGTGCTTTTGTTGTTGCTGTTACTTCTGCCTTCTGCCTTCTGCCTTCTGCCTTGAGGGAAGCCGTTTCCCAGATACTGCACCGATCAAAAAAAGAGGAGCGGGGTTGCCCCCGCTCCTCTTTATGTTTCACTCGTTTCTAGCTTCAGCGACGGCGCGGTCCGCCGCCACCACTGCCACCGCGGGGTCCGCCGCGATGACCGCCACGGTCGCCACGGTCGCCGCGATCTCCACGATCGCCGCGATCCGGACGGGGGCCGCGCTCGGCGCTCGCCGTCGCCATCTGGGCGAGCTCCTCTTCGGTCGGAGGCGGCAGGAGCGGTTTGCGCGAGAGGCGCACCTTGCCGGTCGACGAGTCGATGTCGACCACCTGCACTTCGACCTCGTCGCCGAGCTGGAAGTGATCGGTCACCTCGCGAACGCGCGTGTGTGCGATCTCGGAGATGTGGAGGAGGCCATCCTGGCCGGGTAGAATCTCGATGAAGGCTCCGTACGGCTCGATGCGCTTCACCGGTCCCTTGTAGTTGGTCCCGATCTCCGCCGTAGCGGTCAACCCGCGGATGATCTCGATCGCCCGGTTGGCCGAACCCTCATCGCTCGAGGCGATAGTGACCGAACCGTCGTCCTGCACCTCGATCTTCGTGCCGGTCTCCTCGACGATCCAGCGGATGGTCTTGCCACCGGAGCCGATGATGTCGCGGATGCGATCCTTCGGGACGTGGATGGTGTAGAGGCGCGGAGCGAACTCGGAGAGCTCTTTCCGCGGCTCGGAGATCGCCTCGATCATCTTGTTGAGGATGTGCGTGCGGCCTTCGCGGGCCTGGGTGAGCGCCTCGGCCATGATCTCTCGCGAGATTCCGGCGACCTTGATGTCCATCTGGAGGGCGGTGATTCCCTCCGCGGTGCCGGCGACCTTGAAGTCCATGTCGCCGTCATGGTCTTCGAAACCGGCGATGTCCGAAAGAATCACCGCCTGATCGTCGCCCTTGATCAACCCCATGGCCACACCGGCAACGGGCAGCTTGGTTGGAACACCGGCGACCATCATCGCCAGCGAGCCACCGCAGACCGACGCCATCGAAGACGATCCGTTCGACTCGAGAATGTCCGAGACGCAACGGATGGTGTAGCGGAAATCCTCCTCGGCCGGAAGCACCGGCTCGAGAGCGCGGCGGGCGAGATTGCCGTGGCCGATCTCGCGCCGGCCAGGGCCGCGAAGGAACTTCACCTCGCCGACCGAGAAGGGCGGAAAGTTGTAGTGCAGCATGAAACGCTGGAAGCTCTCGCCCTCGAAATCCTCGACGCGCTGCGCTTCCTGCGGGGTTCCGAGCGTGATGTTGACCAGCGCCTGGGTCTCTCCGCGCGTGAAGAGCGCGGAGCCGTGGGTACGCGGAAGGACATCGAGCTCGATCCAGATCGGGCGGATGTCCTTCGGACCACGTCCGTCCAGCCTGCGCTTCTCGTCGAGAATCATCTTCCGGAAGACTTCGCTCTGGAGGTCTTCGAAGACCGCCTTGGCGGCGGACATTTTCTCCAACTCCTCCGCCGGGATTCCTTCCTGGAACTTTGCCGCCGCTTCACTCATCGCCTGGCGGCGAGCTGCTTTTCCGTCCGTAGTGAGAGCCGCGCGAACGGCATCGCGATGCTTCGACGCGAGCTCGTCGTAGAACGACTGCTCGTACCGGGGCTTGTACTCAACTTCTATTTTCGACTTGCCGACATCGGCGCGCATCTGCTTCTGCGCCTCGACGATTCGCTTGATCTCTTCGTGGGCGCGATCGAGCGCGTCGAGGATCAGCTCCTCGCTGACTTCACGCGCGCCGGCTTCGACCATCACGATCGCATGCTCGGTTCCCGCGACGATCAGATCGAGATCCGAAAGATCGCGCTGCGAATTGGTGGGGTTGACCACGAGCTCGCCGTTGATCGCCGCCATCCGAACCGCGCCAATCGGGTTGTGGAACGGAATCGACGAGAGCGTCAGCGCGACCGAGGCGCCGTTGAGCGCCAGAATGTCCGGATCGTTCTCCCCGTCGGCCGACAGCACGAACGCGATGACCTGCGTCTCCTTGCGATACCCCTTCTCGAACGAGGGTCGCAGCGGACGGTCGATCAGTCGCGAGGTTAGGGTTTCCTTGTCCGTCGGGCGTCCTTCACGCTTGAAGAAGCCTCCCGGGATGCGCCCGCCCGCGTAGGTGTACTCCCGGTAGTCGACCGTCAGAGGCATGAAGTCGCCCATCACGGCGCCTTCGCGGTAGTTGGCGGTGGCGAGGACGACCGTGTCGCCGTAGCGGACCCACGCCGCTCCGTCAGCCTGCTTGGCGACCTTGCCGGTCTCGAAAGTGAGACTCCGGCCGCCGACTTCGATTTCCTTCTTGTAAGGTTCTGGTTTCATAAGATTTCCTGCGGATCGGACCGCCCCTCTGGGCTCCGCCGCCTTGTGGTCCAACGCCCGAAAGGACTCCGGGCCGGACAATAAAAAAAAGCGTTCCGCGTTCCCCGTTTCACGCCTCTTTGCGTAAAACCTGGAACGCGGAACGCCGACAATCCCCGCTTACTTGCGGATTCCGAGCTTTTCGATGACGGTGCGGTAACGCTCGACGTCCTTGCTCTTCAGGTAATCGAGCAGACGGCGGCGCTGGCCGACGATTTTCAGCAGGCCGCGCCGGCTGTGGTGGTCTTTCGCGTGCGTCTTGAAGTGGTCCGTCAGGTACGTGATGCGGTTCGAAAGAAGCGCAATCTGCACCTCCGGGGAGCCGGTGTCGGACTCGTGGACCCGGTACTGATCGATGATCTCGTTCTTCTGCTGCTTGACGTTCGGCAAGATGCTCAACTCCTTGATTCTCCGCTTTTTCTTCGTTCTTTCTGCGCGGGTACTCTAACACCCGACGGCAGAATTTGCATTCCACCCCGGAACGACTCGTTTTGCCCCTGCTTGGGGGCAGTCCATGGCGGACCCGTCAGGAACGCTCCCGAAGGACGACCTTTGGCCGGATCTCCACCGGCCCGCCACCCTCGCGGAGGACGTTCACAGCCTCTCCGATCGCCACCAGCTCGCCGTCCAGGTTCGCCAGCGTGACCAGCTCATCCTGCCCGATCTCGTTCTCCGGCTTGAGGATGACGCTCTGACCGGAGATCAGCTTCCGCTCCTGCATCGGGTCGATCAGCACCCGGGTCAGCGGAAGATCGATCTGCGACATCCTCAGATAGTGGGGCGGCTGATAGATCCGCTCCGGCCCTTCCCGCAGGTCCTCGGAGGAAATGGCATCGGCCACCTGGAAGCTGCCGATCGCCGTCCGGCGAAGCGAGCCGAGGTGGGCCGGGATGCCCAGCGCCGCCCCCAGGTCGTGGGCGAGCGACCGGACATACGTCCCAGCCGAGCACGCCACCCTGAAGCGGGCCACCGAACCCTCCACCCCCGTGATCTCGAACGAATCGACCCGCACCCGCTTCGGCGTGAGATTGACCGGCTGCCCCTTCCGGGCGAGCTCGTAGGCGCGCACCCCGTCGACTTTCTTCGCCGAGAACGCCGGGGGCATCTGGTCGAGCTCTCCGCGCAGCTTCACCAGCTCGGGCTCGAAATCGACCCCCTCGACGCTGACCGGCTCCGCGGGGCCCGCGGCCTCCCCCGCGGCATCGTAAGTGGCGGTGGCCCAGCCGAACTGGATGGTCCCCTCGTAGACCTTCCCCATCTTCATGAGGTAAGCCTGCAAACGCGTGGCTCGCCCGAGACAGAGAACGAGCAGGCCCGTGGCCGCGGGGTCCAGCGTACCGATGTGCCCCGCTTTCTTCTCGCGCCCGTGACGGCGGAGGAGATCGACCACGTCGTGGGACGTGGGTCCGGGAAGCTTGTCGACTAGAAGGAGGCCGTCCATGAGGTCAGAAGAGTCCGATCAATTGTGGTTCGGAAATGCGTGCGGCCTAACCGGCCTGCAGCGCATTCTCGAGCAGCGGAAGCAGCGTGGTTCTCGCCTCGGCGAGAGGAAGAGGGATGAAGCATCCGGAAGCCGCCTTGTGACCGCCGCCGCCGAAGGTCGCGGCGACCGCCTGGACGTCGACGCCCGGTTTGGCACGCATCGAAACGCGCGTCCCCCCGTCGGCTTCCTTCAGAAGAGCCGAAACGCGCACGCCTTCGACCGTTCGGCCGTAATTGACGATGCCGTCCGTGTCCTCGGGAGTCGCGCCCGACTGAGTGAAGAAGCTCGCCGGCATCTCCATCGTCGCAATCTGCCCATCAGCGTGAAACTCGAGCGTGTTGAGACAAAGGCCGAGAAGCCGAATCGCGGCCGCGGAAGTGCTCTCGTTGATCCAGAGCGAGATCTCGCCGGCGTTTGCCCCGCTCTCGACCAGGTCCCGGGCGGCTTCGAAGGCGCGCAGGGTGGTGTTCGTGTAGCGGAAAAAGCCGGTGTCGGTCGCCAGCGAAACGTACATCGCGGTGGCCATCTCGCGGTCGATCGGGACGCCCATCTCGCGGGCCAGATGAAGGATCATCTCGCCAACCGATGGGGCTTCCAGGTCGAGGTGGTTCACCTCGCCGTAGTTCTGATTGCCGAGATGATGGTCGATGTTGATCACCGGCCCGGGTAGGACCGGAAACCCGGTGCGCTCCGCCTCGGGGCACTCCATCGCGAAGAGCGCGTCCCAGCCGGCCGGATAATCGGCCGGGAGAGATTCGCTGATGACCACTTCCTCGGCTCCTGGGATGTTCGCCAGCGCCTTGGAAAAGGGATCGCGCACGATGACCGTGGCCTCTTTCCCAAGCTTGCGAATCAATTTCTGGAGGGCGATTGCGCTGCCGAGGGCGTCGCCGTCGGCGTTGCGGTGGGAGGTGATCAGGAATTTCTGGCCGGAGTGAATTCTGGAGGCGACCGCTCCGCGGGAACGGACGATTCCGGCCTCTTCAGCGCTCGTCGTCATCAGTGGTGGTCTCCGGAGCAATCATATCTGGCCCCTCGGGAAGGACTTCCCGAAGTTTCTCTTCGATTCGATTCGCGTACTCGACACTGGTGTCGAGCTTCCAGTCGATCTCGGGGATGTAGCGGAAGGCCTTGGTGCGCCCGAGCTCGTGCCGGATCTTCCGATCGGCGCGCTTGACCGCCTCGATCGCCGCCGTCTGTTTTTTCTCGTCGCCGATCGCTGAGATCCAGGCGCGCGCGAAGTGAAGGTCGGGGGCGACATCGACGTTGGTGACCGTCACCAGCTCCAGATCGGGATCGGAGAGCTCGTGCCGGATGATCCGCGCGAGCTCGTCCCGCATCAGTTCGCCCACCTGCATGGTTCTACGCGTTCTCTTCATCGTGTCCGCCATCCGGGCCCGTCAGCGGGCCGTCCTGTCCGAAGTCGATCAGCTCGAAGTTCCATCCGGTGAGCATCGCCTCCCCGCTTGCATCGATCGTGTCGGCGATCTTTTCGAGGATCGGCTCCAGGTTGCCCCCCGCCGAGGCGATCGCGGCAACTCCGAGCCGTGCCCGCTGATGCAGGTCCTGATGACCGACCTCGGCCGCCGACACTTCCCACTTCGATCGGATCCGGTCGCGCAGGCTTCGTATCACCGCCCGCTTGTCTTTCAGCGAGCGTGCCTGAGGGATGTGGATCTCGTAAACGGCGACGGCGACGAGCATGAGTCAGATAGCTAGCGGGGGGCCAGTCGTCCTGAGGAGGGACCGCTTGCCCTCCCCGGAGCCCTGCTCAGCGCAGGACCCCGGCGAGTTTCTCGACCTTGAAGGCTTCGATCACGTCTCCAACCTTGAAGTCCTGGAAGCGCTCGAAGCTGATGCCGCACTCGAACCCGCTCCGCATCTCGGAGACGTCGTTCTTGAAGTGCCGCAGCGAGGAGATCTTCCCTTCGTGAATCACGCGGTTGTCGCGAAGCAGCCGCACGCTTGCGCTCCTGGGGATGACTCCCTCGGTGACGTAGCATCCCGCGACCACGCCCATCTTCGGCACCTTGAAGGTGTCGCGCACCTCGGCCCGCCCCTGGAAGACTTCCTGGAGGGTGGGCTCGAGAAGGCCGGTCATGGCGAGCTTGATCTGGTCCATCAGCTCGTAAATGATGGTGTGGAGCCGGATCTCGACTCCTTCCTTCTCGGCCAGATCCACCGCGTTCCGCTCGGGCCTCACGTTGAACCCGATGACGATCGCGTCGGACGCAGAAGCGAGAAGAATGTCGTTGGTCGAGATCGCCCCGACCGAGGAGTGGAGGATGTTGATCCGGACCTGCTCGTTGGAGAGCTTGCGGAGAGTCTCGTTGAGAACCTCGGCCGATCCCTGCACGTCGGACTTGACGATCAGGTTCAGCTCCTTGATCGTCCCCGCCTGCATTTTCTGGAACAGCTGATCGAGCGAGACCTTCTCGGTCTTCTTGATGCTCGACTCGCGCAGTTTCTCCTGGCGCATCTCGCCGATCATCCGGGCGCGGGAGTCTTCGTCCACGACCACGAACGAATCGCCCGCGTTCGGGATGTCGTCGAAGCCCATGACCGCGATCGGCGTGGCCGGACCGGCTTCCTTCACTCGCTCGCCGTGCTCGTTGATCATCGCCCGGACCCGGCCGGCGACCGCGCCGGCGAAGTAGGCGTCGCCCACCTTGAGCGTTCCGTCCTGAATCAGGACGTTGGCCACGATGCCGCGGCCGGCTTCCTTCCGCGCCTCGAGAACCACGCCGCGCGCCGGAACGTCCGGCGAGGACTTGAGCTCGAGAAGATCGGACTGAAGAAGAATCATTTCGAGAAGATCGTCGATCCCCTGCTTCTTGATCGCAGAAACCTCGACCGAGACGACGTCGCCGCCCCACTGCTCGACCAGCACGTTGACGTCGGCGAGCTCGCGGCGAACGCGCTCGACGTTGGCGTTCGGCTTGTCGATCTTGTTGATCGCCACGATCATCGGCACGCCCGCGGCGCGCGAGTGATCGATTGCTTCCTTCGTCTGCGGCATCACGCCGTCGTCGGCCGCGACCACGAGGATGACGATGTCCGTCACCTTCGCGCCGCGCGCTCGCATCATGGTGAATGCTTCGTGACCCGGCGTGTCGAGGAAGACGATCTTGCGGTCGCGCTTCTCGACGGCGTAGGCGCCGATGTGCTGCGTGATTCCGCCAGCCTCACCTTCGGCGACCTTGGTCTCCCGGATCGCGTCCAGGAGCGAGGTCTTGCCGTGATCGACGTGTCCCATGACCGTGATCACCGGGGCGCGCGGCTCGGTGCCGGCGGTGGAAGATTCCATCCGCTCCATCGCCTCGAGCTCCATCGCATCCTCGAAGGAGACCAGTTCGGCATCGATGCCGAGCTCCTTCGCGATGTCCCGGGCCAGGTCGGCGCCGAGAGGGGCATTGATGTTGACCATCATCCCCTTCTTCATCATCAGGTGCTTCACGAGATCGTTCGCCTTGATCTCGAGCCGGTCTGCCAGCTCCTTGACCGTCACGCCTTCCGTCAGTGTCACCTTGCCAGTGGGTTTCTTGAAGTCCAGTAGTTTCCCCGTGATGGGCGCTGCCTGCTTACGCGTGTCGCGCCGTGTCGACGGAGCCGACTTCTTCGCGGCCGGCTCCTCTCCATCGGTACCCTCGACCTGCTTGCGCGGGGCGACTTCGCCTCCGAGCTCGTCGTCGAGGACTGCCTGAGCCGAGAACGGCCCCTTGGTGAAGATCTTCGTGTCTTCTTCGGAAACCACGACGTTCCGCTTGCCGCGTTTTCCTGTGGTTTTCTTCTTCTCCGGACGGTCGTCTTCTCCTTCTCCCTTGCGGCGGCGGAGTCCCGTGGCCGGCGGCGGAGCCGAGACCGGGCCCGGGGCGCCGGGAGCGGGGCGGACACCCGGGCGGACCGGGCGAATGGGACTGCCGGCGGGCCGCGCGGCGGCGCCGGCGGTGGTGGTGGTCGGAGTCAACGGCTGCCCCTGGCCCTGATAGTTGGGGCGGGGAGCCTGCGTGGTGCGGGCGCGAGGACCGGTCGGACCGGTCGGCCGGCGCGGAGGTGCCGTACGCGCGGCCGCGGGAGGCGCCTCGGTGCCGGCGGCAGGAGCTTCCGCTCCTTCCTTCGTCGCAGCGGGCGCCGCGGGGACCGTCTTCCTGGCCGACGGAGAAGCGACGCCTTCGCGCCGGATCGGCTTGGGCAGGGCCTTCAGCTCGCGAGCTGCCTTCTCCTGCTCGAGCGCTTCCTTCTCGGCCGCCTCGATGAACTCGGGGATGATCGGCGCGGAGGAGGATGGCTGCTCGGCAACGACCGGCTCTTCGCGGCGCGGAGGAGGGGCGATGATCGGGCGCGGAGGGCGGACGACCTTCTTTTTCTTCTGCTCCTCGGCCTGAACGGTCTTCTCGTCGCGGACGATCACCGTACGGGGACGATGCGCGAGCTTCTTCCCCTGCATGATCGCCACGATCACCTGGGGATCGAGGCTCGAATCGGGACCTTCGACCTCTACCCCGAGCGACTGAAGCTTGAAGATGAGATCCTTCTCCGAGGTTCTCATCTGCTTCGCGAGATCACTGACCTTTACTTTTGCCATCCACTAACTCCTCTGAAACAGGACACCCATGCCGCAGTGCGGCCGATCAGGAACGTTCCACGTCTTCGGTCGCCATCGGCTGCGGTTCCGTGGCGTCCTCTTCTTCCGTTGGCTCGTCGTCTTCCGAGGCGTCCTCGTCCTCGGCATACTCCTGATCGCCATCTTCATACTCTTCGTCGTCTTCGCCTTCGACTACGGCGGATTCGACTTCGGCCATCTCGTGCTGCGTGGCGAGCTCGATCGCGCGCATCGCCATCTCTTCGTCCACGCCCTCAATCGCAATGAGGTCTTCCACGCTCGCATTCAGAATCGAATCGAGATCGTCGTACCCGGCGTTCTCGAGCAGATCGGCCAGCTCCTGGTCCATCTCCTCGATGTCGTGGACGTTCGTCTCCGCCCGCGCGTCGGCCATGGCCTGCTGCAGCATGGCGGTGAGCGCGTCGGCGACTTCGCCCTTGACCTCTTCCTCGGACTTGATGTCAATCTTCGCGCTGATCAGCTCGGCCGCGAGGCGCACGTTCAGCCCTCGCTTGCCGATCGCCAGCGAGAGCTGGTCGTTGTCCACGATCACGTCGAGGTTCGGGCGCATCCCCTCGTCCGAGGTGACCGCAACCCTGGTGATCTTGGCCGGGGCCAGCGCGTTCTGCGCGTAGGTCACGATGTCGTCGGTCCAGGGAATGATGTCGATCTTCTCTCCGCGAAGCTCGCGGATGATCGACTGCACGCGCGATCCCTTCACCCCGACGCAGGCGCCGACCGGATCGACGTCCCGCTCGCGTGAGGTCACGGCGATCTTCGCCCGCTCTCCCGGCTCGCGGACCGCGCCCTTGATCATCACCGTCCCGTCGTAGATCTCGGGAACTTCCATCTCGAAGAGCTTGATCAGAAGCCGGGGGTCGGTGCGGGAAAGCACCACCTGCGGCCCCTTCGGCTGCGTGTGGACGTCGATGATCACCGCCTTGATCCGATCGCCGGCCGCATAACGCTCCGCCCGCGACTGCTGGGACCGGGGGATTGCTCCCTCCGTCTTTCCGTTCAGGTCGATGATCATGTCGCCGCGCTCGAAGCGCTTGACGTATCCGTTCTCGAGCTCTCCGACCTTGTCGGCGAACTCCTTGTAGACCTTCTCACGCTCCGCCTCGCGGACCTTCTGGTAGAGGACCTGCTTGGCCGACTGCGCCGCGATCCGACCCAGCTCCTCGGGCGGCTTGCTCAGCGGAATGGTCACGTTGTCGCCAGGCTCGACGTCCTTGTCGAGCTTGCGCGCTTCCCAGGTCCGGATCTCGGTCAGCGGATCGTCGACGATGTCGACGACCGTCTTGGTGATGTGGTTGATGCGGAGCTGCCCGCCGGCTTCCACCGAGGGATCGAGCTTCTGTGCGTCTTCCAGCACGAGCTGGGTGACCGGGTCCTCAACCTCTTCGGGCGTCGCGACGACGTCCTTGAGGATGTAGATCTGCACCTCGCCCGTCTCGCGGTCCATCGCCGTGTGGATCGGCTCGCGAGTCTTGTAGTACTTCTTCGCGGCGGTCGCCAGAGCGTCCTCGAGCGCCGAGAACACGCGCTCGACGTCGATCGACTTCTCATGGGCCAGTGCCCGGATGTCCCTGCCTACGTTTTCGCTGAACATTCGATGCTGCTCCTTGCACCCGGAGGCGGCTCGACCGCTCTCCGATTCCTCGCGTTTCAGATCTCGACTTCGAGCCGCGTTTCCTTGATCGTCTCCATCGGTATCTCGTACTGCTTGCGACTCTTCGTCTTGGGGTCCATGACGACGATCTTCTCCCCGTCATAAGACTCGAGCAGCCCCACGATCACGTGAAGCCCCCCGATGGCTCGCGAGGTCTTCACCCTCACCAGCCTCCCGATGAACTTTTCATAGTCCGACGGGCGGTAAAACTTACGATCCAGACCCGGCGAAGACACCTGCAGCTCGTAAGCACCCGGAATCGGGTCCTCCACGTCCAGCAGCGCGCTCACCTGATGAGAGATCAGCTGGCAATCGTCCAGCGTCACTCCCCCTTCTTCCCGTTCGATGTCGATCCTCAGCAGATACCCGCGGCCTTGCGGCTTGTAGTCGATGTGGACGAGCTCAAGCCCTTCCGCCTCAACGACTTCGGTGATCTGCTGCTGTACTTTCTGACTCAGTTCCGCCATATGATGAGCAACAAAAAAAGCGGCCGCTCGGCCGCTTTCGTGGTAACTCGAAAGCTGTCGGCGCATGCTAACACGCATACGCATGGGCAACAACAGGCGCCCCGGTGGGGGCATTCCGAAAAACAAGCCAGAAACCAGAAGCCAGAAGCCAGAAGAAAAGGCGAAGGCAGAAAACGGAAGCCAGAACCCAGAAGAAAGGTCAAAGGCAACATCGGTTCTGAATTGCCTGTCGTCCAGAGAATCGGTCGAGCCCGCTTCGCTCGGCCTGAACGATGGGTTTTGCCTTTACTTCTGCCTTTTGGCTTCTGGCTTCGCCTTTTCTTCTGGCTTCTGGCTTCTGGCTTAGCTTTTCTCCAGGCTTTGCTCGGCCAGGATCCGGATCATCAGCCGGGTCGGCTTGTCGGATCGCTCGTAAGTTTTCCGGAGGAGCTCGATGTGGGCGGGATCTTCCAGGGCCGAGACGGTGAAACCCTCGGCGGGCTGCCTCGGGTCGGAGGTTCCGATCTGCTTCCACCCTCCCGTCCCGGTCATCGACGAGGAAATATAGCTGTCCATCACTCCCGGGATGGTGTGCTTCTGTTCGGCCGGGGCCTTGAGAGTCAGGACCCGTTCGGAGCGGAAAATGGTCATTCTCTCGGCGAGGGGGATGTAGCTTCCCCGGGCGTTCGCAACCTGCTCCTCGACCGCGCGTTTCACCCGATCCGAGATCACTTCCTTGAGCCGGCTCGCCCCCTCCCCCTCCGGGTCGGTGTACCGCAGCCCGATGGAGTAGATGTTCTTGCCGGAATCGCGGGTCTGGCGCTCGATACGGCAACGGACGACCTCGGCTGGGATGGACATCTTCTCTCCGAGCCAGAGAAAGGAGAGACTTCCGGTCTTGCCCCGCGGCAGAGCCTGAAGGTCGATTACCCGGGCTCCGTGGAGGCTGAAGTCGACGATCTCGACCTCCACTCCACCGAACTGAGCCACGATCGGCTCCTGAAACAGGAGGCGCTGAAAACGTCGGCGATCAATTCCCTGGCGAGCCATGAACGACGATTCTAACGGGGAGCGTCGGCGGTCGCCAATGGAAACTGCCCGCCGTTGCCGAGGCGTGACGCAAAAAGGCCGTCCCGGGGGACGGCCTTTGGGTGAGTCCTGAATACGGGATCAGTCGCGGCGGACCAGGCGTTTGATCGGCTTCGAGCCGTAGATGCAGCCGAAGTCGAGGACCGGGACATACTGCGCCTCGAGGTATGTCGGATCGTTCGACTTGTTGTCGACGAGCGAGCCGAAAGCCAGGAAACCCGGGTCGCTGCCGCTGCTGATGGGCAGCTGCTCGAGAAGGACCCACGCTCCGGCCCCGGTGAAGCCGGGGAAGAGGCTCGCGACCGACTGCTGCGAGAACCCGAGCGGCGGAAGCGAGACCGTGGCGGTCGTTCCGATCTGCTGCCCGTTGGACTGGAACAGCTTCGCGGTCACTGTGGCCGTCGAGAACTGAGAGGCGTTCACGATGCCGATGTTGGTGCGGAAGTCGGCGTTCTGGCGAATGCCGGTGATGAAGACCTGATGGAGCTGCTCCGAGATGGCGTCAGGAGAGACGAAGTTGAACCAGGGAATCCCCGGAATCAGCTGGCCGAACGTCGCGGAGGCTGCGTCGGTCGTGTAGATGCGCGCCTCGACGGTGATCGGAAGGCAGTCGGCGGCATTCGTGTCGCAGGCGGTGCAGTTACCCCCTTCGCGGCAGGCGAAGAAAATGATCTGCCCGACCGTGGCAGGCGCCGTGTCGGCCTGGCCGAAGACCTGCCCCATGATGTCGACGATCTCGCGGCGCTCACCGGGCTCGAGAACAGGAAGACGGCGCGTGTTGGCCGGATCCGTGACGTTCTCGTTGCTGCCACCCTGCGGAGCGAAAGCCACGTCGACCACGACGCGCTGATTGCTCACGTTGGAGATCCAGACGTCGGTCCGGAAGAAGGAATTGTTCGCGCCGGCCAGCTTTCCCGCGACCGGCAGATAAACCACGTCGGCCGAGCGGAACGAGCTCGCCATCGCGCTGGTCGCCATCAGACCCACCAGCGCGGCAATCATCAAGAGTTTCCTGTTCGCCATTCGATTCCCCTTATCTAGGATTGCCCGACTCATTCCGAGAGGACATCCGCTTCCTCAGCATGTCGGGCTATTGTAGACGACGTTGCGATCCTTCGCGAAGCGGCCCGCGTATACTCCGCCTCGTGGCTTCCACTGTTCACCGTTTCCTCATGGATCGAGAGTGGGACGGATCGCGACTGGATCAGGTTCTTACGTCCCTGCTCCCTGAACACAGCCGCAGCTTCCTCTCATCCCTCATTGCCGAGGGTCGCGTTGCAATTTCCGGGCGAGTGGTCACCCGAAAGTCCGAGCGGGTCGCGGCCGGCACCGAGGTCACCATCGAGATTCCCCCGCCGGCCTCCATCGATGTGATCGCTCAGGACATCCCCCTGACCATCCTCTATCAGGATGCCGACCTGGTCGTCATCGACAAGCCGGCCGGACTGGTCGTCCACCCGGCGGCCGGCCACGCGGACTCCACTCTGGTCAACGCCCTGCTCCACCACGTGTCCGACCTGAGCGGCATCGGAGGCGAAATTCGTCCGGGAATCGTCCACCGCCTCGACAAGGACACCAGCGGCGTGCTCCTGGTCGCAAAGAACGACGCCGCCCACCGCGCGCTCTCGGCCGCCTGGAACAGCGGCTCGGTCCGGAAAACCTATCTCGCCCTCGTCTATGGCGCTCCGAAGGTGCCCGAAGGAGTGATCGAAGGGGCGATCGGACGCGATCCGCGCGACCGGAAGAAGATGGCCGTCGTCAGCCGGGGGCGCTCCGCCCGCACCCTCTACACGACCGTCGAAGCCTTCCGCTACGTCTCTCTTTTATCCTGCCGGCTCGAGACCGGCCGCACCCACCAGATCCGCGTCCATCTCAAATCGATCGGCCATCCGATCCTCGGCGACCCCGCCTACTCCGGCCCCCAATGGCGCGGAATCCCCGACAAACGCCTCCAGAAGGCCATCGCCGCCATGACCCGCCAGGCCCTTCACGCCTCCACCCTCGAGCTCGACCACCCCACGACCGGCGAGCGCATGAAGTTCGAGGCGCCGCTCCCGGCCGACTTCGTGGAGTTACTGGAGGCGATCAGGGGAGGCACGGATCCCGTAGGGACCGGCTGCGCCGGTCCGGTCGCGAAGCGACGGTGAGGGAGGGCGGGGGGACGCGGTTCGTCCCCATCCAGCGTCGCAAGATGTCGGGAGAATGTGAGTTTGTCGCGCCCGACGCGGTTGTCGAACCTACATCGCGCGCCGACAGAGTTCCCGCGTACGCGGACTCCCCGCCCCCCCTGATCCCTCACTACGTTCGGGATGACATGACGTTCCTGATCGTCGCTTCGCGACCGGACCGGCGCAGCCGGTCCCTACGGCTTGAGCTTTTCCACCACGCCTTTCATCAGCGCCACGAACTCCTTCTCCACCCTGGCGGTCGTCTCGAGCACCTCGGTGTGGGTCAGTTTCTGGGGAAGAACGCCGGCGGCCATATTGGTGATGCAGGAGATGCCGAGCACCGGGATCTGCATGTGCGAGAAGATCGTCGCCTCGGGGACGGTCGACATTCCGGTCGCGTCGGCCCCGAAGGTGCGGTAGGCGCGGATCTCGGCCGGCGTCTCGTAAGTCGGACCGGAAAGACCGAGGTAAACCCCTTCGCGCAGGGCCAGTCCCTGCTCCGCGGCGACGGATTTCGCGATCGCCCGCAGCGGCTCCGGGTAGACCTCCGACATGTCGGGGAAGCGGGGCCCGAGCTCGTCGAGGTTCTTTCCCCGCAGGGGGCTGACGCCGAAAAAGTTCAGGTGGTCGGAGATCAGCATCAGGTCGCCCGGTGTGAACGAGGTGTTGATTCCACCCGCCGCGTTGGTGACGATCGCCGAGCGGATGCCTAGGCGGCCGAGCACGCGCGGCAGGAAAACGACCTCTTCGATCGAGAATCCCTCGTAGTAGTGAACCCGTCCCTGCATGACGGCGACGCTGACTCCGCCCATCTTCCCAAGGATGAACTTCCCCGAGTGGCCGACCACACCCGAGACCGGGGCTCCCGGGATCTCGCTGAACGGGAGGGCGAGTTCGGCTTCGACGGCGTCGGCAAAGGCGCCGAGGCCGGAGCCGAGGACGATCCCGACCTCAGGGCGGATGGAGCTTTGGGAGCGGAGGAATTCGGCGGCGCGGTCGATCCGGTCGAGCATGGCGCGCGAATTATAGCTACCATCTCCCTCATGCGGATGACGCTCATCTTCTTCGCGGGTGGCGTGGGAGCGCTCGCCCGCTATCTGGTCAGCGGGTGGGTTCTCCGGTTAACCGGGCCGTCCTTCCCGGCAGGGACGCTTGCCGTCAACGCCGTCGGCTCGCTGCTGCTCGGCCTGGTCATGCACGTGGCGATGACCACCGAGGCGATTCCACCCGATCTGCGGATCGCGCTCTCGATCGGACTCCTCGGCGGGTTCACCACCTACTCAACCTTCAATTACGAGACGCTTCAGCTCGCGCAGCAGGGAGCGTGGGGGCTCGCCACGTTCAACGTCGTGGCAACGGTCATCCTCTGCCTGCTCGCAGGAATCGCCGGGCTCGCCCTCGGGCGGCTCGTCACCGGCTGACACGGAGGACTGATGAGAATTCTCGACGGGGAACACGTCCTGCTCCGCATCTTCATTGGCGACAGCGATCGCCACGGCCGCCAGCCTCTTGCGACAGCCATCCTCGAGCGCCTTCGTAAGATGGACATCGCCGGGGCCACCGTCATTCACGGCACCGCCGGATTCGGCGCGAGGAGCATCATTCACACCACCGAGATCCTCCGCCTCTCCGAGGACCTTCCGGTCGTCATCGAAGTCGTCGACACCCAGGAAAAGATCGACTCGATCCTCCCCCTGCTCGACGAGATGATGAACGACGGAATGGTGACGATGGAGAAAGTGAGGGTGCTGCGGTACGGAGTGAAGGCGGACGCGTAAGAAGCAAGGCAGAAGGCAGAAGGCAGAAGGCAGAAGGCAGAAGTAAGGTCAAAGGCGAGTTCAACGCCGGTGGCCAGTTCCGGCAATTTGAGATTCTTCGGTCGCGCCCGCGGCTCGAGTCGAAACCCTCCTTCTCGCGGCGCTCCCTCAGGACGACTGGCCTTTGACTTCACTTCTGCCTTCTGACTTCTGACTTCTGCCTTTACTTCTGACTTCTGCCTTCTGCCTTCTGCCTTTCTTTCCGCGTTATCATCAGTACCGCGTGATCCACTTCTACCATGTGACCAAGCGCTTCGACCGGGACCACGTCGCGTTGCAGGATGTGAGCTTCCAGATCGAGAAGGGGGAGTTCGTTTTTCTCAGCGGCGCGTCGGGTGCGGGGAAGTCGACGCTGCTCCGGCTGATCCTCCGGCAGCTGGTTCCGACCGAGGGGCAGATCCTGGTGAATGGGCGCAACCTGGCGGCGCTCAAGCGGGTCCAGCTTCCCTTCTTCCGCCGGGAGATCGGCATGGTCTTCCAGGACTTCAAGCTGATCGAGCGGATGACCGTTTTCGAGAACCTCTCCTTCGTGATGACGGTTCTCGGGATTCCGGCGAAGGAGCAGAAGCGAAAGGCGTATGCCGTTCTGCGCGCGGTCAACCTCCAGCAGCGGCTCAACTCCTACCCTCGGCAGCTCTCCGGCGGCGAGCAGCAGCGGGTCGCGATCGCGCGGGCGCTGATCAACGATCCGCGGGTTCTCGTCGCCGACGAGCCGACCGGCAACCTCGACCCCGAGCTCGCGCGCGAAATTCTCCGGATCTTTCTCGATGCCAACGTGCGAGGGTCGACGGTTCTGATGGCGAGCCATAACGA
>Ga0209347_1000690_pt1 | contig 74394 bp, 63 predicted proteins | sample AutmiccommuBRH23_FD_187382 | JGI IMG/M metagenome (GOLD analysis project Ga0209347, IMG submission 187382) | Deep subsurface microbial communities from Mt. Terri, Switzerland - Autotrophic microbial communities BRH/23 (SPAdes) (version 2) | ecosystem: Environmental > Aquatic > Deep subsurface >... | reverse complement strand
TGTAAATAGTTCCTGCCGGTGCAGCAGCGTCTATACTGATAGTGATAGCACTGATGTCAGTATATGTGTCTGCTTTTGGCACTGTTACATTTGCAGGTGTCGTGATCGTTATGTCAGATGCTGATCCTGGTCCGCTGAACACCGATACCTGTGAAGTGTATGGCAATACCATGCCCTGCTCCACAGAGCCTATACTCTGCATTCTGTAACTCAGGGTAACTGAGTCTCCTGGCTTAAGTGTAAGATCGCCGTTTACAGGACCATTGCCGGCAGCATCCCATATATCCGGAGTATATGCCGCAGCAGTTCCGATCATGGCTATGAGGGCCATAAAAGATACTATAAGTAATCTCTTCATTTTTAACCACCTTTTTTGTACAAACCACTTTTTGTTTATACAAGCACGGAGTATACTCTTCCAGTATTTATATATTTCTAATAGTATAAAACTGCGTATAATGATGATGAACCTTTTAAGTCAGCCGATGTATTCTCTATCGCAGTTCCAGTCTAAATTTCAAAATTGCCCAAAATTCTCCTATACTCCTCTTTCGCCTGCTGCACTTTATTCAGATAATGAGCACTTCCTACTGTTGCAGATGCTCTGCCCTGTATGAAATCAGCCAGACTCTCCGTGACCCCTTTTTTAACCATCAGATCAAGGTGCCATTTGCGGATAGTCTTTGAAGAGACACGGCTATGATTCGTCTGTTTTAACAATGAGCAATATGACCTTAGGTTACTGATGTTTTTAATCTCGGGTATGAATGACGCAGGGAGGAATATTTGGGATTTCCTCTTGTACCACTATTACACTCTATAACATTTTCTGGTGCTGATTTTTGCATCCTTGGGAGCTGTTTTCCCGGGGCTTCAACTCTTGCTTCGAGGCTGGATTGCTCCTGCGGTTGTATAGCTTTTATATTTCCATCAAAGTTTTCATCCAGCGAGCTGACAGGGATCAAGAGCCCTGCTGGTGCAGGAGTCCTGTATACCTTCGGGAAGGTATCACTCATCCTGGAAGGCATGAAATCCTGCCACATGCTCTTTCAATAGAATACAATGTAAATTGCAGCCGTGAGCAGCAGGCTGGATACGCCCATGAGTGCGCCACCGATGGTATATGTCTTTAGCACTTCGGGAGTCTCCATCTCTGCAAAATCGGCCAATATCCAGAAGTACGGATCGTTGAAGTGTGATATGAGGAACGTTCCCGAAGCCATTGAGAACAGAACGATCTCGGCAGGCAAGGCCAGTTCCGGCATAATGGGTATTACCAGTGCGGATGCAATGAACAGTGTCACCATCCTTGAACCCTGGACAGTTTGCACGGCCGCAGCAATAAGGAATGGGATAAGCAGTGCGGGTATGCTTGATTCCAGGAGTATATCCCCGAGTGCTTCACCCACACCTGCAAGTGCCAAGGCGGCTCCAAGTGCGCCTCCTCCGCAAATATCCAGCAGTACCAGTCCGCCTCTGCGTATTCCCTTATCTACCCATGCCCTTATATCAGAAGAGGTATGGCTCTGGAGAGAAAGTGCCATTGCAAGTATGGCACCTGTCAGGAGGGCCATACTTTCATGGCCGACGAATTCCATGATCGGAATGTTTGTGAAGAGGCGTGTGACAATGAGCACAACAGGGACGACAATAGGAGTATAAGAAGCAGTCCTGAATGCTGCTATTTCTTTCTCGTCCGCTTTATATTCACTGACTATGTTGTCGATATGATCAGCGCCTATACTGAATCCATAATACTTTGCAGCATACAGGTAACCTACTAACATTGTCACGATGGCGATACTAGCTCCTATTAGTAATACTCTGATAACTTCTACTTCCCCAGATCCCATTTCGTTTACAAAGGCGTAGATACCGGGTGAAGGATACAGCAGACCGAAGGATGCCATTGTTGCAAGCGCAAGAACAACCTCAGTAAGCCCCTTTGGAAATCCATGCCTAGTACTCATGTCTTTAGCAACAGGAAGGAATATGATGAAAGCCAGTATCAGGCACATCATAGGGACTGCAAAGGCAAATCCGAGCAGGCCGATCGCCAGTATAGGTTTTTTGAAGAGCTTTGTAATATCCCTGGCGATCAATGCAGTTGCTCCGGTCTTGTGGAGTATCACGCCTATTATGCTTCCAGAAGTAACTGTGATCGCATACTGTGAGAATATGCTGCTCATACCCGCGGTTATCGTTTCAATAGTAGCTTCGCCTTTACCCGCAAGGAACGCCACAAGAACCGACCCTGCTATCAGACTGATAAATGGATGAACTCTTAGCTTCGCAGTAAGTACCAGTATGAAAACCAGTGCTATAAGGAAAATGAGTATAGGAATCATATATAATTAATTAAGGTTTATATTTATAAGTTCATCTTTAGTGATGAACTTAACAAATTTAAGTATTATTAGATACATCTAATATTATTAGATAGCAGGGTTAATTGAAATGTTCTAAAACATCCACAGTAGATTATTTATGAAGCCAGTTCAACTTTTAACTATTGAATAAGATACAAGAGGTTTATTTGGATGAAAACCGCTTTTCCAAAATTTCAAGCTATAATGGCTGCTGTACTGTTTGGAGCAAGTGCTCCTTTGTCAAAATTGCTCTTAGGCAGTATTGAGCCTGTTTTGTTAGCAGCACTCTTGTACCTTGGAAGCGGGTTTGGATTACTATCTCTACGATTGATACAAAGTTATTCAATAAAGGGTGCTTCAAAAGAAGCGAGGCTTTCATCAAAAGATTTGCCTTGGCTTGCAGGAGCAGTAATCGCAGGTGGAGTGGTAGCACCAATCATATTGATGATAAGCCTTGATAATACTCCTGCAGCAACAGCATCGTTACTATTAAATTTTGAGGGAATCGCAACTGCTATCATTGCAGCAGTTGCTTTTAAAGAAGCACTCGGAAAAAGAATATGGGCTGCGGTTGCGTTGATATCTATTGCGAGTATCATACTGACATTAGATACAACAGGAAATTGGGGTTTTTCTGCTGGCGCAGCAGGTATTATTGCCGCATGCTTTTTCTGGGGAATGGATAATAACTTTACAAGGAATATTTCATCAAAAGACCCTATAACAATCGTAACTGTAAAAGGTATTTTTGCAGGACTGATTTCACTTATCATTGCAATGTTTTCAGGTAATAGCATTCCAAGCCTAAATATTATTTTAGCAGCCCTCATTCTTGGTTTTTTCAGTTATGGTATAAGTATTGTCCTCTTTATATTTGCCATGCGCAGCCTCGGAGCTGCAAGAACCAGTACTTTTTTCGGTTCTGCCCCTTTTATTGGCACAGTAATTTCCTTGCTCTTGTTTAAAGAGTGGCCAGGAGCAAACTTTATTTTTTCAGTGCCAATTATGATAGTTGGTGCCGTTTTTCTTCTATGGGAGGATCATACACATCGCCATAAACATAATAAGTTTGAGCATGATCACAGGCACGCACACGACGATGAACATCATGTTCATAGGCATGGCACGGAAGAATGTAAAGAGCATGCCCATTTTCACTTACATAAAGAGCTCGAACACGAACATTCGCATACACCAGATATTCATCACCGACATTCACATTGAATAGCATTTGAACTCATGGATAGAGAATGGGGTTGTTTAATGCCGATAAATAATTTTGTTGACAGAATTTCCCCATGTTAGTGGGGAATTGTTAAGTGATGTTTTGAGACTTTATAATGAGAACTTTACTGAAATAAACAAGAAGAGGTTTACAAAATAAGCTGCTAAAAGTGCTATCATCACAGTAATTGCAGCTGCCTCTTGTCTTTTTATAGGGAACATACTGAGAGTCCCGGTATCATCGAGCCAGTCGCTGGTAGGGACAGTTGTGGGAATCGGTATATTCTACAGGGTACTAGATACTCAACTGCTTTTACAGATCGTCGGTTGGTGGATAGTCACTCCTGTAATTGCATTCGTACTTGCTTACCTTTCAGGGAAATACATTCACCCGAGAGTTACCGCCTGGCTTGTAGAACATGAATCTGAATAAACGATAGCATCAGTCATTGTACATGGTGCTTCCGTTGCAGGCATACCGTTGCACTGGGTCAGATAGTACCGGCAGCCATCATAGGGATTGGATGTGCAAATGAAGGCTTTATGATGATCCGGAGTAACACCGTAAAACGCATTGCAGTCATGTGGGTCTTGTCGCCGATGGCAGCTGGCCTGATAGCATATAGCGCTCTCAAGCTTGTTTCCTGAGCAAAGACCGGACAAGCATTTTCCAGATAGTGAAGTGAGTCTTCCACAAAGTGGCATAGGAATTGTAAGATATTGATGTGCTATTTAAAACGGAATTAAGACAAAAAGGCAATGAAAGATTGTCCGGATGGTTACGCTTTTTCAATATGCACTTTCCATACGCTGTTTTCTTCCTTCTCGATGCCAAGAATGATATGACCCTCATTTTTCACACTTCGAGGAACACTTGATGCTGCAGGAGCATAATCAAAGATAACTGTAAGACGGTCACCAGTTGCCATTTCTTCTAACTGCAGCTTTGTTTTTACAAAAGTAAAGGGACAAATCTCTCCCCTGAGATCCAATTCGATCAGTTCTTGAGTCATTTTACCTACTTTGCTTTTTCTTTCACAGATTGTTACTTCACTTCCGGGAGCATCATGAAAGAAAGGTGAACTACCATCATTTGAAAACGGTGGTCTTTTTACTCCAACGTTATAAAAACCAAGAGGCATTTTTGCACTTCTATTTACGCAATATCCTATTAATCATGACCCGGAATTGAACAGAGATTGAACCAATCTGCATCCAATTGCGTAACCTTTCCGCCGTCCAGCCAGTACGAATAACAATTGTGACTTGATAAAATCATCTAATCCCTGTTAATACTTAAAAGTGTTTTATGTGGCAAAAATGTCCTCAAAACTCCATGCATTGACAATCGCTTACGGAATCCGCATACCCCTGTTCTCCACAATCCACCGCATCTTCTGTCAGACAGTCTCCTGCGCTGTATATCTCAGCATCTGCTCCCACTTCTTCTGCAGTTCCACTCGGTGCTCGAAAGGATCTAAAGAAGGCACAGCATCATTAAAGACAATATCGACGTTATTCAAAGACTAGCAATGCAAGACCTACCAAGGTATTGCACAGCACATGAACATTAGAAGCATGCACTTCCTGCTCATTGAAGAATGGAAATGGATGGAAACATCCATTCTTTTGTTCATTTACAACACCTTGTAACTTAATGCAGACTTCGAATTTGCTTTCAAGTCTGTTTCTTTATAAGTATCTCCCACTCTGTCTCATTTTTCTGTTTCACATTTAAAATCTCATGCCCGTCAGCCTCCATTCCCTTGGGCACTTCTGTCACAGCAGTAGAATCATCCACAATTATCATAAGAATCTCCCCCCTATTCATACTATGAAGCACCTCGTTGGCATATACGAAATTGTAGGGACTGCGGTTCCCTTTTGTATTGATAACCCTATCTATTTTTGTATCTGCAAGGAAAGTTCCGTTAATATAGGCCCGGGTTCTGTCATCTCTGGGGTTTTCTAGCACTTCATCAGCCTGACCATGCTCGACTATTTCTCCAAGATAAAGATGAATTACATAGTCTGCAAGCCTCCTCGCCTGATGGATATTGTGCGTGACTATCACAATGGTGTAGTCATTCTTCAATTTCAGAAGCTGCTGTTCGATATGCTGTGACGATACTGGGTCAAGGGCAGATGTCGGTTCATCGCATAGAATTATCTCCGGTTCAACTGCAAGTCCTCTTGCTAGGCATAGTCTCTGCTGCTGACCTAATGATAGTTGCGATGCCGGAGAATTCAAACGATTTTTGACTTCATCCCAAAGACCGGCAAGTGTAAGATATTTTTCGACAATCTCATCGAGAATACGTTTCTTCTTTACACCATGGATTCTCGGCCCGTATGCTATATTCTCATAAATAGACATTGGAAGCGGAGTAGGCTTCTGAGCAAGTAATCCCATTTTCTTCCTTATGTTTACAACATCTGTTTTCTTGTCAAAGATATCTTCGTTGTCTATTAGGATTTTCCCTGAATAGGTAACCTTATCTGTAAGGTCAATGAGCCTGTTCATGCATTTGAGCAACGTGGATTTACCGCAACCAGAAGGGCCTATTATAGCAGTAATCTGTTTTTTCGGTATTTCCACGGATATGTTCTTTAACGCATGGCTTCCGCTGTAGAATACGTTGATATTATCTATTTTAATATGGGCTTTTGACATTTGACAACCTATTTTATTATGTATTTATTATATTTTCTTGAAACAATCCTTGCAGTTACATTGATAACTAAAATTATTATCAAGAGAACTACAGCCGATGCATACGCTTTCTGCTGAATCTGCGGCAGAGGTGACCCTAGCTGGAAAAATATAGCCAGGGGGAGAGATGCTGTGGCATCAAATAGAGAAGTGGGAATGCGGTCAGTATATCCTGCTGTAAAAAGCACGGATGCTGCATCCCCTATTCCTCTTCCAAAAGCTATCAACACTCCTGTCATAAGGCCTGGAAGAGCCTGTTTTGCAACAACTTTCATTACGGTCTCAAGTCTGTTTGCTCCAAGGGAGTATGATACTTCTTTAAGTTCAGAGGGAACGGTTTTTATAACCTCTTCCATTGCTCGCGTCATGATAGGGAGTTCCAGAAGCGTGAGAACTATTATTCCCCCTAACAGGGATGCTCTCATATTAAGAAACATCAATATAGTGAACCCGAATGCTCCGTACACAATGGAGGGAGTACCCCAGAGAATATCAAGCGAGAGGCGGGTCATATCTGCTAGTTTCGTTCTTCCGGAATATTCTTTCTGCAAATAAAAGGCAATTCCAATGCTCAGGAAAAAAGCCAGTACAGTACTACCCAATGCAAGATAGATCGAACCTATGATGGCATTCAGGATGCCTCCTCCTTTCCCTAAGTAATAACCGCCTTCTGCTGTCTTTGTGAACATATCAAAGTTTAGGGCAGGTAAGCCCCTCCAGAGTATTATTCCGGTCACTGTAAGGAGGCTGCTTACTACTATTACAAGAGATAGTATCATCAATACACGAAAAATCAATTCTTCAAGCCTTCGAAGCTCCATCTAAATGACATCCTTTTCCATTTTAATAAGTACCATCCTTGCAAGAATATTGAATATCATTACAACGATAAGGAGCATCAGGGCTGCAAGCATTATTGCTGAATCGTAGAGAGGTATTGACATCATCTCACCGAAAGTATTTGCAATAAGAGCGGGAAGAGGGTAAGCCGGATCAAAAATGGATGAAGGCACTTTAGATACATTTCCCACAACCATAAGCACAGCCATTGTCTCACCAAATGCTCTTGAAAAACCAAGAATTATTGCCGCAAATATTCCAGGTTTTGCCTTCTTCAAAACTACATGTTTGGTTGTCTGCCACTTTGTAGCCCCAACGGAGAGGGAAACCTCTCTTAAATCCTGAGAAACACTCCTCATAGCCTCACTTGTAACTGAAATAATTATCGGAAATACCATGATTGAAAGCACAATCCCTCCTGCAAGGACACTGTATCCTCCTATAGTTTCCACGCCGAGGGCAGGAGCAAAGGTATTTTTGATGAAAGGTACTACTGCAATCACACCCCACAGACCATATACAATTGAAGGGATTCCTGCAAGCAGATCGATTAGAGGCTTGACAGCAATTCTCAGACTATTATCTGCATATTCTGAAAGGTATATTGAACTTAGCAGGCTTATAGGCACTGCAATTGCAAGAGCGAGCCCTGTAACCCATAGTGTTCCCATGATAAATGGAAAAAAGCCAAATTTTCCTGAATTTGGGCTCCATTCTTTCGAGAACAAGAGATCAAAGATAGGTGCTGTCGACAATATGGGATTTGCTCTGTAATAAAGGCCAATAAGCATAAAAAAAAACAGCAGGCAGGCAAACACCGTTGCCGCAAGCATCAGCCTGCTTGAAATATTGTCCTTTAATCTTCTGATGTTCATAGTAATTTCTGCTCTTTCTTACAATTTATTGTAGTCTTTTTTATGTCGGCTAGTCGACTTTTTCTATTCCCAGATTTATCTTATCCTGTGGGAGAACGATATACCCTGATTCAGGAATGAACTTCTGCCCGTCAGTGAGAGTCCACTTGATGAAATCCTCCACAATACCTGTTGGCTTGGCTTTTGTTACAAGGTTCAGGTCTCTTGCAGGCGGTGATGGGAACTTGCCATTTCCGATAGCTTCGACTATCTCATCCAGTGTTCCATAGAAATTCTCGTCCGGGTCTATCTTGCCGTTCTCATTCAGATCAAGCGGTATTATTTCGATACCTGCCACCGGCTTAAGGGTATTTGGATCGTATGCAAAGTTTACGTTATTATAACCAATTCCTAATTTATCCTGCCTTACTGCTTCGGCAAGTCCTGGATCACCGTTAACACCTACACCCTTAAGGTCTTCCTGTGCGTATTTTCCCAGGTATTTGGCCCATGTTTCAGGTGCGCCTGCGGCATCCGAGCGTGTATATACGTTAATCTTATCATTGTTACTCGTATCTCCTGTAGCCTGACCCCATGTTTTTATGGTGCCATTTATATATATTTGCTCAAACACATCTCTTTTTAGTCCATTTTCCTTAATTTGTGCAAGTGCAGGATTATTACTGTTGACTGTTGGCACAACAGCATCTTTTGTTACTGCTATCCAGTATGCACCTTTTTCCTCTTCTGCAGGTGTAATTTCTCTTGAGACCATGCCGATATCTACAAGTCCTCCCAGAGTGTCAGCCATGCCTTTGCCAGCTCCTCCAGCACTAACGTCAAACTTCACTTTTGGATGCAGTTTCTGGTATTCTTCAGTCCATTTGAGCATCATGGGATACATGGCAAAAGCACCGGAGATACGAATTGTCCCTTCAAGTTCTTGCACTACTGGTGTCTGAACATCGCTTGAAGATGTACTCTGGATTTCAGCTCCAGATATACCAACGCGCCCAGATAACATTGCTACGATAGTAACTGTAAATACTACAATTATAACCGTCATGAGAATTTTTCTATTCACTATTCTACCTCACATTGTTTATCTTTTTGTTTGGCTGCTTACAGCAGATTAGAATACAAATAAGCAGGAGCATATAAATCTGTAAAGGAATGGGCGATAATTGTAGGGAAGAACACAAAACTCGAAAAATAGAGGCAAATAGTGCTCGTTTACAAAACTGAAATGGATTCTTTAAAAGATGTCCGCAGTCATGATATTGTGGAATACTCTATAATGCCTCAATGTTATAGCCATATGCAACTGCACAGATATTGTCGATCTCTAGACAAGGCTATGTCCATTATTTGGGATCATCAAAGGGTGTATAGTCAAAACCGTATCCAGTCCAAAGTAAAAAACTGGAAAGAACGGGAAAACGGCGATAATATACACAAATATTTTCATTCAATTTTAAATATCTCTGTGGGGAGTGAGATCACAGCCTGTGCATGGCAGGCACATCGTTCGAGCTTTATCTGCATGCAGTGAATTGTGATCAAGCATATCCCGCACCATACTTCCCAGACGGATCAGCCTCTGAGCATCCGGCCTGCGGACATCTATCAAGTCTCTCCTGAGCGGATGGGGTGATATCGGACGAAGGACTGGAATAACATCAAGTTCCGTAAGCAGGGTCACGCCTTCCTTAACGATAGCGTCACTTTCCCCCAGGCCGAGTATAAAGTTCGAGCAGACATTGTTCTTGCCGAACACGTCCACAGCATTTCCTAGTGCATCAAGGACTTCCTGAAGCGAGAGTTCAGGACAGACCCGGCTGAATATCTCAGTATCCATGGTCTCAACATTGTATTTTACTTCCGAGGCCCCGGCTGCATAAAGCTTTTCAGAGGAATCTTTTGTAGGGTAGACGGAAACCCCTATAGGTAGATCATAATCACGCGTAAGATCTTTTATAACACTTACCATCCGCTCAACCTCTATCTCAGGTGATACGGAAACACCGCTTGTCAGAGAGATTGCGCGAAGTGAACCGGTAGCATAGGCATCAGCTACCATCCGGCAAACTTTCTGATTATCCTTTATTCCGCCCTGTATTTTTGGCACCGGACAGAACTTACAGTCATATATGCACTTCTCTGAAACTGTAATGTATGCCTGCTCCGGACAGTGGCACAGAGGACGCTCAAGAGATCCCCTCGCAATCACCTCATTGCCCTTCTTTAAGAGGACTGCATTTTCAGAATCCTGCACAGCACTCAGGGGAGAAAGGTCATTGATAGTGAGGCGGACCCTTCTGTCCCCGGACCTGAAAAAAACAGAGGATCCACCTGCTCCCGGCCCGGCAGTAGCTGTGGTTCTCTGGGAGTTTTGAAGAACAGAGGAATCCTCTATTTTCACGCTTCCTATACTTAGGAGATATGCTTTTACATTTGTAGTCAGTTCCGATTGCATCATTATGCACCTATATTCATAACTATCTCAGAACACGTGAGTTTCTTCCGGATTTGCAGGGTTCCGGAACTGCTGGGGTGTGTAAAGCCGATGAGGATCCTCGGCAGCCAGTTGTTCTGCTTTATTGACCGCCCCTTTCATTCCCTCAGATCCGGGTGTCAGGATGAGTTCTGCCCCAAAGGCTCTCAGCAGTTTTCTTCTTTCAATACTCATCGTTTCAGGCATTACCAATGTAAGTTTGTAGCCCCTGGCAGAGCATACGGCTGCAAGTGCAATTCCAGTGTTACCACTGTAGGTTCAACAATAATAGTACCCTCTTTAATCTTGCTTTGCCTTTCGGCTTCTTCTATCACTACCAGTCCGATCCTGTCCTTTACACTTCCCATCGGATTAAAAGACTCCAGCTTAACAAGCACTTCCGCATCCAGTCCTTTTGTGAGCCGGTTCAGCCGGATGGGAGGCGTGTTACCGATCGTCCACGTTATATCCTTGTATATTCTTCCCATGTTATCACCGATTTATTTTGTTATTACTTCGGGTCCCTTGTTCATAACCTATCAGAGGTATTGTTAGCACACCTTTATCGACCGACTCAATAACTCTGTCCTCCATTGCACGAACGTCTTCAAGCTTTGCTTTTGTTGCAGGCTTTTTCGGAACTGCACCGCATCCTCCGGTAGGGAGGATAGACAGCTCATATGTTCCTATCTTCTTTGCCAGGGAAACCGTTTCCTCTTTATCATAGCCTATCAGAGGACGGTATACTGGTATTGAAGCAGCCTCTGTGAGTACTACCTGATTGTCCAGGGTCTGCGATGCTACCTGGCCCAGAGATTCACCGGTAACAAAGCCTTTAGCACCGGTAATCCTTGCAACTTCGGCAGCAATACGGTACATCCTTCGCTTACACAAAAGACAGGTGTGACGCTCCTGCCCTTCTTTGAGGAGAACATCTTTTGCAGCAGCAAGATATCCGTCTCTTACCACAACCAGTTCCAGATCCGGCTGGTAAGCACGTAAGGCCTCAATCACTACCTCGGTGCGTTCAAGCGTAGCTGCATCAAGGAAACCTTCCAGGGAAACGTATAACGGGATAATCCTGCAGCCCCTCTTCATCATCATCCATGAGGCTACAGGTGAATCTATACCACCTGATACTAGGGCGACCAGCTTACCCTCAACTCCAAGGGGAAGGCCGCCTACACCACGGTATACATGGTCGAAAAGGTAGCATTTATCTTCCCTAATCTCGATAAATATCTCTTTTTCCGGATTGCTAAGGTCAACATGCAGATGAGGGAACATATCCAGGGTCATGGCCCCATATTTTTCAGCTATCTGCTGGGAGGATAATGTATGCTTTCCTATACGTCTCACACGGAAAGCGAATGTCTTCGCATTCTCAAGTTCTACTTTTTTGCAATAATCAAGGATTACTTCCGGAAGCTCTTCATAGCTGCATTGTGTGCATTCTGAAAAAGAGACCAGACCAAATATACGGCCCAGTTTTTCAGGAACGATTTCTCCAGTAAGCCATATTCTGCCTCTTTCCCTCCATATTTTGCTGTCCGGGAATTGCTCCTTGATGTTACTGATCAAGGTCCTTTCCCATCTATCCCGTACATTTGAAGACTTGAGGAATATCTCCCCGTAACGTAGCATCCATAATGAAGACATTTCTATTCTTTTCCTGTAAGATACATGTGATGTAGTTTCATCATTTACTATGCCTGTTCAATAGAGGCAGATTTGTTCCGGTGCATCTCCCCACGAGAGTACTGATGGCATCGCTGGAAACAATACCTATGACCTGCTTCCTCTCATCGACAACAGGAAGAGCAGAAATTGTGTTTTCCTCCATGAGCTTCGCTACCTCTGTTATTAGCTCATCGGGAGCGGCAGTGAAGACTGATCGTGAAATGATCTCGTCAAGATTCTGATATCCATTGGCGACGGCTTTAGCTATATCCCATGAAGTGACTATACCTTCAAGCCTTCCGTCTTCCCCAATTACCGGCAGCTGGTTAACTCCGTTTTCTATCATCATCAGAGCAGCCATATTCATAGATGAGCTTTCTTTGATAGTGGGAATACCCTGCTTCATGACATCACGAACCTGAATTTGGCCAAGGAATTGCCCGACGATGTAGTTCACCTGTCCGGACTCCAGCAGGAAAGCATCATGCCCGTAGTTCGACTGGATCTCACAATACCGGACATCTACATTGTTAGCAGTCAGGGCACTTACGATCTCTTCGGACTGGTATGGGGGATAGAGCCAGTCAGAAGTAACAGATACTACAAGGAAAGAGGACCGCACACTGGAAAGACCGGTTGTCAGGGACCCATTGACACTCAGGTCGAAATAATCGATGGCTTTTGTAATGTAAAGGTATGAATTGGCATCGAACCTGCGGGTAAAAGACTCTCCCTGATGGTGCAGATAACTCTCTATCTGGAAGTCGGTGGAGAAATCATATCCTATGCGCTCCTTTTTCTGGAGGTTCCTTCCAAACTTGGAATGCATTGAAGCATCAGAAAGATAGGTGATATGTCCGATCATCCTTGCCAGAGACAGTCCCCTCTCCGGAGTGTCGCAGCTAAGATATTCTCCCTTATTCCACCTGGGATCGATCATAATTGAATGTCTTCCGACCTCATTGAATGCTATCTGCTGGGGAGTTGAACGGGCGGTGGTTGCAATAACAATTGCTTTTTTCATCATCTCCGGATAAGCAGCTGCCCACTGAAGAACCTGCATCCCGCCCATCGAACCTCCTGCTACTGCCAGTAACTGTTTTATGTCAAAATGTTCAACGAGTATCTTTTGAAGTTTGACAATATCACCTAAAGTGATGACAGGGAAGGAGGTACCATATTTTGTTCCTGTTAGCGGATTGGTCGATGAAGGACCAGTTGTTCCGCTGCAGCCACCAAGAATGTTAGAGCATATAACAAAATATCTTTCAGTATCAAGCGATTTTCCCGGACCGATTATTCCTTCCCACCATCCCGGGCGTGTATCGCCTTCGTGATAGCCTGCTGCATGGGCGTCGCCGGAGAGGGCGTGGCAGACCAGGATAACATTACTTTTGTCCTGGTTAAGGCGCCCATAAGTCTCATAGGCTATAGTAACAGGACTAATCGATACCCCACTCTCAAGGATCAATGGATCATTGATCATAAGGTGTTCTGTTTTTGTCGTGCCGACAGAAACTTGCATCCAATGCCTTCTTTTAGCACTCATGATCAAAACCTGACTGACTTTAGTTCACAATTGTGAATTCACAAATAAAATAAAGCCACAGTTATATAGAGATTTCGCTCAATACATGAGATAATAGCTGCGGAGCCTCTGTAAAAGCATCCGCAGTTCGCTCACTATTTACTTCTGTTCAAGCCTGGATTACCATCCGCGGTTCTGTAAGGCCTGCTCGGGAAGGATCGTATCAATGCTTATACCTTTCATACCCGCTCCGAGACCTTTTGAGATATCGGCAAGTATTTCCGGATTATCATAGTTATTGACAGCCTCAACGATAGCAGATGCCATCAATTCTGGTTTCTCGGCCTTGAATATACCGGAACCTACGAAGACACCATCAGCCCCAAGACGCATCATAAGGGCAGCATCTGCCGGTGTGGCCACTCCGCCTGCGGCAAAGTTCACAACCGGAAGTCTCTGCAGTCGAGATGTTTCCACTACCAGCTCAATGGGAGCTTCTATCTCGCGTGCTGCAAGGATCAGTTCCTCAGGTGTCTTTCCGGAAAGGGACCTTATATAGCCCTTTATGTCCTTCATGTGTTTTACAGCTTCGCTGACATCACCGGTCCCTGCTTCCCCTTTAGTGCGTATCATTGCAGCGCCTTCGTTGATCCTGCGAAGTGCTTCACCAAGATTCCTTGCACCACACACAAAAGGAACGGTAAACTCGGTCTTATCAATGTGATATTTGTTATCGGCAGGTGTGAGCACTTCAGACTCATCCACCATGTCAACGCCGAGTGCCTGGAGTATCTCTGCTTCTACAAAGTGCCCTATGCGGGCCTTCGCCATCACAGGTATAGTCACAGTGTCAATTATCTGCGAGATGATCTTAGGGTCCGCCATCCTTGCAACACCCCCTTCCCGTCTTATATCTGCGGGAACTGCCTGCAGGGCCATTACAGCAACTGCTCCGGCATCCTCTGCAATCCTAGCCTGCTGGAGATTTGTGACATCCATCACGACCCCGCCTTTTTGCATCGATGCAAATCCGCGCTTGATAAGCTTAGTTCCGTGCCTTAATTTTTCGAGATCCATATTTTCAACCTTTTTAGATAAAAATATTAAAAGAAAAACTGATGAGTATCAAGCTCATCAGAATGTTACTCTTCAGGTTATATTCAACCTGCTAAGTTCACACATTGTTCAATGCCTGCTCCAAATCTTCAATTATATCCTCTATATCCTCCGTACCTATGGACAGGCGGACATAGTCTTCGGTGACACCGGTTACTTCCTGCTCGGCCCGGGTCAGTTGCTGGTGCGTGGTGGTTGCCGGGTGAATAACAAGACTCTTGGAATCTCCAATGTTCGCAAGGTGTGAGAACAACTTAAGCTGGTTGATGAACTCTATGCTTGCTTCCGTGCCGCCTTTCACACCAAATCCTACAAGTGCGCCAAAGCCTTTGAGGTACCTGGATGCGAGTTCATGACTCTGGTGACCTTGCAGACCAGGATAATTGACCCACGAAACCTTTGGGTGGCTTGATAGGTACTTAGCGACCTTGAGTGCGTTCTCTGAATGCCTCTCTATCCTCAGGTGCAGTGTTTCAAGCCCCTGAAGCAGCAGGAATGAATTGAACGGGGACAGAGCAGCGCCGGTGTCCCTAAGGAGCTGGACCCTTATCTTGAATACGAGTGCTACATTGCCAAGACCGGGGAAATTTGAGAATGCGTCCCAGTATTTAAGTCCATGATAACTGGGGTCAGGCTCTGTGAATTCCGGGAACTTTCCATTGTTCCACGCGAACGTTCCTGCGTCGACAATTGAGCCTGCGATCGAGTTACCATGTCCGCCTATGAACTTGGTTGCTGAATGCACGACAATATCCGCTCCATAATCAATAGGCCGGACAAGTCCTACGGCAGTTGTATTGTCTACCACGAGAGGAAGTCCTGCTTCATGTGCGATATCTGCAATGGCCCTGAAATCCGGGATATCCAGTTTGGGATTGCCTATTGACTCTATATATATAGCGCGCGTCTTTTCATTAATGGCTTTCCTGAACGCCTCAGGATTAGTGGAATCCACAAAGACTGTCTTTCTTCCCAGTTTCGGAAGAGTATAGTTGAACAGTTCATAGGTTCCGCCGTATAGGTTGTCTCCAGATACGATCTCATCGCCCTGACGCGTAATGGCTAGTATTGCATAGGTGATAGCTGCTGAACCGGATGCAACACCAAGTGCTCCTGTGCCACCCTCAATGGCTGCGATGCGCTGTTCGAACACATCGGTTGTCGGATTCATGATACGGGTATATATGTTGCCAAGCTCTTTTAGAGCAAAAAGGTTGGCAGCGTGATCCGTATCCCGGAAAACATATGAAGTGGTCTGATATATCGGTACTGCAAGTGACCCGGTGGTTGGGTCCGGTTTCTGTCCGGCATGAAGGGCAATTGTTCCTAATCTGTAGTTTTGTTTTGCCATTGTAATAACCTCTTATTATAGTAATTAACTTCTGTTCACATGAAGCTCATGTTTATCTGCGATATCCTGGAATGCGTCTAATAGATAGTGGATCTTTTGCCATGAGAGTCCGTATGTATTCAGTTTCCACACACGTGTGGCTCCTGCGAATTCCCCTATGATGCCCCTGCTCGAGAGCTCATCTGAAAGGAAGAAGCCTTTGCGTTTGTGCGTCTGTGCAACCGTATCAAAGCTGCTTGTAGTATCAACCTTTGAAAGCGTGTGCTTTCGGGGGTATTCGGATACTACCTTAGAGCCTTCGATATTGAGCAGACCATCAAGGAAATAATTGGATTTCTTCACTTCCTCGTCCCAATGGTTCACTCTCTCCTTTACAGCAGGGAAAGATGCCATCATCCCAATCAGCGTCGAGCCCATCAAAGTACATCCGAGCATCTCTACTTCTTTGATACCGAACTTGCGTTTTGTGATATCACCCATCATTTGGGTGGTACGGAATATCTTCGGCGCCCATTCATCTGTTGTTGCGAGCACTCCCGAGGGAGCCGGGGAAGCCATACTTTTATGACCGGAACCGACAACAAAGTCCGCCCCGATGTTTTTTCCATCAACGGGCATAACACCGACAGTGTAGGCTCCATTATAAAGGAATGGGATGTCATACTGATGTGCAACCTTCGCTATTCCCTTTACATCATGTTCATTGGCATACTGGTAATCAAAATGGTCGATCATAACAAGTACGGGCAGTTTGCCGGTTTCCTGCTTGACTGACTCGATCTTCTCTGCAGTTGCATCAGCCGTCACCAGATTCTTCTCGTTCAGAGGTATCTCTTTCACCACTCCACCTGCTTCCTCAACTGCGAGAAACTCGGTGTAATGGGCAAGAGCGGAAACAACCACAATATCCCCTTTGCTGACAAGCGTGGATGCTACTGCCTGGAAACCACGCCTTGCGCCTGGCACTACACGTGCCTGGTCCATAGTCACGAACCTTGCAAGTTCTTCGTGAAAGGGGGCAATAGGAGGACTGGTGATCTTGTCCAATCTGAAAGGTTTGCGGCAGGCATCACAGGTGGAATAGCCATCACCATAGGCTATGAGTGCTTTGCGCGCTTCAGGTGTGAGCCTCCCTGCGGCCTGGATAGGCTGGATATTAATGTAGTTCTCTTCCCTGGACCTAATGTCAATAGTGCCAGCTATTTTCCTGACTTCTGCATTACCTGTGCCACTCTGTATATCATCCAGAATCTTCCTGACCTTGTCAACTCCTTCCAGGATGGCAAATTCTTCTTCTGGACTTGTAATATTCGGAAGTGCCTGTCGGAACACTTCCCTAATATCTTCAAGTGCAAAGAGTGCTTCAAATGTCTTCTGTGTTCTTATATCCATGATACCTCTACAAGTCAAGACCCGGAGTCGAACCGGGATGGAATCGCTCTGCAGGCGATTGCGTAGCCGTTGCGCCACCTTGACAGCATACTGATTCACAATCGTGAATTAACAAAATCTCTTTACTCAGTTTTAATATTTAAAACTGCTTTATGTGGCAGAATGCGCCACAAAAGATTTCCCTGTATCTGGCAAATATGTTTTCTAGAATCAACATCTAATGCAAGTATTTATTTAAGGAGAATATCCATATTATTTATTGACACTAAAGTGAAAAATAGGTTTTTAAGTATCTTCGATATATTAGTTTCTAATAGGTCGATATCATACCTTTATTCCACTATAAATATTGATGAAAAGTAGAAGGTCCTTCAAAATATTTTCATTGAATACTGCTTAAAACAGTAAATGATATAAGCTTCGTGAACGGACTTCATATTTATTCATGATTCACCTTTGTAAAGTAATTATCTCATTTGTGAGTGTATTTTGCTCAGACTGAGATACTATATATATTATAAAATCTCATATTTATGAGACAAAATGAAAGTTAACGGCGTTAAGCAGAAGCTAAGATCAATTACAAATGTCTCCCGGTTCAGGTATCTCTTATAGGATCACCCGAATGTCTGGCAGCAATGTGTTGATATATTGTATCCGGTTTATGGAAAACAAGCTACTTTGATCTAAATAATCAACGGACCCATCAAAACTCAAGGGATATAATGAAAACAGAACTAATAAGTACAGTGTTCCTCTCTGAAAAAAGGAAGAATACTCTCCTTCTGTTGATGGAGCGGCCAGCTACCATAAATGAGATCAAAGAATCCCTTACGGGCACAACCAGTGCAATAATGGCCCAGATGAAGATCCTCCTTGAGCAGGGTCTTATTGAACAGACTTCTGATGAATACAGGCTGACATATATTGGAAAGATCATACTACGAAAGATAAAACCACTGATGGAGTCACTCAATGTGCTCGAGGAGAACAAAGAGTACTGGGAAAGCAGGGATTTGAGTGCTATTCCAGATTATTTGCTGGACAGGATAGGCGACCTGGGGCAACTAATGGTATACCAGCCCGATCTCAACCATCTTTTTGAACCGCCTAAGCAGCTGTGCCTGAGCCTGAAACAATCAGTGAATGTATCAACATTCTATTCCTATTTCTGTCCGAGTTTCCCTATGAATTACGCAGAACTGGCAAAAAAAGAAGTAAACTTCAATCTAATGTTGACCAGGTCTGTATATAACCGGTTAAAATATGAATATATAGAGCAGTATAATGCGATGATGAACTCTCCAAGCTCTAACATGTTCATATGTGACGATGATACGGTTCGTTTGGGAGCCCTCTCGATTACGGATAATCTCATACTTATCGCATTCTTCAATAAACAGGGAATATTTGACCATAAGAAGGTCATCACTTTTGAGGATAGTGCACGCCAGTGGGGGAATGGACCTTTTTGAGCAATACAGGCAGGTAGCTGAAAAGGTTAAATGAGAATTTCTGTTCCATACTCTGTGTTATTTATCAAATTTAGCATATATTATAATCCATTTTTAATTCAAAATGTCTGCTTTACTGAATGTTATTAACTCCTCGTTCAGTTTATATCTCGACAAAAACCTTTGCTAGGGATTCACCCTTAACGTGTATCGCAAATTGATAAAGATATCCAAAGGGCACTGTGTAGACTTTAATTCCTTTGTTTCTAAGTTTATCTTCAATCGAAACGATGGTTTCCATTGCAAATTCCGGGGATGATTTACTCGACGACAGATGTGCAAACGAATGTAAGACAATCTTGTCCTTATTTATTTTATTAAGATACCACTTAATGTTTCCGATTGCACTTTTGATGACGTTGCTTTTTCTAGTTTCGTCCTCCAATTCTACATGAATAAAAACAACAGCAGTATTATCTATTTTTTCTTCTATCTCGATATCTTCCACATTTTCAATGGTTTTGCTATGAGTATCAAACCAAAAATATTCAACGTCAAATAGTAACAGTTTCATACATCCCACCCCTTATCAAAGATTATCCTTAGATTGATTGGCTTATATCACATGCTCTTTCCCCGGCTCACTGATACTCCCGTTCTACAAAAAATTAAACATGGAGAATCTATCAGTATACTGATAGTTCCACGTCTTTGCCAAAAGCAACATATTTTGTGAAATCCGCACCAACAGCCCTAATTGCTTCTTCGGTTGGTTGGGGGTAATACCAGGCTGCGTCTTTATTAACTTCTCCATTAACAACAATGTCGTAATAATTGATCTGCCCCTTCGTAGATGATGTTTGATTTCCATTATCTTTGAAATGCTTCATATTTAATGTGTCCGGAGAAAAATACTTGACTCCGTCAACCATGAAGAACTTTTTACTTTTGCCGAGCAATGCCCTTTTCCATTTGATGTTCCATGCCAGTATTACCATAAATGTCCTCCTTATTGCACTGTCCCAAATGGCTCTTTTTCATAAATATATATTTGAGGCGCATCATTCACGGTCTCGATATTATCGAAGGCATTAATTTTCTTTCTGCCGAGGTTTTCCTGAACGCTTTAGATTAAAAATATGCTTCCGGTAAAATCCATAATTCAGACCGCGAACATATGATTGATAATAATAATGGTATCGTCTAATTACTATGAGTTATTATATATATCTACACCCAAATAGCGTTCATTGTCAATATCACAAATTCAATTTGTATAATTGACGATAAAAAGATTTGATTTCAAATTGGTGGTCAGGAATGGAAAAAGTGTACTATTTTCACCATTCCTAACCAGTACAACAAACAATTGGTGAGGAGTTATGCCAGCACAAGATTATATCCCAATAGATCAAAATTGGCTAGGAAATGCAGGAAAGTTATGGACCACTCCATGGGTGGACAAGCCATCGGATAGAGTTATCGTGGACCCTATTATATTGTCACACGCAGCCACTCTATTCAGAAAGAACGCAGGATACTTCTATTCGAATCCTGATGAAGCAGTAAGGATGGTGTGTGCTGCCTGTGAGCTCTATGATGTCACTCCGGTTGGACATTACCTTTATGCGGATTACTGGGGAGCTGACTACGGAGCTGAGATCAAGATCCAGACCAACGCCCCTCCAGGTATCACAAAGCGCCCGATAAAGACCGCTGAGGATGTCGATAAATTTGAAGTGCTGAGCACCGAGGAACTGGTGAAAGGTCCGACCCTCACAACTCACTACAAGGCCCTGGACACAGTAAAGAACGAATACCCGCAGATGTTCGCCCCGATCACTCAACTGGGTGGTACAATGGAAGTAGCTACCAACTGGGCCTCCATTGAAGATGTATTCATGTGGATGATCACAGAGCCTGAACTGGTTGACAAGCTTTGTGTAAAAGCCGGAGACCACATGGTCAATGCATGCAAGGCCACAGCCGAGAGGTATGGAGCAAACGTAATGATCACCGGCTCGGTAATAGCGAGTGGAGACCTTATGGACAGGGAGCAGATCAAGAGGTTCAGTTATCAGCCGGTATCCAGGGCTGTCAGAAAGGTCCTGAGTGCAGGAGCCGGTCCGGGAGTCTATTATCACCTCTGTGGAAACCACACCGACGACTTCGATCTGTGGAAAGACGCACCTATGAGCCCGTTCACTATTGTCCAGATAGGATATGATGGACAGAACATATTCCCGACATCAAAGCTGGTAGAGAATTTTGGAGACAGATGTACCTGCTTTGGAACTGTTGATACAAAGCTGGTTGACCGCGGTACACCTGCACAGGTCTATGCACAGGCCAAGGAGCAGGTCCTTGCCGGTAAGGATAGTCCGAGAGGTTTCATCCTGGGAACTGCATGCGAATGCCCGACCAACGCCCCGCCTGTGAACGTCCATGCACTTGTAAGGGCAGCAAAGGATTTCGGAAAGTATGAGAAGTTCTGAGAAAGGGGATGAACAACAACAGTACAAAATAATGAGGGTTTCTTATGGATATAAAGATAACTGAACAAATGGACAATTTATTGAAGGACAATGGCGTGAGGAAAGAGGAGATCCTGGGCATAATCAAGAATGCTGAATCCAGCCGTCAAAAACTCAAGTCAAAGGATGGCAATACCTGCATTGCAAAGGGTGCGTCCGAGAACCTGACCATCTACGCTGTTTATTCTGCAACTGAACTGCTTGATGTCTACGCCCACAAAATGAACATCCTCGGAATTACCGGCGGAGAGATCAAGCCAGTGGAGTACGATGATGCAAGTGACTGGATATGTGCAAAGTGCGGAGAGGTCGCACTGGAGAGGAATGTTGACATGAGCTACCTGGGAGTCACCAGGCCAGGACCGGGTATTGTCTGCGCCAAATGCGGCGAAATGTACGTATCAGCCGGCATGGCAAAGTCAACGCTCAAAACCGCTGAAGCGATCCTTGAAGAAAAGAGAGCTTAAGAATACCTGAGAGCTAAGGGGTCCTCAGGTAAATTACCACCACAAGAGAGGGAACAGATGGAACCGATAAGCACAGTAGAAAGCCTTTGTCCGGAATGCCTTGGAAAGATAGGCGGCATCAAGTATGCGGAGAACGGACAGGTCTACATAAAGAAGGAGTGTCCTGACCACGGTAGTTTTACAACCCTTATATCTGAAGATATAGGTCACTACCGGCAAATGGAGGAATGTTTCGAGGTCAACAGGTCACGAGCCAGGGCATCTCTCACGGATGTAGAAAAAGGCTGCCCCTTCGACTGCGGCCTCTGCCCCTCTCATAAACAGGATACCTGCCTGGCAGTGGTGGAAGTAACAGACAGGTGTGATATGGGATGTGCTTATTGTTTCGCCAGCTCCTCAATGGATAAGAGCCTTGATCCCGATATGGCAACGATCAGGTTCATGTTCGAAACTGTGAAGAAATGTCAGAATGAACCAACCTGCATACAGATCTCCGGCGGCGAGCCAACCTTAAGGGACGACCTGCCTGAGATAATAAGAATGGGTAAAGAAGTAGGCATCACCCATATAGAATTGAATACAAATGGCCGCAGAATAGCAAACGATCAGGATTACTTTGACAGGATCGCCGCAGCCGGGATAGATGCTATTTATCTTGGATTTGACGGCGTATCCGATGACATTTATGTAAAGAGGACCGGAAAGAAGCTCTTTGACATAAAGGCCAGGGTCATCAGCAGATGCGAGAAAGCTGGCATAGGCGTTGTTCTTGTGCCCCTTGTAGCTAAGAACTATAATCTCCACGAGGTCGGCAGGATAATAGAATTTGCAGGCAGCAGGGTCCCGACCGTAAGAGGCGTGCATTTCCAGCCTGTATTCTATTCAGGCCGCGCACCTTCCGGCCGTGAAGGAAGGGTAACCATACTGGAACTTCTCCGGGAGATCGAGAAACAGACAAAAGGCCAGCTGAAAGTTGAGAATTTTACACCGTCACTGATGCCCCATGCACATTGCGGAGCTACCTGCCTCACAGTTATCGATAACGGCTGTTTCCTCCCGCTTACCAATGTCTCGCTGGGTGCCATCAAATCCGCTTCTGACGTAGCAAGCAAGACTAAAAGATCAATTATGGGAAGATGGAAAGGCTCGGAGAAAGAAGAGAAACAAAAATCCTCATGCGGTGATCTCCTTATCAAGAGCTCGTGTTGTGAGAAGCCGATAAGCCAGCTGACAGTGAAGGGTTCATGCTGTGAAAAGCCAATAGCCGATGTTCTTCCAAAGAACTCCCGTCTGGGCGGAGGATGGGCCGATTTTATCGAGATGAGCAAGAACAGCTACCTCACGATCTCAACTATGGCGTTCCAGGATGTCTGGTCGTACGAAAAAGAAAGGGTTGAGAACTGTTGCATACACGTGGTAACACGTGATGGGAGGTTTGTTCCCTTCTGCAACTATAATATGACCGATTGTGACGGTAAGTTCCTTTACAGGAATGCCGCTTGAATTCATTTATCATTTCTGAATAATACAGGAGGCGCAAAATGGGTCTTTCTGCAAAGATCAATACTGCTGTTCGGATGAATATAGCAAAAAGAAGACTGGAGTCCAGAAAAATAGAGGGCGGCGATAGAAACCCCCTGGAGCAATGGGGTTTGGCCAAAATAAAGAACGATGTTAAGAATAATAAAGAACTCAGAGAATTGTTTGGCCAGCGGGATCTTGACAGGGATTATATTAATGATTACAAACTATTCAGGTTCAGGCAGCTGATGGGATATGTATTGGAGAACAGCCCCTATTATAAAGACCTGTATGAAAAGGCAGGCATTGACCCCTCTCAGATAACAGCTTATGAGGATCTTGAAAAGCTGCCCCTGACCGGGCAGGAACAACTGGCCAAGAGCCCGTACCATTTCCTTTGCGTTTCAAGAAAGGAGATCGCCCGGGAGTTTACCAGCTCGGGCACCACGAACATGCTTAAGAGGATGGCTTATACACAGGATGAGCTGCTGGAAATTGTCGATTCGGTGATCTCAGGCCTGAAACTGGCAGGAATGGATTCAAAAGAAGATACATTGCAGATAATGTATCCCACCATAACAGCCACCTGGGACCCGGGTCTTGTCCTTAGTAAGGCCTGTGCCCTTGCAGGCTATAACTCGGTCATTAACGATTCCCTGGATGTGAATGACCAGCTAAGGACCATGAAAGAGTCCGGGACCACTCTTATTATAGGCACATCAACTTTCCTTTATGAGCTGTCGAAAGCTGCCCACGGGATTATGGAACCCGGAGAGATGGGAATCAAGAAGGTAATCTGCTCATCCGAGCCCCTTACACCCTCCATGAGAAAAGAGATAGAGAACGTCTGGGGATGCAAGACCCTGAGGCAGTGGGGTATGACAGAACTTGGGCTGGCCAATGCCATCGAATGCTCTGAGCAGGATGGGTTTCACCTGAACAACCCTGATTTCCTTGTGGAGATCATTGACCCCAAAACAGGAAAGCAACTGCCTCTCGGTGAGGAAGGGGAACTTGTTGTCACGACCCTGAGGAGAAGATGCATGCCTCTGATCCGCTACCGGACAAGGGACATAACAACTCTGATCGACGAGCCATGCAACTGCGGCGCCTGCTTTGACCAGCGCATAGGCGATATAAAGAGGATGCCTTCCCAGGGCCTGCTCATGTAAGGAGCGAATTCAGGCCTTCTTTTTTATTCCTTACTGTTCTAATATATCTTTGCGGAAGTGATCGGATGGATCAAAAAGAACCGGATATAGATTTAAGGACCTTAAGAAAGCAACAGCAACACTGGGAATGTGTATTTTCAGGTAATGCTTCCATGTTCGGTGAAGGGCCCAGCAGCCCGGCACAGCAGGCCGCCCGGCTTTTTAAGGACGAAGGCAAGACAAAGATCCTTGAGCTTGGTGTTGGTCAGGGAAGAGATACCCTGTATTTTGCGATGAATGGTTTTGAGGTATTTGCCCTTGATTACTGCGAAAAAGGGCTCGAATCACTTAAGAATAAAGCCCGGGAATCTGCATTATCAGGCTCTGTAACTGCCATGCAGCATGATGTAAGGAACAGGCTGCCGTTTGAGGATGAAACATTTGATGCGTGCTATTCCCATATGCTTTACTGTATGCCGCTGACAATATCCGAACTGCGCTCGCTCTCGACAGAGATCAGGAGGGTCCTTAAGCCCGGAGGACTGAACATATATACTGCAAGGCATACAGGGGATCCCCAATATGGAACCGGCATTCACAGGGGAGAGGATATGTGGGAGATACAGGGAGGATTTATCGTGCATTTCCTGAGCAGGGAAAAAGTGGAGCTCCTGTCAGAGGGTTACAATGTTGTCGATATTTCTGAATTTGAAGAAGGCGCCCTTCCAAAAAAGCTCTATAGGGTAACTCTCAGAAAAAACGATTGAGATCATCTGCTATTCTGATTCATCTCTTTTCACTTTCCTTTCCATTTCTCCTGTATCTGCAGCTCTTATCGCATTCCTTGTTGTACTTCATGTAATTGCATTTTACTGACAGGTCAAGTTCCGCATACCAGGACAGGCCAAACATGTCGGATAAGTATGCAACTCCTTCTTCCAGAGAGATGCGGGTTGCTTTTTTGCAGCATCTGGCTCCTCCTGCAGATGCAATGAAACATAAGGCCCTGGATGTCGCCCAGTTCGCATGGGACCTTTCAACAGGCATTAGCGGAGTGGCTCCGGTTAGTATACTGACAGCAACACCCGTTCCGATACCTGCTCCACAGGCACCGTAAAAACCACAATAACCGCCAGGAACCTTGCTTCCTCTCCTGATAGCTTCTGAGATATCGCCTGCCTTCTTCTTTCCTGTATGGTTCTGGTATGCGGCTATCAGGACTGCAGGCACCAGGGCATGATGTTCAGGGCCATGCATGTGCACACCCGGATGCTCCATTATCTTTTCCGCTATGGCTAAGGGATCTTTCAGATCCGTGCTCAGGCACACATTTTCAATCACTCTGAGTGCATCCCGGGTATGACAGGCATTGCAAACGTAGTGACTCTTCTCACATTGGAAATACGTTTCCTCTTCAACACCGCAGTAGTAGCACCTGGCACCAGTTGCCTGGCTTGAATGTTCTACCCCTTTTCCGCATACCATGCAGTTGGCCTTTTCGTTACATATGATCTCCATTTTCATTTCCATCATTTTCTTCACCCATTGAACTCAATTAAAACTATGAGAGTTGATGCTCATCTATCATATCTCCTGCAACTGAGAGCGGGAGACCCTCATCCTCCAGCTTGCCGGGAGAAGGTTTACCAGAGCCTGCCCGAAACCAAATCCTCTGCCGGGGATCACCATATCCTTACCACTCTGCATAGCCCTGTATGTATCACGGGCTACGATTGCCGGCGTGATAGCCATCCAGGAGTTAAAAGCCCTGGCGCGTTCCATACTTGCACATTTCTGGAATCCTGTGCCCTTAACAGCGGTAGGGCAGACGGCCAGCACCTTTACCCTGGACCCCCGTTCCTGTAATTCATAGTTAAGGGCCCGGCTGAAGTTCAGTATGAAGCTCTTGCTGGCTCCATAGGTTGCAAAACATGGGTTTGGCTGGAAGGCCGATATAGAGGACATGTTAATGATCTGGCCAGCATCCCTTTCAATCATTTCCCGCAGGTAGAGCCTTGTAAGATGGTAAAGTGTCCCGATGTGCAGCTGCAGCATGGCCAGTTCCCTTTCGATCTCTATCTCATTTACATGCCCGTAGGTGCCAAATCCGGCGCCGTTTACAAGTATATCAACTGTCAGGCCGTAGCTTTGGGTAAACTCATAAACTTCCACAGCAGCCCCAGGTTTTGACAGGTCCGTTTCCAGCAGGAGGATATTGGTGAAAGGGCTGATGGCCTGCAGCACATCTCTGGCCTTTTTCATGTCTTCACCGGGCATTGCTACCAGCACCAGCCTGCAGCCGTCAGCGGCAAACAGCCTGGCAAGTTCCATTCCTATTCCGCCGGAACCGCCGGTTATCAGTACTGTTCTTCCGTCAGCATTCAAAAAGCCTCCCTCCCTCTTTTCCGGCTGCAGATCATTACATCCACCTGTACAGTGTTTTGATAAGCCTTCTAACCCGGTCGTTATATGGCGGGTGTATCATGCTTAATGTTCCCCACCTGCGGTGTATCACACTGCGTTCGTTAGAGAAACCTGCAAAGCAGTGAAATCCCAGCGACCTGCCGATCCCGCTGTTACCGATCCCTCCAAAAGGCAGGGATGGGTTGCTGTAACCGAGCATGTAGTCGTTGATAACAGTCCCTCCCGCAGATATGTTCTCTATGAAATACTTGATGTTGCTCTTGTTGCGGCTGGCTATGTACATTGTAAGAGGCCTTGGGAGGCGGCTTATTATGTCCTTCACTTCCGTCCTGTCACTGTATGTCAGTACCGGCAGCAGGGGACCGAATATCTCTTCCTGCATTATGTTCATATCTTCAGTGATCCCGCCCAGTAGAGTAGGGGAGATGAAACGGTCCGATTCATCGAACTCACCGCCAGCCAGCACACCTGCACCCCTGCCGAGTGCATCCTCATACAGGGACTTCAGACGCATGAAGTGCGCATCGCTGACAATGCGGCAGTAGTCCGGGGATTGTTGTATTCCCCTGCCTTCCGGGTCATATAATCGCTGTAGTGCAGTGCCAAATTCCCTAATGAAGGGTTCCCGTATTGACTCATGGAGAAGTATATAGTCGGGAGTGATGCAGGTCTGTCCGTTGTTGATGAACTTGGCCCAGGCTGCACGCCGGGCTATCCGGCTGATGTCTGCAGTTTCATCGATAATGGCCGGTGACTTTCCTCCCAGTTCCAGGGTAACACTGCATAGATGCCTGGCAGCCTCAGTCATAACTATCCTGCCAACTTTCGGACTGCCTGTGAAAAAAATATGGCTGAAGGGCTGGTCAAGCAATGATCCGGCGACCGACGAGTCACCTTCAAAGACAGCAACCTCGTTCTCCCCAAAGATGTCATCCATCATGCGCTTTATAAATGCCGAAGTGTGAGATGATATTTCACTGGGTTTGAGCATAACTGCATTACCGGCTGCCAGGGCGTAGACAAGCGGCACAAGAGACAGATTAAGGGGGAAATTCCATGGTGATATAATTAGCACCACACCTCTTGGTTCGTATCGTATATGAGAGCGGGTTCCAATAAGAGGCAGGGGAGTGGGTACCCCGCGTGGCTTCATCCAGCGGTGAAGGTGTTTTTTTATATGGGATATCTGGGCCTGTACAACACCCACCTCCGTAGCAATTACCTCCACCTCAGGCTTGCGGAAATCTTTATGCATGGCAAGGCACAGTTCAGAAAGATGCCTTTCATCCCGCAGATAGTTGTCAATACGCTCTAACCGCTCTATCCTTTCAGAGGCTTCCAGGCGGGCCAGTTCCGGCCAATGAGCCTGCTGCAGGTTGAACACCCTTTCGATCTCCTGTTGCATGACCTCTAATCTCCGCGTATGTTCCCTTGCATATTCATCTCTCATACCGATACTATTCCAAGTAACAGCAATATGTAGAAAGACGTAAGAGTAACAGCCGCTACAGTTTCTGTCCGGCCCCATTCCTTCCTCCTTTTTACAACATCACTCAGTGTAATGCATATCCAGAGAAGGAATACATATCCTGCCATCAAAGAAAACAATGAGAAATCAGGGTGCATCCATGTTCCCAGCATCTCTCCCGTAAATTCCGTAAGTACTGTGAAGAAACCTGTGAAATAGGCAAGGTGCAGACCATCAAGGCTCTTGAAGAGCATAAATGCAAGAGAGAACTTCAGCAGTATGCCTATGGGATTGAAGGTCAGGTCGAAGAGGGTATAATCCACTACAAGCATTAAAGCCATACTTGCGGCAATGAAATAGTTCACCCTGTTGAACCACTGCTTTTGCGAGTATCTTTCCTGGAATATCTTCCATAAATTATAGGATGACCAGAATATTGCTCCATAGCCCGGGATCAGCCAAATGGGGGCACCTCCTATAGCTCCTCCAAGATAGGTGAAATACCCGTGCTGTACACCCATGATCTCATGCACGTATCCGAAAACAGATGCTATCACAAGAAGCATTCTGCCTTTCAGCAGACTATTATTCCAGAAGAGCAGCCATAAACTCAAAAGTATGAGGGCCGGTATCACCTCGTTCTCTGTCTGCCTGTAGAATATGAGAATGCCAGCTATGACTGTAAGCATAAAAGCAGCAAAGTACCACACGTTATTAAGAAGTGCCTGGCTTTTATTTTCTATAGTTCTGTTTAAGGAAGGCAAAAATGCCGTAGTCGGGTCAGTTATCTTTTTTTCCCATGGAAGGGACCTTTTCAATTTTGACAGCATTGAGATCACTACCTTTCCTGGTATAATTTTAATTGCGGTGGTTCATTTAGAGTTCCGAAGATGATCATTTTTAAGTAAATCAATATAGTTATCTGCATGTTAGAGGCCAGTGTGATCCACTGGCCAGGGATGGATGGAGGTAGATAGCCTGGTGAAGGCCAGGATCGAATGCATTTTCTGATTGCAGATCCCAGCTCCACCGGACTACAAAAATAATGCCTCCGGGAGTTGGTGACCAAGAACATGAAAGTAGTGGCCCGAAGACATTGCTTTTGATCTTAATAGTTATGGCTCTTTACCATCTCGACCATTGCCCGCAGGTTCTCTGTAGGCGTCTTGCTAACAATACCGCACCCAGGTGCCATCACTCCTACGCCGGCGTCCAGTACTTTTCGGGATGCTTCTTTTACCGCTTCAGGGGTCTTGTTCCACAGAACATTGACAGGATCGAGGTTACCGACTATAACGGCCTTATCCACCTTGCTCACAGCGGTCGCAACATCCACGTTCTGATCCACACTAATGGCATCTACTCCGCTTGACTCCATTAGTTCAAGGCCGCTTGTAGTGTCTCCACAGATATGAAGTACTGTTGCCACACCGATCTCACGCATAGCATCAGCTATCTTTTTATGGGCCGGGACCACGAACTTCTCGTAGAACTCGTCTCCTATGAGCTGTGCGCTTGCTGTGGGGTCGATGATGACCATTGTGTCTGCACCGTTCTCAGCCATCTTCTTTGCATAAGCGATATTGAACTCGGTTGTAAGCTCCATTAACGCATGACCGAAGGCTTCATCGGTCATGATTGCCATGAACCAGTCGTCGCCGTTCATATGCTGTGCAAGAGAGAAAGGGCCCAGCATACTGCCCATGATGGGGAGCTCCTTGCCGTATTTGTCTGCCAGTATCTTTATAGCATCGCAGATAACATTGATCCTTCCATGACCCAGGTCGTAACCCCTTAGTTTTTCCACATCGCTCATGTCTTTTACTATATGGCCTACGACAGAAGGCTGTTGTTCTTTTGTACCCGGCTTTATGGTGCAACCGAAGAATTCGGCTTCCGCAGTGATGTCAAAGGGTACGCGTACAGCCTCAAAGCCTATCACTGCGTGGCCTGCCTCTGCAAGCTTTGCCATCTTTTTTGCATCTTCGTTGGCCAGGGGCCAGGACGCACCGCATGCATCCATCTGTTCTACCGTTGCGGTCTGTGTGAAAGAGACGGCAGGCATTCTGTCGACAGTTTTTCCTGTCAGAGCACGTGCCAATCTCTCTTTAGGGGTGTATGTTACCATTGAGCTGGACTCCTGTAATAATTGTGTGATACTATATTGCCGCTGCAAAGCAAGCTATGATCGGTATAGATTATGTTAAGAGGGTATTTCGCAGAAATTGGCAGCACTTGTGGCTGTTCCGGATATTCCCGCGAAACAACTTTTTGGGAGAGTTAAGGATCTTTTCTTACTGCAGATAAGCATCAGTAAATGTTATTCTCACTTATGACCATGTAAGAAAATAGAGACCTATGCAGTAGTAACCTAGATACACAGATCTCCGCTGGTTAATTCAGTTCCACCTGTTGTCAGGAAGATCTTTCACGATCTCCTTTGCCCACTTTGCAGCTTCCATTGCATCCGGCTTGGATGTATCTGCTCCGATCTCAGCTGCATAGTCAGGAGTTATAGGAGCTCCGCCGACAATGATCTTTACCTTGTTCCTGATCCCTTTCTCTGTGAAGCTTTTCACGATCTTCTCCATGTTGTCCATTGTGGAGGTCATGAGTGTGCTCACAGAAATGACGTCTGCTTTATGTTCGATAGCAGCCTCTGTGAACTTGCCTATTGGTACGTCCTTACCAAGATCAACTGCTTCAAAGCCTACTGCACTCATCATCGTCTTGACAAGGTTCTTTCCTATGTCGTGCACATCCCCTTCCGCAGAACCAATAACAAGAACTGCCCTTCTGGCTCCGCCTTCCAGCTTTAGGTGAGGTGTAAGTACATCCATACCGCCATACATTGCATTGGAAGCCATCAGGAGGTGTGGCATAAATGCCTGTTTACAGTCGTACTTCTGGCCCATGATCTCCATACCCTTTGCAAGACCATCAATGACAGCCTTGTAAGGGTCAATGCCAGCTGTAAGTGCCTGCTGAGCCAGTTCAACAGCCTGGTCTTTTTTCCCATTGACTACCGCATTTGTTAATCCGCTTATTATTTCGCTTTCTTCCATAAAAATGCCTCCGAATATTTTTCTAATATTGGCCATTAATGCGGAACATGTTGACCTTCTTCATTTCTTCCGCTTTTGACCATGACAAGTCACTTATCGACAATTACGGTATTCTGGTATACGTATATATAATAACTCATGGTAATTAACCAATAGTGTTATTATTATCAAACAGCTGTTCACGGTCTAAATTATGGATTTTACTGAATGCATATTCTGAATCTATGCCATATCAGAAAACCCAGGCTGAACTAAAAACAAGGCTGTTGATTATATCAAAAGCATGAATATAACTGGAATGAAACATGAACTATTTTCCAGAAAATAGCATTAATAGGGAGTTCACTAAGTGTCAAATGAAAATGGAATATCTCCGGAGATATATACTAATTCACTAGGCATGGATCTTATCCCAATCCCGGCCGGTAACTTCTATATGGGTTCGCTATCAGATGAAAATAACTGGTACAGGAACGAACGCCCCCTGCATAAAGTAAGTATAATGAACGGCTTTTTCCTGGGAAGATATCAAGTGACACAGAAACAGTGGACTGATATTATGGGCGTCAACCCTTCAAGGATTCCCGGAGATGACATGCCTGTTGACAGGATCTCGTGGAGCGAGGCACAGGAGTTTATCAGAAGGCTTAATGAAAAAGAAGCCACTGGTAAATACCGCCTGCCAACCGAAGCAGAATGGGAATATACCTGCAGGGCGGGTACGGACAGCAGATACTCATTTGGTGATGACGGAGCAGAACTCAGTGATTACGGATGGTATAGTGAAAATGAGAGCACCGGCGCTTATCCGGTGGGACTGAAGAAGCCAAACCCGTGGGGATTATACGACATGCATGGAAATCTGTGGGAATGGGTCCAGGACCGGTACCATGATAACTACGAAGGCGCCCCCGCGGACGGCAGCGCCTGGGGCGAGACAGCCAGCAATGCGAAGGTCCTGTATGTCCTGAAAGGAGGCAGCTGGATAACCTCTGCCGTAGGATGCCGTTCAGCAAGCCGCTATTATTATTCCCCGGACGGCCGTCGCAGCAGAAGGATAGGATTTCGTATCGCAAAAGGGTTATGAATCAGAATTATAATTTTTCGCCAGCCCGTGAGCACTTCATGCATGTTTGGAAGCCATTTCATATATTTCTTGCAATCTCGTTTGCTCCGGTAACAGCTTCCCATACTCTCGCGGGCTCTTTCGCATCGCCTGCGGAGTATATCTCGTCGGCGGCCCGCATTTTCAGCAGTTCATAATAAAGTGTGTCATCTGCCTGTGCTCCGCTTGCAAATATCACCAGATCTGTATCCACACAGAGCTCTTCCACATTATCCGGGTCAAGCTTCCTGCTGAATGGGTTTTTAACATTCTCAGGTATCAGGGCCTTCCACGGAGTATAAGGGTCGCTCCTGCCTCTGTTTGCCAGAATATGTGCCCTCCCTTCTGTGAACCTTATGACCTTTGAAGCATTATAAACCCTGACTGGTTCTTCCAGTGCATCTTCCTTCTTTCCCGAAGGCGAGCCTCCTCCAAGCATCATCCACAGCAGCTGGCCTCTGTTAGCCATAACAGTATCAGGCATCAGGACATCGTTCTTTCCTACTATAGTGACGTCGACACCTTTTTCAGAGGCAAGGGAATAACCGACCTCGCAGCCTATTAGTCCTCCTCCTACAATAAGGACCTTCTTTACATCGGCCGGCAATTCCATACCCGTATCAAGAAGATCCCTGGCTTCCCGGTGCCTGACCGTATCCAGCCCTTCGATTGGAGGGGTCACTGCCTTGAGACCAGTGCAGCATATTATCACATCGAACATGTTCCTGACATTCTCCGGCCCGACCTCTGTATTGAACACAACTTTCAGCCCCTCTTTTTGCAGCAGGCTCATTTGATGTTCAAGATTTGCCAGATATCGTTTAATGTCATGCTTGATGGCCATCCTGCTGGCTGTGTGTAACTGCCCGCCTATCCTGTCACTTTTTTCAAAGAGGGTCACATCATGCCCTCTTTTGTGGGAGGTCATTGCAGCTTCACAACCTGCCGGTCCGGCGCCTATTACTGCGATCTTTTTTATCTTCTCGGTTCGTGTCAGTTTTTTCTTTTCCTCAAAGCCTGTATATGGATTGACCGAGCAGCAGGGATGCCCTCCTTTTTTGAAGGATTCGATACATCCCTCCTGATCGCCAATACAATGGATGATCTCTCTTATCCTGCCCTGCCTGACCTTTTCAGGCCAGCGGGGGTCTGCCAGCAGCGGCCTGCCCAGCATCACAAAGTCCGCCCATCCTTTCTCCAGTACTCTCTGAGCGCACTCCGGTTTACCCATCTTCCCGACAGCTATTACTTTTGCATCAATGTTCTCCTTGTGGAAGAATTCCTTTAATCTGCCTGCAATCTCCTCAACATAGATGATATCATCAAAGTAAGCAGGAGGATGTGGCCAGAACCAGTTCTCATAACACCCCTTATCCACATCGAATGCGTCGACACCGGCTTCATGCAGGACCCTGCAGAATTCAAGGCCCTGCTCAACTGACCTTTCCTTACCGTGGAACCGTTTCCTGAATATCGCATCCCCGTATGTTTCCTGCAAAGCCTGGGTCAGGTCGATCCTGTATATAATAGGGAAATCCTCTCCGCAGCGCTTCTTGATCTCCCTTACAACATCGATCCCAAACCGGTTCTTGTCCCTGTATCTGCCAAACCTTCTTCGGTTCCAGGGGTCGGATGTAAGCTGGTCCATGAGATACCCTTCATGGCCGTGTATCTGTACTCCGTCAAAACCTGCAGACCTTGCGTTAGATGCACACTGGCCAAAGTTTTGGACTATTTTTTTGATGCTCCTGTCAGATAAGGGAGCATGAGGTACCTGTGGCACGTAGAAGTTCCTGTTCCAGGAAGATGATCTCAGTATCTTTCCCTTTAGTGCCGGTTCAGGAGAACCGACCCTCCCAAGCCCCGCGGTAAGCTGGATAAAGATCTTTGATCCATAAGGCCTCACTCCGGCCGTAAGGTCTCTCCAGCCTGAAAGACGGGTCCGTGAAGTGCCGTCGATGCGTGGAAGATAACTGGTATCATTATCTTCAGATACTGTGGGATCGATCCCGTAAGATACCGGAACAAGCCCTGTTATTAAAAGACCGGTTCCTCCTTTTGCCCGCTCTATAAAATACTCTATCATTTTATCCAGGGGCCGGCCGGCAGGATCGGCCATATTTACATTGCCCATAGGGGCCATGACGATTCTGTTCATTAGTTTACATTTCCCTATCCGGTCAGGTTCGAACAGTTTTTCAAAGGGCATTTTAGTAACTCCCGCTCACAGCATGCAATGTAAAGGATCGATATGGTTTGTCTTCAGCCTGATATAATGCAGTTCCAGGAACTATTTCTGTAAGTATTTTCTTTCCAGGACCCAGAAACCTTTCCATAGCAGCTTTTTCCATGGTAATTTCCTTTATCCTTATCCTGGACCAGATCAGTATGATACATAAAGATATCCGCTATGTTAAATCCATGGCTTGAACAGAGAACATGCCATTGATAATCTCCTTATCATTGATTGCCTAGAGTAAGTTGTTATATATATTCTGCAAATAATGGTAAAACCTAGTCATTTATGAGGTGTAGACAAGTGCCCGGAAGAGAAAATAGATATGCTGAAGATTTATCCCGTGATGACAGGTACTCTTTTGAACTGGAGAGAAGAGGGGTTAACAAACAGTTCTACGATGCGAACAGGATGCTTCTCTGTCCCGAGTGCGGCCAGTCTTTCAGTCTCTTTTACTCGCGGGCAAAGTATTGCACTGACTGCCCGAGTCTGGCAAAAGGATGTGAACTTGCCCGCTGCACTCACTGCCATACGGAATTCCCTCTCAATAATTTCATGTCTAAAGCTTCTTCACGAACTACGTCCAACTATATCGGATCTGTAGTAAAGCGGTATAATAATACCTTTGGAGAGAGGCCTGGCAGGTAAATTAAAAACAAATGAGATCTGGTGGTAGTTTTAACTGTCACACATATTTCTTACCGGATATACTAATGTGTGATCACAAATTTGCTTTTTAAGCCACTTATGTTATTTTTGTACTGATTATCATACAAGGATATTTTTATAGGCCGGGCACTTAAGCATTTAAATATTAGTGGCTGCTTAAGGCATGAAGATGCATGATATATATGCAGATAATATTCTATGAACAAACGAAAATTAGTTATGCAGGAATTGTATTTATTAACTAAGTAATACATAAGAAATAAGAGGATCTCAATGAAAGCCGAATTGATCAGCACGGTGTTCCTTTCTGAAAAACGAAAAAATACTCTTCTTATGTTAATGGATAAACCGGCAACCATTGACGAAATAAAAGATTCGCTCACAGGTACCACCAGTGCGATAATGGCCCAGGTGAAGATACTTATTGAGCAGGGCCTTATTGAACAGAGGTCTGATGAATACAGGCTGACCTACATCGGCAGGATCATTTTAAAGAAGACAAAGCCACTTATAGAGGTTCTGAATGTGCTCGAGGAGAATAAAGAGTACTGGGAAAACAGGGATATGAGTGCTATTCCTGAAGAACTCTTGGACAGGATCGGTGAATTGGGAAAAGTAATAGTACACGAATCTGATCTGAACCATCTGTTCGAACCGCCTAAAGAGCTGTGCCTGAGCCTGAAGCAGTCGGCGAGCGTATCTACGTTCTATTCCTATTTCTGCCCTACCTGTCCTATCAATTATTCTGAGCTTGCCAGGAAAGAAGTGGACTTTGACCTGATACTGACCAGATCAGTATACACACGGCTGAAAGAAGAATATACCGAGCAATATGATGCTATGATGAACTCCCGAAACTCAAACCTGTTCGTATGCAGTGATGATGCAATAAGACTGGGTGCTCTCTCAATTACGGATAATATGATGCTGCTTTCCTTCTTTAACATCCAGAGGATCTTTGATCATAAAAAGCTGCTCTGCTTTGATGACAGTGCCCGTCAGTGGGGCAAGGACCTCTTTGCACAATATAAGCAACTGGCAGAGAAAATAAAGTGAACATTTGTAATTTCCTAATTTGTCTTTTCTACGAAGATCTTTGTGAATCCACAGCGTTGATTTTATCAAAGGTGTCTATTCTTCTTTGATCGCTGTTTTCTTATCGCTGCTGGATCTTGAGCATACCCTGTATATTATCTACAATTTGTCCAGACAACGCCTGATTGATAATATCTACGTGCCTGTCAAATTACCATAAGTTATTATTTATATCTATATGTGATAGCGTAATTGCCCACATAAGGCATGAAGTAGTTGCAGAGGAACATTTCACTAAAACCGGGTCTACCAGTCTACCTCCATCATATAATATGAAATGCACTTCCATCCGGTTTCTGTATCTTTGTGTGATAATGTCATTCAGTACTACTCCTGTTTGCAGGGTCCACCCTCCACAATTAAAACGGACCCTGCAAACAGTATTCTTATCCGTATACGGTCTACATTAATAGTGTTAACAATGTTGTGACCCTTCTATTGATTGGATCAAAGCTGTTGATTTAATCAATCCTGTTAATTTAAAGTTAACACCGTTAAAATCAACAGTATTAATTCCAATATGGCTGTTGATAATATCAATTATACTATTTTATTACTTGAAGTTATTATTTATACCATCATAGAAGATTGTTTTTATGCAGCATTGTATCGTCCGGGTGGCTAACAAACTGTTCGGATGTTTCAATAATGTAATAAGGAGGACATCTTATGTATGGTATCGCAATAGATCTGGGAACCAGTGGTTTTCGGTTGCAGCTCATAGACCTTGAATCGAGAAGTATCCTAAAGACCATAATGACAATGAAGCACCCTCTTCCAGGAGGAAATGTCATTGATCACCTTGGTTTTGCTATTCAGGTAGGCGGAGATGTTGCAAATAAGATAATGGTCCATACGCTTCAAAAGATGATTGACATGCTCCCCGTCCCTCCCGAGGAGATAAGGAAAATTGCTGTGTGCGGTAACCCTATCCAGCTCTCCCTGTTCCAGAACATCGAAATACGGGACCTTGCATATGCCGGCAAGAACATGCAGCAAAGACTTGGTATAGGTGAAGTTAAAAGAGGCATGAAGATATATGATGGCATTGAGATCTTCGGGAAATCCTCCGGACTGGATGGATGTGATCTTATCGTATTGCCGTCCATCGAACATGAGATCGGTGCAGATGCCCTTGCCATGATGGTCAAGACCGACTTCATGGAGCAGGATGGCATATCTCTTGTAACCGATTATGGCACTAATGCTGAAATGGCACTTAAGGTCAATGGCCGGATAATTACCTGTAGTGCTGCAGCAGGCCCTGCGATAGAAGGACAGGGCATAAAATGCGGGATGCTTGCAAGCCCCGGTGCAATATCCGATGTCAATGAAGAGAAAGGTATGTGGAGGATCACTGTTCTTGATGAGAATATGGATGGCAGGAAAAGCCATCTTATAGACCCGCTGACTGGTGTCATCTTTGAAAAAGGTGAGTTATCTCCCCTGGGCATTACAGGCACAGGTGTCATTTCTGCTATCTCGCTTGCATTGAGCATGGGCCTTATCAAGACACTACCGCACCTTCCAAATGGCAGGCTTATACTAAGTGAAGGGGTCGAGCTCAGTGATAAGGATATCGAGGAAGCCGGAAAAGCTATCGGAGCTATACGGGCAGCACACCTGACGCTGCTCGTGGAGGCAGGATTAAAATTCGAGGATCTTGAGTATATGTATATGTCCGGTGCTTCCGGCACTTATGTAGATGCCGACAAAGCAAGGAGGATAGGCCTGGCACCCAAATTTGCAAAGAAGATAGTTCAGTTCGGAAATACATCTCTGGAACTTGCAAAGGATATTGTCCTCGGGAATTATGACCTGCAGGAAATACAGGAACTTGCAGACAGGATAAAAGCAGACCACATCATGCTGGCTTCGAACGAGACGTTCAAAAATATCTATGCATGCGAGCTTGCATACTGGAATGAAGGCATGCCTGAAGAAGTGTACAACAATTTTCTCGAATCTTACGATATGCCCAGGATGCCAGCCATGGAAATTGCTCCATTGTTCCAGAAGAGGGTCAAAAGGGATATTTCAAACTCCGAATCTACGGGTATAGAAATAATGCAGGATATGAATACTGTCATCGAAGAAGAATCCTTCGGGTGCATGGAATGTAAAATATGTGAGAGGGAATGTCCTGAAAAGGCTATCAAGATAATGAATAAGAATGGAAGCATATATGCAGGATACATGTCTCACCTCTGTCTGGGCATGAGTTGCAAGAGATGTATCAGGATATGTCCTTCAAAGGCTATTCATTACAGAGAGATAAGGCCGGTTTCAACTGAGGATATGTCTGTCATGTGATTCTTCTTGCATTCACTCATGAGATTACTTCTGCATGAGAGAATAGCTGTATAATTGAACAAGGGGCAAATATATATTCATAAATGCCTATATTTTTCTCGGTCAAAAAAGATGGTTGGGCAATCAAAACAAAAAATCAGTATGGACTCCATAATCAATAGTAGTCCTATCGTTGTTATTTCGAGGAAGGTCGAGAAAGATTTTCCTGTTAAATACGTATCCAACAATATAAGGCAATTTGGATATACACCTGAAGACTTCTATTCCGGAGGAGTTAAATATGCCGACCTGATCCATCCGGATGATAAGAAGATCGTTATAAAGGCTTTTAAATATCTGAACAAGCAGCTGACAGAATTCATTCAGGAATACAGGATCATAACGAGATTTGGTGAGACACGTTATGTCGAAGACAGGGTGCACATAAAAAGTTACGACAATGAGAATGTGCATATTGAAGGTACTATCCTGGATATTACCGAGCGTAAACACCATGAACTCATCCGGCAGCAGCGGAGCTCCGATAACGAGAAGCCGCTAACTGAGATATCACTTGAGGACGTTCTGGGACTTCTTGTCACCAATGCAGAGAAGGTTCGTTCCGGCCTTACATGTGCCGTTATGCTGCTTGATAAGAAAAAGCAGCGCATCTGCCGCGTTGTGGCACCCAACCTTCCTTCATTCTTCAAGGAATCCATGGAAGGTATTGAGATCGGATATGGGGTTTGTTCGTGCGGCACAGCACTCTACCTGGGTGAGAGGATCATAGTTGATAGTATCGAAGAGCATCCTTACTGGGCAAGACACAGGGAAGTTGCGCTAAAGGCAGGTATCAAGGCCAGCTGGGCTGAACCCATAGTAGCTTCCACTGGTGAGATACTAGGTGCTTTCGTAATGTATTTCAATGTGCCTTTTGAACCGAAAAAGGCATGTTTCAAATATCTTAAGGCAAACGCAGATCTTGCAGCTATAGAGATCGAGCACAGGATCGTTAATGAGACTTTCAGGGAATCCGAACACAAGTTTAAAACTATCTTCAATAATATCAATGACCAGATATATGTCAGTGAACTGAATGGGAATCTGATAGATGTGAATCAGGTTGTTGTCGATAATCTTGGCTATTCAAAAGACTATATTTTACGTTCATCGCCTCTGGACATTGTTCCTTCCTGGTATGTGCAGCGTGCTTCTGAACTGATCAAGGTGATCGAGAGGGATCGGAAAGCTATGTATGAGGCTGCAGCGGTCCGGAAGGACGGATCTGTCATACCTCTGGAAATAAATGCAAGGATGATCGACTATAACGGCAAGAAGACCATTTTATCGGTTGCGCGCGATATAACGGAGCGGAAGAAAGCTGAGAAGGCCAAACTTTTGAATGAATCCCGTCTTGAGGCACTGATCAAGCTCAATGAGATGACAGCTGCTTCCTTAGATGAGATAGCAGAGTTTGCCAAAGAGGAAGCTGTTCGCCTCACTGAAAGCAAACTTGGATATCTTGCGTTCATGAACGCTGACGAGACGGCCCTCATTATGCATTCCTGGTCAAACTCAGCAATGAGCGAATGTGGTATAAGCGATAAGCGTTTCATTTATCCTATAAAGACCACCGGACTATGGGGAGAAGCTGTCAGGCAGAGGAAACCTACTATCACTAATGACTATTCTGCTCCCAGCAAACTGAAAAAAGGATATCCTGAAGGTCACGTTGCATTGACAAGGCACATGAATGTCCCTATATTTGACGGAGATCATATAGTTGCTGTAGTAGGTGTTGGTAACAAGGATGAGTATTATGATGAATCTGATGTCCGCCAATTAACCCTTCTAATGCAGGGCATGTGGAAACTTGTCCAGCAGAAACAGTTGATAGGTGCTTTAAGTAAATACTCGGAAGAACTCTCAAAGGCTAATACGGAACTTAGATCTGTCAATATGATCAAATCAGAGTTTCTTGCAGAAAGTATGAAGAAGGGCCATGATTCCTTGCACAGGTATGATGTGTTTGATGATGAGACATTGAATCTGCTGGATGATTCACAAAAAGAGGCTATCTCTACCCTGTTGAGAAACTCGGAAAGGCTAAAACGCCTTGTAGATACTGTTCTATATAGTAATCTGCAGCAATCCGGTAAGATCGAATACTCGTTTGCGCCAGTAAACATTGGCAGTGTTCTATCGGATGCACTGCTTAACCTGATCCTGTTGATCGATGAAAAAGAATTAGCGTTGGAGAAGGATATCCCTGCAGGCCTTCCTATAGCAAGGGGTGACAAAGAAAAACTTACCGAGATGTTTGTCTATCTGGTCCACAATGCTATCAATATCACCCCTAAGGGAAAAAGCATCGGGGTAGGAGTGTATGAGGAAAATGGCTATCTCCATGTGACAGTAACTGACACCGGCGAAGGTATCGATAAAGATCTGATACCTCATTTGTTCAATAAGATGTATCAGGTAGAGGATTCGATCACAAGGATGTATCAGGGCCTTGAGTCAAGTCTTTATATATGCAAGGACACTGTTGTCGCACACCAGGGGAATATATGGATTGAAAGTGAGATTGGACAAGGGAGTTCAGTTCATGTGAGAATCCCAAAATGGAGCGAGATGGAAAATACATAAGGTTCGGACATTGATCACGAGGATTGCCGGAATTTATGAACGATATTACTTTTAACATCTCGGTGTGAGGCGATAATATAAAACTTGCTCTTCTGGGAACACTCTTCCTATCTGACAAAAGAATGGATCTGCTTCTGTTGTTAATAGAAAGGCCTCTGAACATCGAGGAAATCAAAAGCACGCTAAATGTGACGACAAGTGCCATGATGACTCAGATAAAAATGTTGATGGATCAGGGTCTGATCGTTTATGACAATGATCTGTATACTCTTTCAGATTTTGGGGGAGTCATAGTCCGAAAGATAATTCCTCTGGTCAATACACTGAAAGTCTATTCTGATAATATTGAATATTGGGAAAGCCACAAGTTCAATTCCATACCTAAGGATATGCAGGACAGGGTGGAAGAACTCGGGGAATGTGAGCTTATAGAGCCAGATCTTAATCGCATGTATGAGCTGCCTCTCAAACTGGAGAGCAATCTGGCAAAAGCAAAGTACATAAGAGAAGTATCTTCTTATTTCAGCCCTGCATATCCTTCTAAATACCTTGAGCTGGCAAGAAACGGTGTAAGTATTTCTCTGATCATATCTGCGCATGTTTTCGAGCGTCTCAGAAATGAGTATGGTTCCGTATTGAAAGAGTTCCGGGAGATGGAAAATGTTGATATATACGTCCATGCCGATAAAATTGGCCTCGCTTCCTGTATAGTGGCTGATAGATTTTTATCCTTCTCGCTTTTCTTTAAGAACGGGATATACCATAATCATGCAATGATGAGTTTTAATGAAAGCTCCTTTAACTGGGGTAAAGACCTTTTTGAGCATTTCAAATCTAATTCTTTAAATATAGAGCAGATGTAGCCTTAGTCTCTTTAATAGCAGACCTCATGCGCATACTATATGGGATGCTCAGAAAAGTTATCTCATTTTGGCCCTATTCTCATCAAAGATATTAATCTGATTAATGATGTTGATTCCATGACTTGATTTTCTCTGATTAACTCTGTTCACACCACGAACTCATGTAAATAGCATCAACATCGTTAACTCTCCAAAGGCCGCTGATAATATTAAAGGTAATAATAAATAACTCGCAGTTATGCTATATACATTAACTTCTTAGTCCTAATGTCAATAATATCTAAAGAAATTATTATTGGTACGATATGTGAAACTTAGGAGGTATATTATGGAAGCTGTCATTCTTAATAAACTAGCGGAAGCTGTAGTTGAAGGTGATGACGATCTTGCAGTAGAACTTGCACAAAAAGTTCTCGATGACGGGTTGGACCCTTATGAGGCGATCATAAATGGTCTTGCGAAAGGAATGATGATAATCAGTGACAGGTATGAAAAAGGAGAAGCATTTGTCCCTCATCTGCTCATCGCATCAAGTGCAATGTATGCAGGCATGGATATCCTGAGTCCTGCAATTAAGACCGAAGGTGCAGAAAAGGCTGTCGTGGGAGTAATTGGCAGTATTGAAGGAGACGTACATGACATCGGCAAGAACCTTGTGAAAACGATGCTGTCCGCTTCAGGTTTCAAGATGATCGACCTGGGTGCTGATGTACCTATCGAGAAGTTCATCGAGGCTGCTAAAGAACATAAAGCAGACCTCCTTTCCATGAGCTCTCTGATGACCACTACGATGGTGAACATGGAAAAGGTCATTGAGATACTTAAGGAAGAAGGCATAAGGGAATCACTTAAGGTAATGATTGGTGGAGCACCTGTATCAGAGGATTTTGCAAAAGAGATCGGTGCTGACTCAACTCATTCGGACGCTATGCATGCAAGTGCCTGGGCATGTGAACATGTAAAACAGCTTGAGCCCAACCAGATAAGGTGGAATCAGGAGAAGATCAGTCTTGGCAAAGTGAAGTACAGGGAATCGCTATCAAAGAAGAAGGTGAAAGGCAAGAGCGATGTTGGGATGGAGACTGCCCGACAGATCATCGAGGAATTCGAGAAGGTTGGTGTCAAATCAAAAGAGCAGATGACCCATATGGACAGAACCCTGGCCTCCATGGGGGACAAAAAAGTTGATCGCCTGCCTGTATACCCTCTTGCCTGCGGTATAATGAGAAAGTTTGCCAACCAGAACTACAAGCAGTATGCAACTAACCCAAATGCCTTTGTGGAGAGTGCATTCCTTGGGTCTAAATATCTGGACACAGATATGTTCGTTGGGCTTATTGATCTCTCTGCCACATCATCTGACTTTGGATGCAAGATCAAGTACCCTGAAGATGATACTCCTTCCTCTGAAGGCCACTTTAAGAACTACGATAATCTTGAAGTGCCTGAGGTCAAGAAAGGAACCCGTGCATATGAACTGGTAATGGCATCAAAAGCGGCAACAGAGAAACTGAACAAGGAACTGAACACTCCTTTTGTAGGTTTCCATGAGGGGCCACTTCTCACCCTTACCCAGCTCATGGGTGCAGACCGTGTACTGATGGACATGAAAACACACCCTGAAGTTGTACTTGAGGCTTTACAGAAATGTACTGACTATATATGTCAGGTATCTGAGCTCTTCTTTGAAGAAAGTGCCTGCAATGCCCTATGTATAGACAACCTCTGGTCCAATAATGTCATAATGAGTGAAGAGGACTACTGGAAGTTCGATGGTAAATTCGTTTATGACCAGCATCTTCCACTCTTCAAGAAGTACGACCAGCCATACATTATCCACAACTGCGCAGATGCAGTGCACTTTGACACTCAGATTAAGAAATTCGGCACACAACTGTACAGCTACGCATACTATCCCAAGCAGAGAAGCAAAGGCTCCCAGAACTATGCGGACCTTATTCCCAAGTACGGTGACACGTGCTGTATGATGGGAGAGATCAATCCAATAGATTTCATGGACGGCTCAGCCAGAGGAGTTCAGAAGATCAGGGATGATACAAAGGCTTTGCTTGAAGGCGTCCTTCCTGTGCTCAAGGATAATGGAATGCAGTCCAAGTATGTGATGTCCTCGGGCTGTGAGATCCCGCCAGGAGGACCGCTCAACACTGTCAAGGCAATGGTTGACACCGTAAAGGAACTTGGTCCTCAGATGCAGAAAAGCATTCTTGGATAAAACAGGCGCATAGTATCCTATCTTATTTTTTTTATGCATTTAAGTGAGGTGATCGATGATAAATTAGGGCTTATATCGGAAAAGGCGTCATTCTGACGCCCTACCTTCTATCGCTTCATTAAGGAAAAAGGTGAATAATAATGAATCTGGGACTTGGTATTGATACAGGCGGCACATACACTGATGCTGTTATAATGGATCTTGCAAAAGGCAGGATCATCGATTCTTGCAAATCATTGACAACTTATCCTGATCTGGTAAAAGGCATAGAGTGTACTCTTCGCGGGTTGAAGGAAGAATATCTCAAAGAGATTAGTTTCACTTCCGTATCTACAACCCTGGCAACTAACACCACCCTTGAAGGTAAAGGCTATCCTGCAGGCCTCATACTAATCGGTTATTCCATAAACAAGGAATTGCCCACCAACTATGTGCTTTCCATTGAGGGTGGCCATGATTCCGATGGCAATGAGCTGCGTCCCCTGGAAAGCTTGGACGATGTCAGGGACTTTGTGCTGCAGAACAGGAATAAGGTTGCAGCATTTGCTATATCCTCTTACTTTGGCGTGAGGAATCCTGACCATGAGACCAGGGTAAAAGAGTTTGTCCGTAAACTTACAGATCTGCCGGTGGTTTGCGGACACGAACTCTCCCTCAACCTCGGAGCCTATGAAAGAGCAGTTACTGCATTGCTAAATGCTCAGCTTATACCTGTGATAGACGATTTCATTAAAAGTATATTATCTGTAATGAAAAAAATGGGAATCAATTCCACTTTGATGATGATGAAGTGTGACGGCTCTCTGGTTAAAATAGAGGAAGCCCTTGAAAAGCCCGTAGAATCCATATTTTCAGGCCCTGCCGCAAGTCTGGTAGGCGCGGCACATCTGACAGGCCTTAAAACCTGCGTCGCTCTGGATATCGGTGGCACGAGCACTGATATTGCAATGATACGCGATGGCATCCCTATTGTGAATGATACAGGAGCAGTTGTCGGAGGCTGGAAGACCATGGTCACGGCTATAAAAATGGATACATCTGCCCTGGGAGGAGACAGTCATGTATGGGTGCAGAAGAAGATGTTCATCGGCCCAAAGAGAGTCATACCTCTCTGCCTGGCAGCGGCTGAATATCCCGGCCTTCTAGATAAACTGGCTAATGCGCATACGTTTTTTCCCCGAATGATGACCGATATAATACAGCCTACTACTTTTTTCATAAGCAAGGAGATTATCTCCCCACGTATGAAGGTGTCCGGGCTTGAAGGGGAAGAGATCAAGATACTGGAAGCGATAGGAGAATCTCCCTCCTCGCTATCGGATATAGAGAAGAAAACCCAGATGCATCCCCTGATGTTCGTTGATACCCTTCGGTCACTTATCAGGAAGAGATATGTCCAGCAGATCGGTTTTACTCCCACGGATGCACTTCATGTTCTGGGAGAGTACACTGAATGGAACAGAAGTGCGTCTTTCATGGGTGCAGATATACTTGGCAGTTATCTGAACATGGGAAGGGATGATTTCTGTTTGAAACTCAAAGAGGAATTCCAAAAGATCCTTGCTTTGCATCTGGTTTCCTACTTCAGTTCCGATGTAAAGAAAGAAGAGATCAAAAAGTTCCTTGAATGCTCCGATCTTATCATGTTCAAACCCCGAGTCCCTATTGTTATGGTAGGTGCCCCTGTGAGAGCTTATGAAAGGGAGTTAGGCCAGCTCATTGAAGGCGATGTCACAATCCCGGACTTCTATGAGGTCGGTAATGCCGTGGGAGCACTTGTCGGTGATGTGATATACAGAACTGAAATGTTGATCAGACCATCTTCTGCGGGCAATTCAAGCTATACTCTCTTCTCGGATAAGGGGAGGCATATCTTTGACGGCCATCAGGATGCCGTAGATCACGCAATTGCAAACGTAGAGGAATCTGTTTCAGAATATATGAAAGGTTATGGGCTAACTATGGAAAATGTCAATTTCGAGCTCAGAAAGAGCGATATTGGAAGCATGGGCACGCTTCCGCTTGAAACAAAGCTTGTCGGTATTGCTGTGGGCAGTCCCAGGAGGGGCACATGAGTACTCTGATGGCACAACAGAGAGGTATGCATGAGCTTGACAGTATGGCTGCTCTGCGCCAGAGCGTGCGCAATCGTATTGGAATAACAGGAGATGTAGAGGAAGATGAGCTTCTCTATCATATGGAGCAGGCTTCGAGGGATATCAAAGATCTCTTTGCTTCTTCTTTCGGGCCATGCGGGCTTAATAAGATCATAATCAGCCCCACTGATGATATTTACATGACTAGTGACGGGAAGACCATCATTGAAGAGATCGATGTGCTGCATCCGGTAGTCACATCCCTGAAAGAGCTTGCAAGGTCCATGGACAGGGCATGTGGCGACGGTACAAAGACAGCGGTCATCCTTGCTGCATCGCTCATTGAGAATGCCGCCAGACTTGCAGATCACGGGTTGCATCCAACGACAATCATAAAAGGATACCAGCTTGCCCTGAACAAAGCATACGAAATTCTCGAATATGAGAGCATACAGGCAGTTTCTGAGGAAGACCTGAATTCTGTTATAGAGAATGCCAGCCTGAGCAAAGGAGTGGAGTACCGGCAGGCTCGGATCATAACAGAGCTCGTATTGAGAACACTTACAAACCTCAAAAGTATGGATGATGATGGTCACATTGATCTTAATGAATACGTAAAGGTCCTCAAAAAAGTAGGCGGGCCATCGATGGAATGCATCTCAGGTATTGTTCTCGATGAAACACCCGCAAGAGATGATATGCCTCGTCATTTTAAAGACGCGCGGGTTCTTATATTGAATTACAATGTAAAATTTGAGAGTAAGATAATTAACTCCCAGCATAACATAAGAATTGATGGTTTTGACAACTCCATGCTCCTAATCCGGGAACAGGCAAGAGCGGTGAAGAGCCTTGCAAAAAAGATAATTGATTCGGGAGCAGATGTGGTTCTCTGTGAAGGCAGCGTGGATGGATCTGTCGAGGATTCACTCGCAAAGCAAGGCATCCTGCTTTTTAATAAACTGAAGATGAAGGACCTGGAAATGGTATCAAAAGCAACAGGTGCAAGCATCATCTCCATTAAAGACAACATTACGCATGAGGATCTTGGTTTTGCCGCTGAGGTAAATGTTGAGAAAAAATGTAATGAATACTTCCTGTTCCTATCTGCCAGCGAGCAGCCGATATCCACTATCCTGATCTGGGAACCATTCAGATATGGTCTTGAAAAGATCGAGGAAGCAGTCGATGACGCTCTTAATAATGCTGCTTTCCTGCTGAAGAACCCTCTTGTAGTTAAAGGAGGAGGGAACATCGAGTTCGTACTTGCGCAAATGCTCAGGCGTTACGCATCCACAGTCGAGGGAAAAGAGCAGCTTGCCGTTATTGCATATGCAGATTCTCTTGAGGAGATCCCCCGAATACTCTCGCGTAATGCAGGACTTAATGAAACGGATGCAATGGTAAAGATGCTCAGCTATTACAACAGAGGTATTGATTGCAGGATCGACCGTTCGCGAAAGGTTATCGAGAACAGCCCTCCTGTTTATGACTCCTCCAGCATGAAAAAACTGTCTGTTATTGCGGCAACCGAGGCTGTGAGCAGCGTATTGAGGATTGACAAGATCCTTTTGAAAAAGTAGTCCTGGATAAAGATCGAATGGAGGATGAGGAAATGCCGGAGGAAATGACATCAATGGAGCGTTTTACCAGCGCTCTTGAAATGAAAGAGGTGGACAGGGTACCACTGGGCTATCTGTGGTTTGGGGCAGGTGACGCTGTGCTTGACCGCATGAACGCAACTATGAAGGATGTTTATTGTTCTGCAAAGGGAATTGCCAGAGCGCAGATACTGGCAAGGGAGATGTATCATCACGATAATGTTATGTCACCTTGGGGGTGCCTGCTTGTGGAAGCGGAAGCTCTGGGGGCTAAACTCAATATCAAGGCAAATTCTTATCCTGTTATAGCTGAATTCCCTCTGAGAGCAGCCCGGGAATATGAAAAGATAGACCCGCAGGATATAGAGCGGTCAGAAAGGGTGAGCACTATTGAAGAATCTATAACCTTACTCCGAAAAGAACTGCATGATGACGTGTTCATCAGCTGTGCCTCACTTACTCCTCTTATGCTAGCTACCCAGGTTATGGACGGAAGCAGGCTATGCGTTGAAATGATAAAGGACCCCGATAATCTCCATTCACTGCTTGAAGTGCTCACCGAGAGCTGCATCATCTTTGCAGACAGAATGCTTGATGCAGGAGCAGACGGGGTATTTGCAGAGAACGGAGGCAGCGCTTCAGACCTTTTCAGTCTGGAAATGGCACAGGAGTTCGGTTCCCGCTACACAAAGGAGCTATATTCGTATATCCAGGGCCGCGGGGGATATGTCATATCCCATAACTGTGCATCCCATGCATTCCATGAACTGGAACTATCTTTGAAACCTGATGCTCTGAACTTTGCATTTGGCAATGTAAAAGCTCTTGGAAAGAACTACAGGGTCGAATGTGAACAAATCCATAATCATAAAAGCGTCGGATGCAGCCAGAGATATTGTTTCAGGGATTTCCAGAACTTCCAGGATTCGGATATATGCCTGATGGGGAACATCAATCCGTACATATTCACTTCAGGAATGCTAAAAGACATAGAAGCTGAAGTGAAAAACTGTATGGCTGCGGCTCCTGACAGAGGATTTATCCTTTCCACGGGATGCGAGATCCCGCTGAACACTCCTCCGGGAGAGATGGAAGTGCTCTGGGAAGCAATGAGATCTTGCTTTTGAATGGAGGTGACCATATGTATGGAATAGCAATAGACCTGGGCACAAGCGGTTTCAGGGCGCAGCTTATAGATCTTGGATCCAAGCAAATAATTAAGACTTCAATGACCGCCAGGCACCCTCTTCCAGGAGCCAATATCACTGACCATCTCGATTTTGCAATTACTGTGGGGAAAGATATCGCGCATGAGATAATAATCGATACCATATGTAAGCTGATAGGTAATTTCAATGTATGTCCTTTGCAGATAGGCAAAATTGCAGTATGTGGCAATCCTATACAATTATCACTTTTCCAGAACTCTGAGATCAGGGACCTTGCCTATGCAGGCAAGAATATGCAAAAAAGGCTTGGCGTTGAAAATGTAGAGCGCCATGCACGGATATTCCCTGCAAATGACATCTTTCAAAATAAAATGGATTTTGGGAAATGCGTTATAATTATTCCTCCGGCAGTCCAGCACGAGGTCGGTGCCGATGCACTTGCAATGATGCTGGAAACGGATTTCCTTGAACAAACGACTCCTACCCTTGTTACTGACTATGGGACAAATGCTGAAATGGCCATTAAGGTTGGGAACAGGATCTTAACCGGAAGTGCTGCTGCGGGTCCGGCTATCGAAGGGCAGGGAGTGAAGTATGGCATGCTCGCAGGCCCTGGTGCAATCTCAGATGTCAATATGGAAGGAAAGTACTGGAGGCTTACAGTCCTTGATGATAGCATGACGAGCCGGCCCTCTCATCTGGTAAATCCCAGTACCGGTGAGATAATAGAAAGGGCATTCCTGGAACCTGTAGGTGTAACAGGCACAGGTCTGATCGCTTGTCTGGCGCTTGCAATGCAAACAGGGCTTATTGAAAGGCCACCAAAATTAAAATACGGTAAATTGATGCTGGGTGAAGGAATATGTATCTCCGAGAATGACATCAAAGAAGCCGGCAAAGCTATTGGCGCAATAAGGGCAGCACAATTGACGCTTATAATAGAAGCCGGGCTTGCTTATGAAGAACTTGAGAACACATATATGACAGGAGCATCCGGAACTTATGTGGACCCACTGAAAGCTATGTATGTCGGCTCCTGCCCAAAGCACTCCCGGAGAATAGTCCAGTTTGGGAATACTTCTCTTTCGCTTGCCAGGGAGATATTAACAGATGATTCAAAGCTTGCTGCGGTTGCCGATCTTGCAAATAAGATAAAGGTCGATCATCTGATGATGGCCACAAGTGCCACTTTTAAGAAATTTTACACCTGCGAATTATCTTTCTGGACAGAAGGCATGAATATGGGATCTTATAACCATTTCCTCAAAATATATAAGCTCCCTGTTCTGCCTCCGGTGTTCAGCGAACCTCGGATCGAAAAAAGTGCCCGGAAGGATATCGCAGAAACAGGGATACCGGCTCTCAGAATGATCGATGATATTGGCGTCACTCTTGAAGAGATTGCTACTGGTTGTATAATGTGTCGCCGGTGTGAAGAAGAATGTCCAGAAAAGGCAATTTCAAATGTCCAAAATAACGGTACTCCTGTTGTGAGGTACAGTACGAAGAAATGCCTCGGAACTGCCTGTAAAAGGTGTGTGAAGATCTGTCCTGTGAAATCTATTGAATATAGAGAGATTAAAATCTTATCTTAATCTGACTGAGCCTTCACATGACAATGTTAACTGATGCCATACAGCGCTGCTCCCAGTGCTCCCGTGATCTGCGGTTCCGCAGGCACATAAAGTGATATACTCAATTCTTTTTCGAGCGCTTCTTTAATGGCGGCGTTCTTTGCCACACCTCCCACGAAGGCCACATTTTGTTTTATACCTAATTGCCGGGCCATAACAGCAACTCTCCTGGCAATGCTTTCAATAAGTCCGGCTGCGATATCTTCTCTCGTAAATCCTCTGGCACGCAGGGATATGACCTCGGATTCTGCAAAAACAGTACACATACTTGTTATGCATGCGGGCGTTCTTGAAGCAAGCGCCAGCTCTCCCAGCTCCTCTATCGGCACTTCAAGCGCCCGTGCCGTGTACTCTAAGAATTTGCCTGTGCCGGCTGCGCACTTGTCATTCATTAAAAAGTCGGTTACCCTGCCATTATTTACCGAGATCACCTTGCTGTCCTGGCCTCCTATATCTATTATCCCGTTGACATCCGGGTACAGGTGATATACGCCCCTGGCATGGGCAGTGATCTCGCTTATGGCTTTGTCTGCAAACCTGATGCTGTTCCTGCCATATCCTGTTGAATATATCCTGTCGACATCTGTTTTGTCAATTCCGGCAAGAGAGAGCACGTCTTCATACGCCATTTCTGCCGCTGATACGAAGTCGAATGCTGTAGGCCGTATAGTGTGGATTATGCTCTTGCAGCCGTTGACCAGGACTGCCTTCGTTGTGGCCGAGCCCGCATCTATTCCAACTGATATCATGAAAGCATCTCCATGAATGCATCCACACGAAGCCCTATCTGCTCGATATCCGAGTTACTGTAATCGGTCTCGATAAAAAGCATAGGTATCCCGGCTTTCTTCAAAGCCTGCTGTACCTTATGTTTCTCTATATTGTATCCGTGGCAGAACTGCAGGGTGTAGTATACAACCCCATCGATTTTAAAATCTCTAGCAAGCTCTAGGATGTTATCTATACGCCTGTCGTTGGGACTCATGCAGGAGCAGGGTATTTTTATGTATCTTTCGGCCAGTGCAAGCATCGGTTCCTTGTCTTCGTCTACCATGTCCCAGAACGATCTCGTGCCGGTGCAGCTTTCCTCAGCGACTATAATGCCGCCTCTGCTCTCTATGATCTCCGGCACTTTTGTGTTGCCGCCAGACATCGGGCAACCGGAGATCATTATTCTGGGCTTGTGTGCCCCCTCTGGCTTAATGCTCTCTACCTCGTCAATTAACATGCGAAGGGATTTTTTCAATTCGTCCGCCGACAGGAAATACTGCTTTTGAAGGATCTTCAGCACATCAACGCCGTTTATGGGTGGAGGGTCTTGTTTTCGCAGTTCATAGAGCCGGTGAAACATCTGCCTCGTCTCGTTCGAGAATCTTATTTCCTGTTTTAATTGTTCAGCAGTGACCTTATTGCCTGTAAGCCGTTCCATAGCGCCCTTAAATTTATCAAGTTCTCCCAGGAAGTAGTTGAGAGCCTCACGGCTGTCCGGCCTTTGGGGAAGGTCGATCACGTAGGTTGGAACATAATCCCCCAGTAATTCATACATCTTTTTCTTACTGTCACAGGTATTCTCGGCTACAATCATATCCACCATACTGAAGTGAGAGCAGGATCTTATGCCTGAACGGCCGTCATTGACAATTGAGCCAAAGGAAGACTTTACAAGCGGGCAGATGTTTCGGGGTAAATATTGCTCCGCTATAGATACAGTGTCATTCTTGCCTCCGCAGAGTATTATACGGTCAGCGCCCGCTGCAAAGATGATCTCGTCAGGCACGAAAAGACAAAAAGTGCCGACTAGTTTCTTTCCCTGCTTTCTTTCATCTGCGATCTGGCAAATGCGCGTACTATATGAGTTTTTAAGGTCTTCAAGACTTTTGAAATATTGCATTTTCTCTACGAATACTGGAATTGTATATATTATATAGTTTGCTACCTTTGCTTTTGTGATGCAGAATAAACGAGGTCCTGATGCATAAAAAAATTATTCGGGCTTTGTGTAATTTGTTTTTTTCATTTGTTTTGTCTGGAGACATTGATTCAATACGCAGAAGATATAGGGATCTCATAGTAATTCATGTAGCTTAATAAATTGGAATTTGATGGTTTAGAGTAAAAAGCTCAGTCCTTTTTTAAGAGCTTTCGTATGTGCTGATTCAAACTATAATAGGTAAACTTTGAACTTTTGTAAGAAACAACAACGTCACTTTCTTTCATAACAGATAAATGATGAGAAACAAGATTTTGCTTTTCATTCAATACATAAACTAATGCATTAACACAATAATCCTGCTTCAGAAGATGGTAAGCAATTTTAAGTCTTATGGGATTGCTTAGCACTTTAAAAACATCACATAACCTGTTAATTTCATTTTCATCTATGTCCACTTCACTTTCTAAATTCTGCTCCCAATCTTCTTTTAGATTTGAATCCGTTGGACAACATTTCATGAGATTGAAGAGAAAACTAAACGATATAAATTTAATCATATCAACAAATCTTGATGTCAATCTTGTGATATTATATTTGGAAACTGCTTTTTATTAATTGAGAATATCCCGTTTATATCAAACAGCTAGTGATAGATTATATCAGGAGGCGTCCATGATCGAAACTATACTTGTACCTACCGATTTCACAATTGAGAGCGAGGAACTTCTCTCATGTGTCGGAGAGTTCAAAAATACAGGGTTAAAGAAAGTGATACTGTTGCATGTCGTAGACATCTATCAGGCCCAGGGACTGGCGCCCATGTTTGAGGAGAACGCAAAGAAAAGGATTGGGGACTACAAGCAACTGCTTGATGAAATGGGAGTCAATGCAACTACTCTTGTTATTCAGGGAGATGTTAAAAAAACAATTGTCCGGGTTGCAAATGAGGAAAATGTGGACTGTATAGTTATGGGTGCAACCACGTCCGGTATGGTAAAAGGACGTCTGATTGGCAGGACGACCGAGTATATATCCCGAATGTCGGGGAAGATAGTGCTGATCGAGAAATATGATACCCTCCGGGAAAGTGAAAAAGAGTCATACATAAAGGCCTGTTCTGCCAGGTTCTCAAAAGTGATGATTCCTGTTGATTTCTCTGAAGACTCAAAGATAGTCCTGGAAGAAATAGGATTCCTCAAAGATATCATTGATGAACTGGTCTTCGTGCATGTGATAGAAAATGCAAAGAACAAAAGGGAGCTTGATGAGCAGAAAAAAGAAAGTTTAGACATCCTCCATGATACAGGAAAAAGGTTTACAGATGAACTCCGGGTTAACTGCATTGTATCCGAAGGAGAAGCTGCGGAAGTAATAGACAGACTTGCAGAAGAAATGGATGTTACTCTCATAGCAATTACCACGCATGGAATAGGCTCCTTCAAGGACATACTACTGGGAAGCACTGCCGAGAGTCTGCTCAGGAGAACAAGAAAGCCAGTATTGCTGATTCCTGCAGGTGAGAGATGATAACAATGGAAGAAGAGAGAGAACTTGATTTTTTCAGTAAATACCTTTCAATATGGGTTGCTATCTGTATAGTACTGGGCACTGCTATAGGATATCTATTCCCTGCATTTGCACAGTCTCTCAGCAGGGTAGAGGTAGCAAACGTTTCAATTCCTGTAGCAGCAGTCCTGCTGGCAATGATGTATCCGATCATGCTGAAGATCAACTTTGAAGAAGTATTGAATGTAAGAAAAAATTCCAAGCCACTGACCCTCACAGTTATTGTTAACTGGGCTATCAAGCCATTTACAATGGCTTTCATTGCCTGGCTGTTCATGAGAGTTATTTTTGCCGACATCATACCGCCCGTATTGCAGGAAGAATACATTGCAGGCATGATCCTTCTCGGGCTTGCCCCGTGTACGGCTATGGTCCTGGTATGGACCCACCTTGCCAGGGGAAATATCAGTTACGCATTGGTGCAGGTTTCTGTAAATGACCTCATTATTCTTGTACTATTTGCACCCCTCGGAGCACTGCTGGTGGGAGTGACAACAGATTTCCCGGTCCCGATAATGACGATCTTCGTCTCAGTACTGTTCTATGTGGCAATTCCCCTCTCCCTTGCGCTTATTACAAGGCATGTGGCAATAAAAAGAAAAGGGATTTCCTGGCTTGAGAACAGCCTGATCAGGAGGATAGAATGGGTAACCCCGGCTGGTCTGCTGGTTACACTTATCTTGATCTTCATATTCCAGGGCGATAAGATCATCAATTACCCACTGCATATCCTGCTGATAGCTATACCCCTGATACTCCAGACCTACTTAATATTTTATATAGGCTACATCGGAGCCAGAAAACTGAAGATACCTTATAGGGAAGCTGCACCTTCTGCGTTTATCGGCGCCAGCAACTTCTTTGAACTCTCAGTGGCAGTGGCTTTGATATTGTTCGGTATCGATTCGGGAGCGACACTGGCAACGGTTGTAGGTGTGCTGGTGGAGGTGCCTGTGATGCTGCATCTTGTGAGTATCATGAAGAGGAACAAGGCAAAATTCCAGTTTGGAGCAGAAGGTGAGTATTATGAAAAGGAACAAGGCAAAGTTCCAGTTTAGAGCAGAACTTTAGAAACCTTGGTTTACTTCAATAAGTTTAGATGCCGCAGTAGCATGAAACAATGAATTTGATTCATTTGATTTAAGACGCTGTTATTGTAAGAGGGTCAGACGGAGTGATCGTTGATGCTAAAAAAGCATTTACCACTTATTCTTACATCACAAGGAACTAAAAATGTACTGGATGCATTAGATGAAAGGAGAAGAATGTATGGGTAGGCACACTAATAAAGGGAATCACAGAGGACACGGAGGCCACAGAGAGTTTTTAATACATATATCCCGGGTACATCCTCTTCAAGATATTTGTTCTCTGTGCTCTCTGTGAATATAGTTAGTGATTAAGATACAGGTTTTCTACATACGGATCGATCTTCAGTTGCCTACATCTTCGCCTACCCATCTTTTCCTGAGCCTGAGAAGGGTATGGGATATTACCCCAAGCACAGGCAACTCTATCAGCGGACCGATTACCAGTGCCAGTGCGATCAATGGTTCCTCGGGGAAGGCTGTGAGTGCAATTGCCAGCACTATCGGAGAATTGCGCGCAAGGGTTGTCAGGTTCAGGCTTGCAGTATCCTGATATGAAAAACGTAGATATCTTCCAACCACTTGTCCGACAATGAATACTATAACGAAGAACAGCAATACAGGAAGTATGAGCTTGAGCAGTACCAGGGGATTCTGGACAATATATCCACCCTGAGAAGCAAACATGGATATGATCGCAAGGTTCAGAAAAGAGAACTGCACATGGTCAAGTTTCGGGAAAATCTTTTCCTCAAGCCAGTATTCTCCTTTCAATCCTGGGATGGTCGTCTTTGTGATAATGGACATAAGGAAGGGGACAAAAAGTACAAGAAGCACACTTTCAAGCAGCAGGGCGGGATCAATTGTTGCGATGGTCCCTGCGGAGATCAGCAAATATACTGGTAACAATAGCAACTGGAGAATCAGGTTCATTGGAAGGATGGATGCAGAAAGCGGTACATTGCCGCGTGCAATGCCTGTAAAAAGCAGGTACCAGTCAGTGCATGGAGTGACCATCAGCATAATGAATCCTATCCACAGGGCAGGAACATCACTTAAGAACAGAGATCCGAGAGCAAATGCCAGCAGAGGATTGAATATGAAATTTATGCCTGCACTGACACTGGCAAACTTCCAGTTCTTAAAGGAATTCTTCAGTTGGCTTAGAGGAACCTGTAAAAAAATCCCATATAGCATCACCATCAGGAAAGGAACAATAAACAGAGCTGCGTAATTTTGTATGGTCGTGCTTTGCCCAAGAATTAATCCAATAGCAACAGACCCTAATATAAAAAAAGATTGATATTTTTCAATAGTGCCCACATTAATTCCTCTTTAATTATTGGAAAACGTTGTTCAATCTTTATTCTGAGTCGTTGATTTCTGATTGAGTATATGCTAATCAATACAAATTGTTAACGCTGTTATGGCCAGCATTTATATGCACATTCATTTAAGTGTTTCGCAAAACAGCTTTACAGTCATCTTTGGAACTGCCATTCATAATTATAACATGCTATCACAAGTAAAAGTTCCAGGAAGATTGCTCTAGATCCCTGCAGAAACAACCTGTCTTTATCAAGTTTTCTACAGAGCTGAAGGTTAAAGATTATTTAACGAATTTGAGTAACCTTGTCATAAAGTATTTATGTATAACTCTATATTACAATATAAATGACTAATCAGTCAATTCTAGAGATAACGCATGAAAGAACAGGTCGAAGATAAAAGAAAAGCCCTTATGAAAGCGGCCCTGAAGCTCTTTACTGAAAGAGGTTTCCACGGCACATCCACTGCCCATATATCCAAAGAAGCATGTGTAGCCACAGGTACTCTATTTAATTATTTCCCCACCAAAGAAGATCTCATCAATAGTCTTTATTTTGAGGTAAAGGGAGAATTAAGCCGCAGCATGGGAAAAGAGATCCAGACACAGAGTGCCTTCCAGGATAAATTAAGGAAAATATGGTCTAATTTGATCGAATGGGGATTAGGCAATCAGGAGGATTTTCTTTTTGTCGGGCAGTTCTGTTCTTCTCCTTACATAACAAAATATACGCGTGAAGAAGTAATGAAGGAGTACGTCTTTCTTCATGATCTTGTGAAGGAAGGGATAGTAACGGGTGAGATTAGAGATTTTTCTGAGGAGCTGACCATCTCAATGTTCTATCAAGCCAGCAGAACGGTAGTGAACTTTATCCTTGATTCAGAACCGCAGGACAAAAATAAGGCTATAGAGGATGGATTTCAGATCATCTGGAGCGGCCTGGCTAAAAAGTAATATTTTTTCATTACCGGGATGAGTGAGTAGCCACTCATTGAAGTTTCAGGAGTTATTTCCACTTATCAGATAAGCAGGAGATTAAAGACACCAAGTTTGCAATCATAACAGGGCTTTTATAGATTCTTTATTGTAAATGTTCATGTATTTAGAGGCGGGGAATGAACAAAATCAAAAAGGCTGCGTCGTATATATTCTGCTTTTTGCTTCTCTTAGGCGTTGGTATTATCTTATTCATAAACATACATCCGGCTTTCGGCGAAACTCCAACGACAGAACAAAAAGACACTTATCAGGAATTAAATAATTATGTTGATGGTAATTTTGTTAATGGTGTCCCAACAAGGGTGTTTATAAATCCCTCGGATACTCCATCAATGAGCAACGATTCTGCTTCCGAGATAAAAGACCGCGATCCTGCTGGCCCAATACCTGTTTCTGCTGTTGACTGGAAGCGGGTAGAAAGTGAAAATGATAGTCTGACCTGGCTCGGACACTCTGCTTTTCTGCTTAGCGTAGACAATAAAAAGTTACTTATAGATCCTATGCTGAGTCCCGTTGCCTCACCTGTTTCACTTGTGGGAATAAATAGATATGAGTACAGTGAAGATATCATGCTGCACCTCATTGATGAAATGCCGCCAATTGATGCAGTTTTTATTACACATGACCATTATGACCACCTGGATTACCAATCCATTGTAAAGCTGAACAGTAAAGCATCTCATTTCTTTGTCCCTCTTGGGTGTAGTGCTCATCTGATCCGATGGGGTATTCCGGAAGAAAAAATTACGGAACTCAACTGGTGGGAAGAAACGGAGTATCAGGGTCTGACTGTTGCTTTGACACCGTCCAGACACGGCTCAGGAAGAGATCCATTCAATATCGATACCACACTATGGGGAGGGTGGGTCATTCTGGGAAACAGGACCCGGATATACACAAGTGGGGACGGCGGATACGGTGCCCATTTCAAGGAGATCGGAGACAAATACGGACCTTTTGATATCGCCCTGATCGAAGGTGCCCAGTATGACCGTAAGTGGCCGGATATTCATATGGTACCGGAACAAGCTGTCCAGGCTGATATGGATGTAAATGGTGAGACAATGATGCTGATGCACTGGGGAGCATTTACATTGGCTGATCATAGTTGGGATGAACCAATAGAAAGGGCACTAAAAGAAGCAAATGAAAGGGAAGTGAACATGATCGCCCCTCAGATCGGTGAAACAGTTCTATTGGATCCAGACATGCAAATGCCTCCAACTGCATGGTGGGATCTCTGACCTGGAAATGCACATTGATCTGGCTGTGTTACTGAGCAGAGAGCAGTATAGCACTTTATGACAGTAACAATGTGAAGTAATTATGGAGAATCAGAGGGACTTCGGCTAATTACTCACTTTCAGTTGTTTTGCATGATGCTTATCCTTATATACTAGAATGAATATTAACAATATGACTGATTAGTCACTCATAATCTGTGCACATAGAGGATAATTGTTGTCATGACAAATGACTGATTGCTCACTCACATAAGTATGCAGAAATATAAGTCTTTTCAGGAAAGGAAAATTGAGGGTCTGATATGAGTTACAATATGTATGTACCTACCAGGACATTATTTGGAGCAGGTCAATTGAACAACCTGCATGCCAAAAAAATGCCTGGCAAGAAGGCTATGATCGTTATCTCTAACGGAAAGTCAGCAAGAGAGAACGGTTATCTTGCAAGGACCGAAGAACAGCTGAAATCAGCAGGAGTAGAAACCGTGGTCTTTGATAAAGTCGAAGCCAACCCCTTAAGATCAACAGTTATGGCCGGCGGTGCTTTTGCAAAAGAGAATGATTGTGATCTTATTGTCGCTTTGGGAGGCGGAAGCTGTATTGATGCAGCAAAGGCAATTGCTGTAATGGCTACCAATGAAGGTGATTACTGGGATTATATCCCATCAGGCAGCGGAAAAGGAAAAACAATAGAAAAAAGCCCTCTTCCGATCATTGCCATAACAACAACAGCCGGAACCGGCTCAGAAACAGATCCAGGTACAGTTATCACCAACGAAGAAAAGCATGAGAAGACCGGATTAATGTACGAGGAACTGTTCCCGGTGCTGGCGATTGTCGATCCAGAGCTTATGCTGACAGTGCCACCGAAGTTTACTGCATACCAGGGACTTGATGCATTGTTCCACAGCGTTGAAGGATACGTTTCCAACGGTGCCAATCTTATGAGTGACATGTATGCGATCACGGCGATAGAGAATATCGCAAAGAACCTTGCAAGAACCGTGAAGAATGGGAGTGATCTGGATGCACGTGAAAAAGTTGCTTTCGGAAATACACTTTCCGGTATGGTAATGTGCGTAGGTCTTTGTACAAGTCAGCATTCACTGGAACATGCAATGTCCGCCTATCATCAGGAACTTCCTCACGGTGCAGGCCTTATCATGATCAGCAAGGCATATTTTATACATCTGATCGAGAAACATGTGTGTGACAACAGGTTCGTACAAATGGCAAAGTCCATGGGAATGAAGAATGCGAAAGAGCCGATGGATTTCATCACAATGCTGGTGAAACTGCAGGAAGATTGTGGAGTTGCAGACCTGAAGATGTCTGATTACGGAATAACGCCGGATGAGTTTGAAACAATGGCTAAGAACGCAAAGGATACGATGGGCTTTTTGTTCACCTGTGACAGAACCGAGTTTAGTATTGATGACTGTGTTGCCATTTATGAGGCTTCCTACAAATAAGGATGGAAAGCAGGGGATAAAAATGACGAATTTGAATGAAGAGAAATGTCTGATAGCCTATTACTCGCGTGCGGGTAATAACTATGTCAGTGGGAATATCGTGAATCTGCCGGTAGGTAACACAAAAGTAGTAGCTGACATGATCCGGGAAATAACAGGGGGCCATGTTTTCCGTATTGATACGATAAAACCTTATCCAAAGGACTATTCTGCAATCACCAATGTGGCAAAAAAAGAGCTTAATGATGATGCCAGACCGGAGCTTTTCGGCCACTTGGAGAACATGGACTCTTATAACGTGATATTCCTGGGTTATCCTAACTGGTGGGGAACGATGCCGATGCCGGTGTTCACATTCCTGGACGAAAATGATCTTTCCGGAAAGACCATTGTTCCATTCTGTACACATGAAGGAAGCGGACTGGGCCGCAGTGAAAGAGATATTGCAAAACTTTGCCCGGAAGCAACACTTTTGAAGGGGCTCGCTATCCATGGTTCACGTATAAGTTCTGCGAAAAAGGATGTTGAAGGCTGGTTGAGTGAAATCAGTATAACTTAATAATCGATTCGAGTATCAATTTTTGAATATCTTGCCTGACAAATATGGGAATGATTTCAATGAGTAAAAGTGTGCTGATACTGTCCGCAAGCCCGCGAAAAGGTGGAAACTCCGACCTGTTGTGCGACCAGTTTATGCGTGGAGCAGAAGAAGCAGGCAACCAGACAGAGAAGATCTTTTTGAGAGACAAGACCATTGGTTACTGCATAGGATGCGGAACCTGTTTTATCACTAAAAAGGGCTGTTCCATAAAGGACGACATGGATGATATCCTGGACAAAATGATTGCAGCAGATGTGATCGTAATGGCTACACCGGTGTACTTCTACACAATGAATGGCCAATTGAAGACCCTGATCGACCGCACTTGTGCTCGATACACAGATATCAACGACAAGGAGTTCTATTTCATTGTAGCAGCTGCCGACGATAGTGTACCGGCCATGCAGAGAACGCTGGAAGGGTTCAGAGGATTTACTTCCTGCCTTGAAAGACCAAATGAAAAAGGCGTTATCTATGGAACAGGCGCCTGGAATATAGGAGACATAAAAGGAAGCAAAGCAATGGAACAGGCTTATGAAATGGGAAAAGCGGTTTGATAGAAGGAGAAGACGCAATGAACAAAGTAGAATCATTCGGGCAGGGAACTGAACAATTATCTGGAGATATCTGGCTGAAATTAATTTTTCCCGCTCCTGTGAGTGATTAGTCAATCATGACGTAGCTAAACAATTAAACAATTCAGGAGAGATAAAGATGCTGTACAGACAAATGCCAAAGAATGGAGATGAGCTTTCGATACTTGGATTCGGATGCATGCGCCTCGCCTCAAAAGAAGACGGCAGTATTGATGAAGAAAGAGCCACCAAACAGGTACGCTATGCGATCGACAACGGAGTGAACTATGTTGATACGGCCTGGCCATATCACATGGGACAGAGCGAGCCTTTCTTAGGCCGTGCCCTTGCCGACGGATACCGCGAAAAAGTGAAACTTGCAACAAAACTTCCTTCGTGGCTCATAGAGAAACGTGAGGATATGGATAAGTTTCTGAATGCCCAGCTGGAGAAACTAAATACCGATCATATTGACTATTATCTCATACACGCTCTCGTTGGTGATCTGTGGTACAATGTTGAAAAGCTGGGTGTGGCTGATTTCCTTGACAGGGCCAAAGCTGATGGACGCATAATAAACGCTGGTTTCTCCTTCCATGGTGCAGCGGAGGATTTCAACCGGATAGTGGATGATTATGACTGGGACTTCTGTCAGATCCAGTACAACTATCTGGATGAAAAGAACCAGGCAGGTAAAGCCGGTCTGGAATATGCAGCCTCAAAGGGCCTGGGGATCATTGTCATGGAACCTCTTCGCGGAGGAAATCTTACAAAGAACGTTCCTCCGGCAGTGGAGGAAATATGGAGTGAAGCCCCGGTAAAGAGATCCCCTGCGGAATGGGCTCTCCGATGGGTATGGAACCACCCGGAAGTCACAGTGATCCTTTCAGGCATGAGCGAGGAGTTACACATAGAGGAGAATCTCAGGATTGCAGAACAGGCATATCCAAATTTTCTGACAGAAGTGGAACTGCAGCTGGTAAAAAGAGTGGAGAGCAAGTATCGTGAACTGATGAAAGTAGGATGTACCGGCTGTCAATACTGTATGCCCTGCCCGGCGGGCGTGAATATTCCCCTCTGTTTCGAGCATTATAACAATTTGTACCTGGTGAATAACCCCGAAGGAGAGCGGTTCATGTATGCTGCAAGGCTGGGCGGCGCTGTCGCTCTCGGTGAACCGGAGTTTGCATCCCTGTGCGTCCAGTGCGGACAATGCGCTGAGAACTGCCCCCAGCATATTGACATACCGACGGTTCTCGGATCCGTTGTAGAAGAACTGGAAGGACCAGACCTTAAGCAGAGAGCTGCCATGGCGAGGGAGATGTTCAAACAGGTATAAGAGCGGGGATAATTCGAAGTGCCAAAAAACAAAAAGGAAACGTTGTTTAAGATGCTTTATTAAAGATTAAACAATGTTTCCATTTTTTGCTGTAATCTTCAGTTCGGTTAATCGCACTCATATTTTTATAAAATGGGTTTTGAGGGGAATGTTCTATCAGGACCACAAACTTAGTATCTGTGTTGTAACAAAACCAGAGTCAATATAACAGTATATAAAATAATTTAGTAGCCCGGCACGGGCTATCTAAGAAAACTTTATAGTCCTAAATCTCATTCTATACTCTATGACAAGTAATGTAGATGACGTGCATTCGTTCAAGACTGGTTTCATCCAAGGAATGGAAAGGCTCAAAAATTCAGAAATATCAGATGAAAATAAGGATGTTATAGAGAAATTCATTATAAAAGTCCAGATCGAAGGTCTTGCAATGGGGACAATCGTAGGATATCTGAACTATATCACTCGTATGGCACAAAGGCTGCATGAAATGGGTGTTAACAAATCTCTTAAGGATATCACAGAAGATGATTTCAATAAATTTATGTTGAATCTTCAGGTTGATCGTGAACTTAAGGATACAGGACTAAGGACTTACAAAAAAGTCACCAAGAAGTTCTTCGGAGTTATGTCTGATGATGAAACGCCCAAATGGGTGCAGAAGTTAAAACTGAAGACCATAGATACACCGGTTCAGCCATCGGATCTTTTGACAAAAGAAGAGTTCAATAAGTTAATGGAAGCCTGCAGACATCCAAGAGACAAGGCCTTAATCGCTGTACTTGCGGACGGTGGAATGAGGATTGGTGCTCTTGCATCCTGCAGGATAAAGCATGTAGAGTTCACACAATACGGTTCAAAGGTCTATCTATCCAAGACCGGTATGGCAAACAAGACCACACCAGCAAAGGGTATTCCTTTAACGTGGTCAACAGGTTTTCTGAACCAGTGGATAGCTGTGCATCCCTCAAAAGATAATCCTGAAGCTCCTTTGTGGGTTACTCTGAATAAAAAAAATGAACCAATGAGTTATAAAAGCCTTCGAGTTACAATTCAAAATGTCGCAAAAAGAGCATGTATTAAAAAACGTGTGAATCCACATACTTTCCGTCACATGGCAATCACTCACTGGATATACGATGACCTTAATGAGCAGGAGATCAAACATCGTGCAGGATGGTCGAAGGGTTCTACAAGGATGTTCAAGGTATATGCTAACTTTACTGATGAAGAAATGAATGATCGCATCTATGAGAAATATGGCATCAAGACGGATGACAAGCGTCATATTAAATTGAAACAATGTCCAAGATGCAATAATGTGCTTCGACCCGAAGACCGTTTCTGCAGCCTGTGCTCTCTTGTGCTGGATCAGCAGATGGCTCGGGAAATGGAAAAAGCAAGTGAGCAGATCCCTGATGCTCTGAACCTCTTGCTATCCGACCCTGAGACTCAGGCATTGATCGCGCAGAAACTGGGCAAGGCCATGGGATCGAAATGACCTGCATGGGAAGCATACCTTGGTATGATTGGAACCGTCTTTGCACCCATTTCCTCTTTCAGCCTAGCGCTTCCAGTCCACTCCAACAGGCTACGTTGCGCAGCAACTAGCCGTTTTCGTTGTAGACACATAGCAGTAAAAATATTATCTAGTGACCTGTTCAAATGACAAACACCTGCCCATGTTGTGGTTTTGACAAAGAGATAGAAACGAAGCCTCTTTGTAAGTACTGCTATTACAGAGGTACCATAGGTGCTGCAAAATTACTCCTATTTCAAACAATGAGGGATAACGGCAATAAATACCTGACCATCGATGAGCTGACAGAACTTGTCAACAGGAATCCAAACAGGAAAAAACAAATTACCAAAAGTGCAGTGTACAAGATCATCAGTCGCTACTCCAAGTATTATGACCAGGCAAAACAGAGAAGAAGCAGTTATCTTGTGCTCAAAAAAGAGATCCGTCGCAAAAAAGGACAGACAGGCAGGCCGCAGATCAAGTACAAACTGAGCATGCGATTATTAAAGAGACTTGAAATTTATGAAAAGCGATGGAAAATAGGCTATCCTATCAACAAAAGAGTGAAAACTGGTAAGAAGTTCAGAATGACAATGGAATGCAAAAAAAGGGCTAAAGGAATTTCGATCAAGTTACAGAAGGATGAGTACGATCTTTACACTTATATTTTAGTGTAAGGTCGCTCACCTCTTCTTATTAGAGATTTGTTTATCTACAACTTCTTTGCATACCTCGATAACAGCCCTTTCTGTGGGGCTGAAAAGTGGCAGCATTTCCGGTTCTATAGAGGCCAGCTTCTGGATGAGTGGATGCGATGCCAGGCTCATGGCGTCTCACTCCTTCTCATACAAATCGTAGTAAGGTATTTGGCGGTTGCCCGCAAGATAATCGCATTCATAGGACATCATCGTTTTTGAAATCTTCTTTTTAAATAAATACTAACTATAAGTAAATTATTAAATAAATAGTTTTCTATTGGGAGTTGATCTTAGGCTTTGATTAGACCCAAAGAAGTAGCATCTCTTTTAGACATCAAATGAGGCGTTTCCATATCTTAAATTCAAATCATCGCTTAATCATATCCTTTTTTTAAAAAGCAAATATGGATTAATCTTTGTAAAGAAGATGCTTTGAAATAATTATATGAAGCAGTTATCTGGAAAAACGATTGAATGACGTTTCCATATGTAAATTCCTGAAATAGTCTAAACATGTCATATTTCAAAAAAGCCAATTTGGATATCGATTCAACATCAAGCCATCCTCGATAAAAAGTATGTTTTTTCTCTCTCAATTCAGAGTATAGCGTAAGTTATGTAAATCAATGCTAAAGGGAGGGTCCCAACGGCTGTTCAGGGCCTCGCCTTTTCACTTTACTACACTAATACATAATGACACATATTTTATTAATAAAGCAGTTGCGCCTTCGCGCATCCTTCACATCAATGCTAGAAGTTTCCTGATTTAGGGGACTATTGCACAACCTACGTAAAGTACTCGTATTATTTGTGACTATTTCCCGAAAAATAAGAACCTTTACTTACTGAGTGGATTTTCGTCTTCTAACTGCAGTTAATAATTAACAATATACATGTGACCTCTACTAGGGCAATACACATCTTTAGCAGCTGGGAGGTTCCCATCTCAACTTGTGCATAACCAAAAATTTAACTCCACCCTGTCAGTCTCTCGGGGATATCCACCCTCTAGCCATCCCTGAAGGTCAAGCCAACGCTGCATGGATGTCAGGCTGTCGTGTCCCTGGCGCAGGCACACTACACGCAGCGGCGATCCTGCAGAGATCATCCAGCTCTCAATAGTCTTCCTAGTCGTTTTGCTGCTGATTCCTTCTGAATCCAGGCCGGCATTCCCGGTCCATCTCTGCAGGTTCCCGTTCCAAGCCTGCTGCAAAGGTGATCTGGAGTTGCTGTGAAAGTATCCCAAGACGCTCTCAAGCTGGGGAGGGACAGGATGTATGTACTTCTCAAGCAGTTTGCGCTACATTTTCTTTTGCGCTTCCTCCGAAAGGTGTATGGCCTTCCTTCCAGGCTGCCACCACTCCGGATGTTCCTAGAATGTTCGGACCTCTACGTACCTCATCCCGGATCACAGGCAAACATCATAGATTGTCTGCAGGTAATTCTTGGGAATCCCGGACTTCAACATATAACTCTCGTAAGATCCCAGAACTCGGGTACAATTGACAAGATAGGTCAGAAGCCATAGAAGAAAACGCTAGTTTTTCCATACTGTTTTATTATAACAACAAGGTTCTGATAGCTTTTACGCTCATTTCCCGGGAAATAGTTCTGCAGAGAAATCTTTCAGTTTTAGGATAATAACAAGGCATAGACGTGATTATAGTTATTAACTTATTTTTCTATCTTATATCCTAAATTTCCCTTTTATACAGCAGTTGGACAATATTAGCAATCTATCTAATTACGGTAAGTTTTAGTATGAAGTTGTAGTTTTCAGTTTTTATATAATATGCGTAGGTCATGTAACATCTCAACAATCAATTGAAAGGTTACAGTTTCATCTTACAAACCATGCCCGAATGATCACTCAACCTTTTTTCTCGTGGCTCGTGAATATACTCACATATAATAATTTTCGGTATGAGATTATTTGAAGCAAAGAAATGATCATATCTATATCCATCACCAGTTCGCCCAACCCAGCTATAATCTTTTGTTGTTGGGTTAAAATGTCGGTAAGCGTCTTTCAGGTGAAAGCTCGAAAGATTAGAATAAAAATCATACTCCCAATTTTCAAAAAAGGAGTAATGTGGATCGTGATTTGGCTCCAAAACATTAAAATCGCCACAGAATATGCGATTATTAAAAGTTGTATTGTTTTCAAAGCAAGACCGTAAATTTTCTAAGAATCTTTTCTTTCGTTCTTTTTTTCCCACACTGGCATCACGAGATGGAATATAAGTGACTATTATTTCGATATATTTTCCAGATAATGGGATTTTAACGGATTTAACTCGATCACTAAGAAAAGTCATGTGTTTTGAAAAGTCACTAATTTCTGGTTTTAATTTACTTACAATCATTACACTGTATTCGTTATTCTCTGGTTTTGGAAATATTATATGATACCCCATATTTTGAAAATATTTCTCTATGTAAAAACATCCCTCACTGTTTTTGCATTCAGTGAGTAACAACAAATCAAAATCTTGAGCAGACAACCAAGCTGTTTGTTTCCTTGCTCGATCAATTGAAGGATTTCCGATGTTCCAACAGAAGGATGAAATTATTGATGGGTCACCTTCCCTCTTCTCTTCAATGAAATTCTTTGATTTAATATCTGTTGAGAATGCGTCTAATGTCAAATTTGTAGCAATTTTTTTCATACTAATCTGTCCTTAATTGATTAAATAACCTTAGTTCGGGCAATTTAGGATGTAATTATCGAATATAGTATCATACTCTAAATAAGGAGACATCCCAGAATTTCCTTCCGACAAAAGTATATATTTTATTAGGAACTGTAAACGTAAACTAATAGTATTATTCCTTTACATGTTCTTTTCGCCCATAAACTATGGTACTGTATAATCATTTAACTAACTAATTGTGATAATAAACCCTTAAACTCACCCATATTTTGATTCTGTTTAGAATTTTGGACATACTTCAGAATCAGTTTCTCCGATATTCTTTCCTAAGCAAATTACAGCAGCTGGACATCCTTTTCCACAATCTACATTTTTATCGCACTGTTTGCATTGATTATTATTGCCTAGTGGATATCGATCTTTAAATTCATAGGACTCCAATTCTTGGGAGAAATTCGCATCCTGTATAATGTTTCCAACGAGAAATTCCTTGCGATCATATTTACTTATTGAAGTATCCGCAGCAAAAACTAAATACGGACATATGGTTACATCCCCATTTACAAACATATAAATAATGTTTCCTGCTTCGCAGGGCCCTAGAGGTAATCCATCGTTTGGAAATCTGATATAAACCATTTGAACTTTATCGGAATATTTGAGCGTTGATAATTTAATGTGCCTCAAAACCTCTTCAGATACGGCATACTTTTCAACTCCTTTTTCTCCACGACCCATTGGAGATATTGGATTCATTAGAACATACTTAGCATTACTCTCAATTGCGAACTCACATAATTTTTCATATTCCTCAATACTAGTGAAAATATTAGGAGTAACTAAAAACCCCTGAACCAAGCCATATTGACTTAGCTGTTTGATATTGTAGATGCACTTGGTGAAGGCACCTTTGATACCCATGAATTTATCATGGGATTCTGATGAAAATCCATGAAGACTCACGTTAATATGCACATTAGATTTACGAGATAGAGTGCAGATTTGGTCGGTTGTGATTTCAATAGCATTGGTACAAATTCCTATTTTAATGTCTGCATCAGTTAGTAACTTAACAATATCAATTATATTTTGATGAACAAATGGTTCACCGCCAGTAAGCGTAACATGTGAAACAAGACATTGCTTTAATCGAGGTAAAATGATATTTTGAAGCTTTTCTAAGGCTATTGATTCACCTCGCTTATCTGCGGAAGTAAAACAGTGAACACAACGAGCATTGCATAAATCTGTAATTCGAATAAGCGCTTTTCTATAAGGGGGATCAACAGAGGAACGAAAATAGCAAGAAGGTAAAGTACTTTCATTTATTAGAGAACGGCTATCTTTCATGTTATTGCCTTGACCTTTATTTTTTCAGATTCTTAATCTATTCAAATATTTGTATGGACTTAAATACATTTCCTTTTTATTTGCAATCATAAAATTAGGTCTACGTTGTAAACTCATAGTTGTTAACCTAAATTCATTAGCTTATGTATGGGAACCTTTCAATCTAGCTTTATGCAAAGTTTTCCCCATCTGAAAAAGAGATCCTGCAAAACAGGGTAAGCTATGGGGTAAAGACTAAGAAAGGAGCTGCAGGCTATCACATATATGATCCTATCACAAATACCAGTAAGATCTTCATATCAGGCAATTCCTAAGAGATAAGCATGAAGCAGATGATGTTCTAACCCGCGAGATGGTCCATGCTATAAGGGCAATGGATACATGTAGAAAAGGAATGCTGCAACGTTATAGATACATAGGTGCAGATAAGGATATGGAGGAAGCTGCAACTCACAGTGAAACTTACAGCCAAGCTAAAAAAGGTGTGGTGTCATGAAGAATTCATCCTACTACTATGTCATTAAAGATCCCAAATATCCGCAAAGCAGGATTGAAGACAAGCAGACATTAACAGGTGATAAGCAGCATGTAGTCGGAGAGCCCGTTTTTAAAGTAATGGAGGACCATTTCTGGGACACTCACTTAAGCCAGATGGCTAATCGCTGGAGAGGCCACGGGTTCAAAGGAAAGGAGGAACTGGTCGATCAGTACTTTAAGGCCTAGGATAAGAAGACTAAGAGGGTTCAATATGTCCACGCGTACAATCCCAAAATGGACGTGTCTGAAAATCAGACAGCTCAGGAAGTTGAGCAGCTGGATGGAGTAAAGGGTGACGACACGGTCTGGGCCTATCATGATGGTAAGATCAAGAAGGTGATCAAATGACAAGAGTATGCACAAGATGCACTTGCATAATAGACTATGAAAGGGAAAAGGAATGTCCTTTGTGCGGTGAAAAACTAGAACCCTACAATCCAGAAATACATGTTAACTATATGGAGGTGGATATTGACGGAGAGCAGTTTGCTAATTGTAGTAATTTTTAGGTATATTTTATGCAACTAACAACATATATATAATTTGATTTAACATAAAAATTCATGGACGTTATCAAAATTAGCAAATATTTTGAAAATACTAAAGACGTTATAAAAAGAACAATGGAAGAAAGGATTTTATAGTACCAATCTTCCTTAAGAAACACTTGCCAATGGTAGGTTTTTATTGCCTTAGATATGTTGTCTATACTTCACCCTGAATTAAGGAAAATGGAGTACAGAAAGTTTTTACTCATAGTTCCCATTGTGACTCATAATCCTGTATCATGTAGTGTGCAATTAAGTAAATTCAAATTTCTAGATACCGCAACAATACGGATACCTTCGTCACTGGGAGCATGTACATCTATAGATTCAAGAGTTACATTAGTTGCATCACTTAAGTATAGACCACATGCAGTTCCTGTTACTTGAAATCCGTCAAGTGTCACGTTATCTTTTCCATATACGGTTATTGCAGATATTGAGCTTGAAGTTTCATTAATGACCGCATTGTCTCCTGTAGAAATTATTGCAATGTTATCTTTTGTGACCTCAAATCCAGAATATGTACCATCTGCAACGTAAATTGTTTGAACATGAGGAATAGTTAGTGCCTTACTTATTGAAGCATATGGGTTTGAGAGTGTACCATTACCTGTAGTATCGCTTCCGAAATCATCTACATATATGGTTAATAAGGAGGTAGGTTGTTCTGGCTCTTCAGCTCTCATTACTTCTGCCATTTGAGTCTCATTCAGCGCTACGCTATAGAATGAAATCTCATCGCCTATACCACTATGTCCCGTTGTTGAAGTTCCGCCATTAAAGAGAATTATAGGAGCAGTGTTAGGTTGAGCGGTTGAGCCATCAAGTATGTAAGTCGCCGTTCCAACTGGAGCTCCATTCCTATAGAAAGTCGCTATCTTAGTCGAATAGTCAAATGTCACACCCACCCACGTTCCAACATTGGTTTCCCAGTCCAAAGCCGGGCTTTCAAGGAAAACTCTGCTTGCACCGTTCGCCATTTGTAAGAAGAGCTTACTTTGCGTAACCTTTGAAATACCAAATGACCAGCCATTGTTATGATAAGATGCAATCTTTTTTGTGGCAAATACTGTTTCATACATCCTGGCTGTATCATAATCTACATCGGGCTCTATCCATACAACTATGGAGAAATTTTGATTGTTTAAGTCAAATGCTTCAGTGTCTGTTATTGATACTTTAGAAGTTGCAGTATTGTTAAATAGCAATGCATTTGAACCCGCCAGTCCAGATGGACTCCAAATTGCATTCGCTCCAATTGTACCATTGTATCCGCCTATGGAATCTACTGCCACAGTCCCAAGGCCTTCATTGAATGAATATTTTGCAAATGGTTGTGGTAATATATTTTCAACTGGTTCTTCTGGATCTTCTATAACTTCGTTTGATGTCATTACCCTAAAATAATCACCATCATCTATTCCGTCAGCACGGGATACAGCAATGAATTTTGTGCCATCGTAAATCACATCTTTCCAGTTTGCAGCAATTGGGATTGGCTGGGATGTCCATGTTAGGCCATCTTCAGATGTTGCGACATATGGTACCCCATAGGCAATTGATACAAACATTCCGTCACCATAGCAAATTTCACGGTATCCATATGGAGGAACAATCAAAAGCTGCCAGTTTACACCATCTGTAGACGTCATCATGCTACTCGAGGAACCAGAGTTTGATACGGCTACATACCTACCCTCTGCGTATGTAACTTTTTGCCATGGTTCTGATTCATTGGCACTTGCGTGGACTGTCCAGCTAATTCCATTTGGAGACGTAGCTACTCTGTTTGCGTAACTATCAGCAACAGCAACGTATTGACCGTTACCATAAGTTACACCACGCCAGTAATTGGATGCGAGTGAAGATGCACCTGTCCATGTGATACCATCACTAGAGTACATTGCACGATATGTACCACCTGACAATGACACTGCAACGAACTTGCTATCACCATAAATCACCTGCATCCAAGGTGATGCTGTACCAGAAGGAGCAGATCGAAGCGTCCAGTTCATACCATCCGGAGATGTCATTATGCGGTTTGCCCCATCAAATGAGACTGCTACAAACAAGCCGTTTCCATAAGTGACTGAGTACCAACCATTGTTCTGCGGAGCTGCTCTTGCAGTCCAGGTAACTCCACCGTCTGTTGAGGTCATTATGCGGTTGATTCCTGTTGTTGCAACTGCAACGTAGGTTCCATTTCCATCGTACGCTACTGAACTCCAGCTTTCCTCAGGAGTTGCTTGTAGTGTCCAGTTCAGTGCAGCACTAGCAGTAGTAGACATTAATATTAAAAGTAAAACCAATATTATTATGGATTTAGAGTTCATTTTGTATCACCTAGATATTTATTTGTAATTTACGCCAAATTATTATTAGGTATTTTACTCCAAATTGAATTTGAAGTTGATAACCACATGTAAATCGTGTGTAATTGAATGCATCAAAAACTTCTTAATGTTGTCCAGAAACATACACGTTGATCATTACAGATTTTTAAGTTTTCCACCGTCACCGAAGTGTGCTATGGTTCCTTGAGCATTAACCAATCCCCGGTTCATACTCAGCTCATCTAATGATAAGAATGATAGAGATTTTATACAATTTTTATTCATAGTTTCACTGTATATAAAAAGTAAAGCACATATATAAATATTTTGTTATATTAGTTTTATTATAAATGGAAAGTATTAACTAATGAGAAACGCTCTATTGCTCCTCTTTTAATATAGTTTCACAATCTGATATTACATGTTGTCCTCATGAACATTGAATACGTATAGAATATTGGATCCAATTATGCTTTGCAACCACAGAGATCTAAATAAGTTATCCAAAGACCTTTTTAAAAAGACAACTGTCCGTATCAGTTCGTGCTAATTCTTAAAAAGTCGAGTAAAAATCGAAAGAATTATATTCTATTAGTATCTTTTTTAATATATTAAGAGCTAGATACTATGATACAAAAATTTCCACTTCTTCCAAAAAAAGTGATTGCTATTTTTATGATTCTTCTTTTACTCACACCGAATGTGTACTGTCTTGAAAATGTAGGGGTCAGTCAAGATACAAGTTCTGAAAGTTCACAAACAGATGCTGATTCATATGAGGAAAGTACTGAGACTACGGTAACTGAGGAAAAAACGACTGATACAAATTCCGATGCTATAAGTGTAGGTTCGGACGATGGTTCGGAATCAGTAGTGGAAGATCCTGATTCACTTGTTACAACATCTGAGGAACTTGATCCTTTAGAAATCACAAAAAGATCCCTAAGCCCTACTATGGAAAGTCAAAGCGACTATTTTGATACTAGTTTGTTTACGGGTTCTTTTGTACTTACCTATCCGATTGAAACAGTGAAAGGAAGAGCGGGTTTAGAGCCGAAGGTTTCACTGACATATTCTAGTAGTAGAGGCTTAGAAGGAACTTACGGATCAGTGGGTAGAGGGTGGTCACTGAATGAGAACTGCATTATTAGGGATACCAGATATACTGCTGAAAATACTAGCGACGATAAATTTATTCTTATCCTGGAGGGATCAGCTTACAACCTAATATATGTAGAGAGTGAGGGGGCTTACCACACAGAAACTGAAAGCTTCATGAAGATCGAAAAAATTCCAACTGACAGTAATTATTTTGGAA
>Ga0209347_1000689_pt1 | contig 74420 bp, 62 predicted proteins | sample AutmiccommuBRH23_FD_187382 | JGI IMG/M metagenome (GOLD analysis project Ga0209347, IMG submission 187382) | Deep subsurface microbial communities from Mt. Terri, Switzerland - Autotrophic microbial communities BRH/23 (SPAdes) (version 2) | ecosystem: Environmental > Aquatic > Deep subsurface >... | reverse complement strand
CGATCTATACTCAATCACGGGCGGGTGGTGCTGTCTGGGAGTGCTGAGGAATTGAAGCGCCAGTCCGCCGATATCGAAGCGGCCTACCTGTTTGGCCACCAGGCCGCCGAAAAAACCGAATCCTGAGGATATCGCCATGAGAAAAACCATATTGCATCAATCAGGGCTTGCCACTGCCCTCGCCCTATCCATGCTTGCTGGCTGTGTCGACGAGGGCTCAAAAAGCTCGGGCAGCGACAGCGAGGATGCCATCCGTCTGATGTATATCGGCCAGATTACCGACACCGCCAATGCCACTCCGATGCCGGAAGCGGCAGACGGCGTGCGCGCCGCTGTGGCCAGTATCAATGCTACTGGCGGCCTCAACGGGCGGTTGCTGCGGGTAGATATCTGCGATGACAAGAACGATGCCAACGAGGCCACCAAGTGTGCCCGCAAGGCGGCGCGGGATGGCGTGGTGGCCACGGTGGGCAACTCCAGCAATTTCGGCGATATGATCATGCCGGTACTGGAGAAGGCGGGTATTCCCAGCATCGGTCACAACCCCATCATGCCGCGGGATTTCGCCAGCTCTGCTGCCTTTCCCCTGCAGACTGGCTCCCCCGGCACAGTGGCGGGGGCGGCGAAGATGCTCGCCAATCAGGGGGTCAAGCGCATTCGCCTGGCGGCGGTGGATAGCCCAGCTGGCGCCTCCGGCGAGCCCTTTGTGCGGGCGGGCATCAAGGGTACAGACAGTGAACTGGTGGGCATGACCCTGGTGCCCTTGGGGGCGCCGGATTATTCCATCTATGCTCAGGCAATTTTCCAGGACAGCGATGGTGTGATCCTGGGCATGAATGCCGACCAGGCGGCGCGCACCATTACCGCCCTGCGCCAAGCCGACCCCAGCAAACCCATCGCCGTGACCATGGCATCCCTGCCCCCGGCCACTATCGAACAGCTGGGCGCCGCTGCCGAAGGAATACTGGTGGCCACCCCCTTTCGCCCCATTACCGCCGGTGGCGAGAGCATCGAGCGCTTTCTTGCCGACATGAAGGCCGCGGCGCCGAATGCAAAGCTCAACGGCTTTTCATTGCAAGCCTGGTTGGCAGTGCAGACTGTGTACGAAGTGATGAAAGACACTCCTGCTGAAGAGATAACCGCTGCCACGGTCAAGCAGCGCATGGAAAATCTCGAGGGTTTTGTGGTGGCCGATGCCCTGGCGCCACTGACCACTACGGTGGAAAAAACGACCCCCTTCAACCGCCTGTTCAACAGCACCGTGCTGTTTGGCAAGGTAGTGAATGGCGAGATTGAGTTACTTGATCCGCAGTGGCAGGAAGTCAATCTCAACGAATGATCAAAACCCGTAATTCAGAGGACGAAAGCAATGACTGAACGGGATATAAAAAATAAAAACTTTGTCTTTATCGGCGGCTCCGAAGGTATGGGGCGCGCCGCCGCCCTGGCGCTGGCAAAACGCGGTGCCTCTGTTCTGATTGTCAGTCGTGGCAAGGAGGCAGGCAATGCGGCGGTCGCCCAGGCAAAAAGTGCCGGTGCAACATCGGCGGATTTCCTCGCTGCTGACCTGTCAACAATTGCTGGAATCAGTGCGGCTGCAGAGGGTATAAAAGCCTGGCAATCTGACATTCACGGGCTGATGCATACCGCCATGTCGGCGTTCAACAAACGCATTGTGACTGAGGACGGACTGGATTTCGCTTTTGCCCTTCAATACTTTGCCCGCGCGGCTCTCAACCGTTTATTGATAGATAATCTCGCCGCTTCCGGGGATGGGCGGGTCGTTCAGGTCGCTGGTAACGTGAGTGAGGGCATGGCTGGCGTTGATCTCAATGACCTGCAGTTCGAGCGCCGCAAATGGTCTTTTTTTAAATCCATCCTCGGCACCCATCACCTGGGATTTCTCCATATCCAGGAAGCGACAAAACGCTGGGCCGACCTGCCTGTGTCCCTCAGTGCCTGTTGTGTAGAGTCGGTCAAAACCAAGGCGATGCAGGATCCGGCGATGCCCTTCATCATGCGCTTGATGGGCCGCTTTGGCACAAGCCCGGAGCTGGCAGCCAGGAATGCGGTGACAGTGCTCACCGCGGCTGATCCTGCCGTTCTCAAAGGCGCGATTGTGCGCAAGTCGAAAGAATATAAACCGGAAAAACTGCAGCTTGACGCTGCCGATGCGGCAAAACTCTGGGATATCACTACCGAGATCGGAAAGAACCGGGGGATGGTGTTGTCCTGATTTATCAGGTTAGTGGTTGCGGCTGGTGCTGCGCCTTGTCAACGGCTTGCGTAATGGGACATAAATACCGCCACTGCGTCCTTTGCCTCGGCGGTTATTTTTTTTGCGCCAGGTGGCGGGGATACATTGAATTGCACTTCGCGGTAGATGCCGGATTGGCACAGGCCCAATAAAATTCTCGCGGCTTTCATCGGATCATCCTTGCGCAACTCGCCGATTTCCATTGCATGACTGATATAGCCAGAAAGGCGTTTGACGCCAAATTCCGGGCCGCTAAAAAAGAATGCTCTGCCAATAGCCGGGAATCGTTCTGACTCGGCAATGACCAGTCTGTGCAGGGCGAGATCGGTTTTTGACAGAATGGCGCGCAGAAAAAACTGGCAGAATTTTGTCAGCACCTCGACTGGATTGCCGCCTGAGTCGATGGCGCTGAATGCCTTTTGTGAATGACTTCCAAGAAAGAATTCAATGCAGGCCAGGAACAGGTCTTCCTTGGATTTGACGTGGTTATACAGGGTTCCCTTTGAACCGCCAACCCGTTCGGCAATGGTGGCCATCGAGGTATTGGCGTAGCCGTTTTCGAGAAAAGCATCGAGCGCTATGGTCAGGATGCGCTGATGGCGCGCAGTCTTTTTCCTGCTGGCGTTGGTTTGTTCCATATGCAACCCGGTTATATTTGTGATGTTGCTGGCGATCCTATAAGTCAGCCTGTTGGCAGTCAAGCTGGATATTGGCGCGCGGTTTAGTCAGGCCAGCCAGCCTTGACAGAGAACCAATATTAACCGTACAGTTCGGTCAAAATAAATTCATTTGCCACCGTCTGCAGAGGTAGACTTTAATTCGGGACATCGATGATGTTGCATCCTGATTTGGCAGCACAGCCGATACAAGTAGCCGCCGTTGCAACAGTGGGTGCTCAGTCACTGAATAGCTGGCATTGCCAACACTTGCTGTGCTTGAAAAGCCCGTTCCGGCCGTTGAGCTATTGTTCAGTGGGTAAATATTCACCAGTTAACAATTTGAAACTGTAAATTCTCTGGCTAACGTCCTGCAGCTTGGCTGCAATATGTAGGCAAAGATAATCCCTGGAGTAATGATCATGTCGTTTGCATTTCCCAAAACCCCGAGGCCGGATCATGTTCCCGAGAATCTGGTTCTGCCGTTCCCCTATATTTTTGGCACCACCACCAAGGCCGACCCGTTTAATGAACTGGCGGCCAGTGTCCATACCTATCCCGATATTTTCTACGCCGAGCACGCCTATCCGGGTGGCACACCGGCGTGGATATTGCGCCGTACCGAAGATCTGCGCGCCATGTATTTCAATACCGAGCACTTCTCCAGCAAGGGCTTTTCTCCCTTTGCCATGCTGATCGGCGAAGACTGGAACCTGATGCCGGCGGAGATGGACCCGCCCGAGCACGGCGCCTACCGCGCGCTGGTCAGCCCGCTCTTTACCCCCGCAGCCATGGCCAAACTGGATGACCGCATCCGTCAGTATGCCCGCGAGTATGTGCTGGGTTTCAAGGACAAGGGCGAGTGTGAATTCATGGCGGATTTCGCCTTTGAATTCCCTATCAAGGTCTTTCTGGAGCTGATGGGTTTACCGCTGGACATGACACCGCTGTTTCTGGAATGGGAAACCAACCTGCTGCACAATCACGACATGTCGCAGATAGCCGCTGCGGCTCGCAAGGTGGTTGACTACCTGCGCGAACAAATCGAGGACCGACGCCACAATCCTCAGGATGACCTGATCACCTTTGCGGTTCAGGCCAGTTTTCAGGGCCGCCCTCTCAACGATGCCGAGCTGGTGGGCTTTACCTTTAACCTGTTTATCGGCGGACTGGATACAGTGTCCACCCACATGGGCCTGCAATTCCTCCATCTGGCGCGACACCTGGAGCACCAGCAGGAGCTGCGCGATAATCCTGCCCTCATCCCCCAGGCCATCGAGGAGCTGATGCGCGCCTACCCGGCGGTCACCACCTTCAGGACCTGTGTGAAGGAAACCGAGATCAAGGGCGTCAAATTCATGCCCGGAGATAAGGTGGCCATGTCCACCACCCTGGTGGGGCGCGACCCGGAAGAATACGACAACCCCGGCAAAGTGGACTTCCATCGCAAGGCGCGTCACCTGACCTTTGCCTTTGGTCCGCACCTCTGTGTCGGGATGCATCTGGCGCGACGCGAAATGCGTATCGCCATGGAGGAATTCCTTGCCAATATTCCCGAATTCCGCCTGCCGGAAAATTTCGAAGTGGAGTATCACCTGGGTATGGTGCAGCCAGTGACCCTGCCGCTGAAGTGGTGATGTAAAGAGTATTCAGAAAAGTCCGACACCCACATCGCCCGCCACATAGGCGATGTGGGTTATTGGCTGCGAGCCATGGCGTTGATGTCGGGTCGAACATCCAAGCCAAAATTTAGTCGATGGTATCGCCGCCCCGTCCAGACGCAGCTGTCTGCACATCGACACCCATTTTCTGGGTGAGATCGACCATATCGAGATATTCCCGCCACTCCTTGATCAAACCCTGTTCGTTGAGCACATACACCGCCACCATATGGTGGGGCGCATCGCGCCCGTACAGCATTGCGTCATCCTTGCGCTCGGTCATCACCACAGTGTCGCTGGAGGTGATATTGATGATGTTGCACTTGTTGTTGCGCATAAAACTTTTCTGGCGCTCCAGCTCGGCGCGAATATCAGCTTTGCCCTTGATAACGGGACCGCCTGGCACCCACAGCTGCCACTCCACATCCTCCGCCATCATCGACACAATCCTGTCCACATCGGCGCGGCTGTCGTAGGAGCCGTCGCCAAAAAGCTGGCAAAACTCGCGGATAAAGTCTTCCTGTTTTTGTCCCATCAATTATTCCTCATTAATGATCTGGTTATTATCGAGTCGGGCATAGGCAGCGATCAGCAAACAGCCATAAAAATACTCTTTGAAATTAGCGGCACGATCCAAACCCATGCGCTTCAGCCCGGAGGCTACTTTTACATTGATCCTTGATGGCAGCAATCCTCTGATAGCCAATTGTGCCAGCCGCCAGCGGGAATGGGATGCCCCTTCGATGATTTTCAGCACCTCAAGCAACTGCTGTTCTGTGAGGGTGAAATCCGTGCCAAAGGGGTAGGGTTGTAACAGCGGGCGGAAAGCGTCGGCTGAGAGTATCGATTCAATCCGCTCCGGGGTGTTGTGCTGGTATGCTTCGGGAATCTGGTAGTCTGCGGCAATTTTCCCGGCTTTTTTTGCTGTTTCCAGCAGCTCCGACTGAAAGCGCGAATCGGTGACCGCCAGCATGGCGGCAATCACTGCGCTGTCGGTTTTGCCGCGCAGGTTGGCAATGCCGTATTCGGTGACGACAATGTCGCGCAGATGGCGCGGCACCGTGCAGTGGCCATAGGACCAGCGGATATTTGACAGGGTTTTGCCGTTACTCTTGCGGGTAGCGGCAATGGTGATAATGGAGCGCGCGCCCTCCAGGGCAAAGGCCTGGGAGGCAAAGTTGTACTGGCCGCCCACACCGCTGACCACCTGGCCGTTTTCAAGCCCGTCCGAGATCACCTCCCCCAACAGGGTCGCCATCATGCCCTTGTTGATAAAGCGCGCAGCGTTGCGGCCCCGGCGCTTGTCCTCCTCATCACCGTACAGATCGTTGACGTAACTGACCGGGCGCATGGCAAATTTGTCGCGTTCGACCGGGTCCATCTCCCGCAGGCGCCGGTAGAGCACTTTGGGGCCGAGAAAAAAGGCCGCGTTGAGCACCTTGCCATCCACCTCGCGGCGCAGGATGCCGGCGTCGTAGAGGTCGAGAAAGGTATCCACCAGCATTTCACTCAGGCCGTGCAGGCCTTGTTCAAAGGGGGCTAAGTCAAACGGGGCCAGTTCAGTGCCCGGCCCGGTGTGGCGGTCAGGGGTAAGTGCTTTCACCAGGGCGCGGAAGGCAGCATTGTCGCGATGCCGCAGGATCAGGCACTGGGCCACGGCATCACCCACCGAGCCGATGCCGATTTGCAGTGTGCCGCCGTCCTTGACCAGGCGGGCGATATGCAGGCCGGCGGCATATTCGCTGATGGGCACCGGGGTTTTCGGCGGCGCCACCAGGGAAAACTGGCAGGCGGGGCTGTCGAGCATGGCGGCGAAATCCTGCGTCGCAAACAGCGCCTCTCCCGCCATAAAGGGCAGTTCGTCGTTGACCTGCCCGACAAACATAAAGTCCGCCTTGCCTGCTCGGCGGGCGGCCAGCATGTCGCTGGTCATATCGGCATTGCAGCTGGCACTGTAGCGCTTGTTGCCAGTATCGTCGTTGTCTTGTGCCACCAGCTGTGCCAGCACATTGACGCCCCGCTCCAGCAGATAGCCCAGGGCATGGGTGTAGTTGGCGCAGATATGGTCTTGCTGGGCCGATGCCACCCCCAGCTGGCTGCCAGCCAGAAAGAAAAATTCCTCAACGCGGATATTGGCGGGCAGGGCATTGCCCTTGCGGGCCTCGGCGTAGTGCAGGGCCGGGTAATCCCCGTAGAGGCGCTCCAGCACCGGCGCCAGGAAGCGTTTTTGCAAATCCGCCTTGAAGACGGGTTTTTCCAGTGTCAGGGCGGTGAGAATGGTCAGCGACAGGGTGTTGTCCGCCGCCACCCGGTCATAGAGGGCATTGGCGATATGGTTGGCCTTGCCCAGCCCCAGGGGCAGGGCGAGCACAATACGCGGGCCAACCTGGCGGATAATGTCGTCCGCCAGCACTGCCGGGTCGCTGTAGAGCGGTAAAGTGGTTGTCTGTGTCACTGAAGCGTGCGCCATCCCGGGTCAGGGCTGAATCGGTCGCCCTGTTCGGCGGCCAGTGTTTGCAGGGCGTTGACAACATCGTCGATACCCCGCTGCCGGGCATAATGCAGGGGACCGCCGCGAAAGGGCGCAAAGCCGGTGGCGAAGATGACGGCGCCGTCCAGTACGTCTTGCTGCTGTCCAGCGCTGGCATCCACCACCTGTTCGCGCAAACAGCTGACGCAGGTGTTGAGCAGGGGCAGTATCAGGCGGTCTGTCAGGCTGTTGTCCTCATCCACGCCGGGATCATTTTTTTTGTCGGCGGAGCCATTGCTCCACGAGTAAAGCCCTTGGCCGGATTTGCGGCCGGTTTCCCCGGCTTCCACTTTTTTGCGAATCCATTGCGGCACCGCAGGCATCTTTCCGTCGAGCTGGTCGGCGAGCATATCCGCCACTGCGATACAGATATCGAGCCCCACCTGGTCGGCCAGTTCCACCGGCCCCATGGGCATGCCGAAATCAATGGCCGCCTGGTCGATGGTCTCGGCATTCACCCCTTCATCCAGCAACAGCATGGCTTCCAGCAGGTAGGGGGTCAGCACCCGGTTGACGAGAAAGCCCGGCGAGCTGTTCACCGGGGCGGGCAGGCGACTGATGGTGTCGATAAAACTCAGGGCACGGGTTCGACAGCTGTCATCAAGACCATCGTGGCTGACCAGTTCCACCAGCTGCATCTGCGCTACCGGATTGAAAAAGTGCAGGCCCAGAAAACGCGAGGGGTTGGTCAGTTCGGTGCGCAAGTCTTCGAGGGGAATGCTGGAAGTATTGGTGGCAAGAATGGCGCTCGGCTTCATTTTTGCTTCCAGCTCGCGGTAAACGGCAGCCTTGATGTCGGCCTTTTCCGGCACCGCTTCGATCAGGATATCGGCGTGGCGGGCGCCGTCACCGGCCAGGTCGGGAATCAGGCGGTCTAGCACGGCGCGCTGCTCGGTGCCGCTCAGGTGCTTGCGCTTGCACAGGGTTGCAGCGCGGGCGATGGCGGCGGCGATCATCTTTGGTTCGCGGTCGGCGAGGGTAACCTTCAAGCCGCTAAAGGCGCACCAGGCGGCAATATCGCCGCCCATGGTGCCTGCGCCCACCACATGGACATGGCGGATATCGGGATCGGTTGCAGCGACTGCATGTCCATCGGAGGCCAATTTTTTGAGCTGCTCGCGCAGGAAAAATACCCGAATCAGGTTTTGCCCCGTCGGCGAAGTTACCAGCCGGGCGAATGACTGGATCTCGGCAGTTTGCATGGCCTTGTGGTCACTGCCCTGCTTGTTGCCTTTTCCACCCAGCTCGCGCCACAGCTCGATCAGGGCAAAGGGCGCGGGGTAATGGCGACGGTCTGCCTTTTTGGCCGCTTCCTGCTCCATCCGCCGGGCAGCCATTGCGCGCACAGGGGAAAGATTGAAAATTGGCGAAAACCAGGGCGGCCTGGCAGCGGGCAGTTTGCCTGCCGCCATATCGGCCACGGCATTGAGCACATGGCGCTCCTCGGTGACGGCGTCCACCAGCCCCAGACGGTTGGCTTTGGCGGCAGGCACGGTCTTGCCGGTCAGCATCAGGGTCATGGCCTCGACCGGGTTGATCAGGGCTGTGGCGCGAAACGTACCGCCCAGCCCCGGATGCAGCCCCAGCAATACCTCCGGGAAGCCAAAGGTGGCACCGGCAATGGCGATACGCTGGTCGCAGGCCAGGGCCAGTTCAAGGCCGCCCCCCAGGCAGGGGCCGTGGATTACCGCCAGGGTGGCAACGGGCAGTTGTGACAGGCGGTCGACAATGGCGTGGGCGCGCTGGAGTCGCTGGGCTACTGCGGCACTGTCTGTCTCTCCCCGGAACATGCCCACATCGGCGCCGACACAAAAGCCCGAGGCTTTGGCTGAGCGCACAACCAGTGCCCTGGGGCGGTCGGTCTCCAGGCCGGCGAGAATGGTGTCGAGTTCCTCCAGCACGGCCTCATCGAGGCTGTTGGCGCTTGAGCCCTGTTTGTCGAACACCAGCCAGGCGATAGCGGCGTCATCACGAGTCAGGGTCCAGTGCTTATTGGGGTGGTCGTCGCTGCTGGCAACCGGTCCCAACTCAAGGCGCTTGCTGTCCAGCACAGCGAGGATATCCACAGTTTTGCTCGTTTTCATTTACACCGCCTCCAGCAACATGGCGCCGCCCTGGCCGCCGCCGACACACTGGCTGGCGATGCCGCGTTTGAGCCCCAGCCGTTTGAGGCTGTTGGCCAGATGCAGGACGATGCGATTGCCGCTGGCCGCCACCGGGTGGCCGAGGCTGATAGCGCCGCCGTCGATATTGAGGCGCTCCGCCGCGATGGCGCCCATGGCGCTGTCGAGGCCAAGCACGGTGCGGCAAAATTCATCGCTTTGCCAGGCGCGAAGGCAGGCCAGTACTTGGGCGGCAAAAGCTTCATTGATTTCCCACAGGTCGATATCGCCGAGGCCGTAGTCGCCGCGCTTGAGCAGTTCGGTGGCGCTCAGCACCGGGCCGAGCCCCATAATGGATGGGTCGAGGGCCGACCACTGGCTGTCGACAATGCGCGCCATGGGTTCCAGTCCGTGGCGTTCCACTGCTGTCTCTGAGGCCAGTACCACCCAGCTGGCACCGTCGGTGACCTGGGAACTGTTGCCCGCCGTTACCACACCCCAGGGTTTTTCAAATACCGGCTTGAGGCCCTCCAGCCGCGCCGCCGTGGTATCGGGCCTGACGCCGTTGTCAGCGTCGTAGCATTCGCCGCTGGTGGCAAAGGCCGGGGTCAGCTCCTCTTTCAGCCAGCCATTTTCCTGGGCTTGCGCCAGGCGCCGGTGACTTTGCGCGGCGTACTCGTCTGCCGCCGGGCGGGAGATATCAAACAGATGGGCGAGCACTTCGGCAGTCTGTCCCATATTGAGATCCACCACCGGGTCTGTCAGCCCCTTCAACAGGCCGATCACCGGCGCGAAAAAGCCGGGCCGCACCCGGCTCAGCACCTTGATGCGTTGGGGCAGAGTCTTGGCGCCATTCAAGGCGGCAAACCAGGCGGTTGCCTGCTTGTTGAAATACAGCGGCGCATGACTGAGGGATTCACTGCCCCCTGCCAGAACCAGGTCGGCCTCCCCCCCGCGGATGGCCTGACAGCCACCATCGATGGCCAACATGCCGGAGCCACAGTTGATCTGCACCGTGTGGGCAGGCATCGCGGCTCCCATGCCCAGCCGCAGGGCGGCAATGCGGGCAGGGTTCATCTCCTCCGCCAGCACATTGACACAGCCGAGAATCACCTGGTCGAAGCAATCGGCTGAAAAAGGCTGGCGCAACAACAGGGGTCGGCCACACTGCACGGCCAGGTCAACGGGGGTGAAAGGACCGGGGGCGCCCGCCACCTTGAGAAACGGGGTGCGGGCGCCATCGACGATATAAACGGGGCGATGTGGAGGCCTGGTAAGGCTGATAACGCTTCTCCCTGGGAGTTGGTCTGCCTCTTATGCGGCAATCGTAAAACGAATTATTCGACGATCAGCTTGCCCTTCATCACCGCCCAGTGGCCGGGGAACGAGCAGAAAAAGGTGTAATCACCGCCTTTTTCCAGCGTTGATACGTCAAAGGTGATGCTGGTGCTCTCACCGCCACCAATCATATCGGTATGCAGCAGAACCCGTTTGTCACCGGGTACCAGATATTCGTTGTCCAGCCCCTGTGTCATACCCTCCTGGGCCACGGCCTGGAATTGGTCGCTGTCAGTGACGACCCAGTTGTGACCCATTTGCGCAACCGGGAGCTTGCCGGTGTGGGTCAGGGTCAGTTTGACCTGTTGGCAATCAGCGCCAATGGTCAGTTCTTTCTTGTCGAACTGCAGCTGGTCGTTGGCGCTGATCTCGAGTTCACAGTCGTTCGCCAAAGCCTGGCCGGCAAACAGCAGGGTGGAGAGGGCAAGAAAAAGTCGCAGTTTCATGGTGTGATTCCCTGGTTGTCGTGAAGATGAATAAAAACGCGGTCTGGCGTCGTGCGATGGACAGGTTCATCATAGAACAGCCTTGCTGAGTCCACCACTCAGGGTTCGACAACGCTGATCGCGCAGATACTCCCCGAGATTGCCAAATGGCTGCAAAACGCCGGGCGAGGATTGCCGGGAGCGTGGTCCGCGGCCTTTTAATACAGGTGTCTTGGTGATACAGTGCCTTAAAAAAGTACTGCTAGTAAAGGCTGGTTCTGGCACCCCCAACAGCAAGCTGCTCGCGCAGGCTGCCTTGCTCAGAATCCATACATCAAGGCAGCCTCAAGGCAGGAAAAACACCGGCGCCTGATCACACCCTGGCGACCAGGTGCAGACCAATAACAACACTCGAATCAACAACAGGTAATCAATGATGAACAGCAACGCCGCCAGGGATGTGTCTGTCCTGTGGGAAGCCTTTTGCGACAATATCAAGAACGCCGGAATGGATATCCTCGCTTCCGCCGAGGGACTGGATGATGTTAACCAGGCCGAAGGCCTGCGCTACCTCACCCGTCTGCTCAAGGGCAGCTTCGAAAAATTTGTTGAGTTTGCCGACCCTCTCGATCCGGTCATTTTCAAAATGTGCGATGAACGCTCCGGCTACGGTGGCGACAACCCGGACAACATCTATTCCGCCAGCCCCATCCAGGCCGGTCAGGTGTACGAGATCACTGGCAATCGCGGCAACATCTTCCAGTTCAACTTCAATATGTTCAAATTTGGCACCAACAGTCAGTACGAATTGCTGGGGCAGCTCCACGACAAGCAGCTGCACTTTGATGAGCAGGGCAATTTCACCATTTTCCTCGGTGGCGAGCCGCTGGACCACAACTGGCTGCCAATCCCCGAAGGCGCTAATCAGATCATGCTGCGCCAGACCTTTTGCGATCGCAGCAGGGAGCAGGAGGTGACCCTGAAGATCCGCCTGGTGTCGGATTCTGCGGCTATTCCGCCTCTTGGCCTCGACAGCATGATTCGCAAGCTCAGTGGCGCGGAGGACTTTTTCTGCAAGACGGGCCGCATGATGCACGGCTGGTCAAAAGACTTTACCCGCTCGATGAACAGTCTGCCCCTGACCGATCCTCAGTTTATTGCCGAGGGCGGCGGCGATCCCAGCGCCTTCTTTTATATCTCCTCCTGGAGGCTGGAACCGGGTCAGGCGCTGCTGGTGCATATCCCGGAATTTCCCGAAGGCAAGCTGTGGAATCTGGCGCTGTTCAACTTCTGGTTTGAATCCATGGATTATGTGAATTTCCGCATTCACACCAATAACCGCATCTGTCACATCAACGTTGACGGCAGCGTCACCCTGGTGATCGCCAATGAAGATCCGGGTGTCGATAACTGGCTCAACGCCACCGGTCATGTGCAGGGCAATATGGTGATGCGCGCCTGGAGTGGCGGCGTGCGGCCCGTTGATCCACAAACTGAATTGGTGGATATCAACAGCGTCGACTGGGCGCAAAAATTCCGCCGCTGGTCCTGACCTGAACTTTTCACCTGAAACCACATAAAGACAAGAGTGAATCATGCAAACCTACAGCCTGAACGCCGAAGAAATTTTTGCCACCGCTGCCCGTGAAGCGGGCCTTGAGAAATATGCCGATGACGGCATGCGCCAGCGCTTTTACGACTTGATGCAACTGTTCAATGATTTTGGCCGCATCCCGGAACCCGCCTATGCCGATGCCGTGGCTGAAATCAAACGAGTGGTGGGACTGCGTCTGAAACTGGCCCGTGACTGGAGCGAGCACCCGGAAATCCTCGAAGGCAAAATCGAGCAGCCCTTTTTTGTGATCGGCAATGCCCGCGCCGGTACCACCTTTGCCCAGTCGATCCTCAACCTGGATGAAGGCCACCGCACCCCCTGTTACTGGGATACCCGCAACCCTTCACCGCCACCCGGGCTTGATCCTGCGGCGGATGCGGCGGCCCATGAAGAGGCGAAAGCCTTTATCAATTTTATGGTGAGCAGCTCGCCAGGCCTGCTGCCCTCGCACCCCTATTTTGACCAGGAAGGCTATACGGAAGCAGAGGACGAATTTCCCTATTCCATCGATTTCAGCATGGCCTACCCGCTGCATTACATGAAGGTTCCCACTCTTCCCCAGTGTCTGCCGCCTAAGGACCCGGTCCAGGCCCTGCAATTCCACAAAAAAATGCTGCAGCAATTTCAGTGGAAAATGCCCTGCAAGCGCTGGGTGGGGAAAGGCATTATTCACCAGTACATCATGCCTTCGCTGCTGGAGGTCTACCCCGATGCGGTGTGTTTCTGGATGCACAGGCCGCCGGAGGAATACATCGCTTCGCTGCTGGAACTGCTCGAACTGCAATACAAACCCTTCAATGGCGATCTCTACAATGTTCAGTCGGAGGCCATGGTTGAGCAGCTGAAAGCGGGCATCGATTTTTTCATGAGCCAGCCCAGCATTGACGACTCCCGGGTACACCATATCCGCTTCCGCGATTTTGTTGCCGACCCTGCCGCAGTGATCGCACCCATCTATGAAAAAAGCGGCGTGCCCTTCACCAAATACTTTGAGAAGCGCATCAAGGATCGCATTAGCGATCCGGCATTTCGGGCCGATCGCCACGGCAAGTTTGTCTATTCACTGGATAAGTTCGGTTTGACCAAGGAGGGCTTGCGCAGCCAGTTTGCCGATTACTGCGAACGCTTTGAGCTGTAAATTTTGCCTGGCAACCGCATAGAAGGAACAGGTTATGTCCACCGATAAACGCTCTGCAGCTTCGTCTGCCACCAGGGATGTTGCCGCTTCAGTGCTCGCCACGCCGCAACAGCGGCTGGTGGAGGAGCGCGCCCTTGCCATCGCTGGCAGGCTGGAGATGGCGGCTGCAAAAGATCGCATCACTGCCCTGTTCAAGGCCGACCGCAACGCCAGGCTCGGCAACCAGGATGGCTTGATTGCCCAAAGCGCCGCTGAACACTGCCAGCACGCCGCGATGATCGCTGCCGGAGAAACTCCCCTCAGCCCCTGCTTTGTGTGGACCATTGCCATGGCCCACCAGTGGCTGGGGATCGATATGCCGGGCAGCCGCATCGGCCAGGACAACCCGGATAACGTCTATCGCTTTGCCAGTGTTGATGCCAGTCAGCGCTATATCCTCAGCGGACAGTTTGCTGATCAGCCGCCCACGGATTTCAGCCTCTGTTCCCTCCCCGCCCATGTTGGCGAAGGCATCGCCGCCAATGTCTGCGGCATTATTACCCGCGACACCATTGATGTGGATGGCGATGGGCGGTTTGAGATTGTGGTGGACAGTACCCCTACCGAGGGGCGGCGCAATCACCTTTGTATCGCCAGGGCGAAAGTGCTGATGGGCAGGGATACCCTGGCCGACTGGGGTGTGGAGCGCCCTGCGCACTTGTCTATCAAACTGGTTGATGCTGAAGCTGTCGACGATTTTGATATTGAACAGGCCAGCGTGCGTGCTGCACAGCTGGCCTTTACCATCGCCGAGTTTTTCCTGCGAGTGGTGCAGCATGGCATGTGCGAGGTGGAGCCGGTGAATACCATTCCACCACCGGTTGCCTCCGCCGGGCGCGGCGGGCTGGTAACCCAGTCGGCCACCCTCGGTTACTACCAGCTTGCCGAGGGTGAGGCCTGGGTGATCAGTATCGACATGCTCGGTGCCCGTTATCTGGGTGTGCAGTTGTGCGATATGTGGATGCTGTCCTACGACTACCGGCAGCGCGCCAGTAGCCTCAATCACCGTCAGGCGCTGGCCGATGACGACGGCCGGGTGCGCATGGTGGTGTCAGCAACCGATCCCGGCGTGCACAACTGGCTGGACGGCAGCGGCCATGATCTGGGTACCATCCTGGTGCGCTGGCACGGCATTCCCGCCGGGGCGGATTTTGCCAACAGCGTGGTTGCCAACGTGGTAGCGATTGAGGATTTACCAACGTATTTGCCTGCCGAAACCCGCTGGCTGGATGCAAAGGCGCGTTCACAGCAGCAGGCTGAGCGGCTCCACGCCTACAATAATCGCGTCTATTTGCAAACGGCAGACTGATTGCCGTTCATACCTCGAATGCTTTTGAGTAAACAACTTTTGGAGAAACAGCAATGACCTATCGTGTAATTCAGTGGGCCACAGGACACACCGGCAAAATGGTGGCGCGCGCCATCGCCGAGCGCCCCGAGTACCAGATTGTCGGCGCCTTTGTGTACAACCCGGAGAAGGCCGGCAAGGATCTTGGCGAGATTTGCGGCATCGACAAGCTGGGGGTGATCGCTACCAATGACCGCCAGGCCATTCTCGATATGGATGCCGATTGTGTGATGTTCCTGGCAGGCGCCGAAAACGACGTGCCCGGCGCCCTCAACGATGTCTGCGCCCTGCTCGCCTCCGGCAAGAATGTGATTACCACTCCCGCCCAGTTCGTCTACCCCAAGTCCATGGGGCCGGAATTTGAAGGCCGTATCGTGGAAGCCTGCGCCAAGGGTGGCACCACCTACCACGGCCTGGGGGTGATGCCCGGCTTTATCGCCGAGAACGTCGCGCTGACCCTGACCCGCATGTCGCGCAAGATCGACCTGCTCAACTGCTACGAAACCCTGCTTTACAACGAATACCCCAGCACTTTTCAGATGTTCGACCTGATGGGCTTTGGCTACGAGCCTGACGATCCCACACCCATGTTCAGCAACCCCGAGGTGGTGGCCGAGGTGTGGCGCCACTCCTGCATGTTGGTGGCCGAAGCGGTCAACCTGCCCATCGACCGCATCGAGGGTTTCCGCAATCTGGAGATGACCGACAAGGATCTGCATGTGGCCGCCGGTTTTATCGGCAAAGGCACGGTGGCTGCCATCAATTTCGGTTGCCAAGTGATTTCCAATGGTGAGCCGCGCATTGTCATGCAGCATTACACCCGCATGTGCCCGAACGTTGCCCCCGACTGGCCCCGCGGCGACGGCTGGACCATCGAAATTGAGGGCGAGCCATCCATCCGCGCCAAGATTGAAGTGGGTATCCACGGCGAAGTGCACACCGACCAGGGCTGCCTGGCCACCGCCATGCACGCCATCCACGCGGTGCCCTATGTGATCAGCTCCGCATCCGGCATTCTCAGCCTGGCGGATGTGCCACCTTCCTGGGGCGGTGACGCTTTTCACATTAAGGGAACCTCTAAAAACTAGCTCAGTAGGTCTGGCGTCGTTAAATTTGGCCTCAAAATACTCATTTACTGCGTGTAAACTCCGTTTTTTCGGCCAAATTTGCCTAGCCAGCCCGTCGCCGCCTACGTTTTTAGAGGTCCCTTTAAATCCTGATCAACCATTGCCGGAAAAACCGCCATGAAACGACTGCAAGACAAAGTGATCCTGATTACCGGCGCCGGAGGCGGCATCGGTTCCGCCTGTGTCGAACGTTTTATCGACGAGGGCGCCATTGTGGTGGCTGCCGACCTGATGCTGGCGAGCGTGGAAAAACTCGCCAATCGCCTCGGCGACAGGGTGATCCCGGTACAGGTGGATATTGGCGATGAGCAGTTATTCAAGTCCGTGATTGACGGCGCAGTGGCGCGTTTGGGGCGACTCGACGTGCTGTTCAATAACGCCGCCCTTACCGACCCTACTACCCAGTATATGGACACCACGGCGACGGATATTCCCCTTGAATTGTGGCGTCGCACTCTGGAGGTCAATGTTACCGGCACCTTTATGGGTTGCCGTTTCGCCATCCCCCACATGCTGAAGCAGGGCAAGGGCAATATCATCAACACCGCTTCCATCGGTGCCAATGCGGGCGATTCGGTGCGGGTGGCTTATTGCACCTCGAAGATTGCCATTGTCGGCCTGACCAAAAATATCGCCACCCAGTACGGCAAAAAAGGCATTCGCTGTAACGCCATCGCCCCCGGCCCCATCGTCACCGAAAATTTCCACAAGGTGGCGCCGGAACTGGGGCCGATGCTGTTGCGCCACGCCCTCACACCCGAACTGGGCACACCGGACGATATTGGCGCACTGGCGGCCTATCTGGCGGCGGATGAATCGCGCTTTATGACCGGGCAGTGTCTGACCATCGACGGCGGTATCGGCGCGCACCATCCCCATACGGCGGATTTTGATGATTATCTGGCGGGGCTGGCCTGAGGTTATATAGACGTCAGAAAGGGTGGGCTCCCACAGGCCAGGCCTGGCCTGTGTAGGAGCCTACTCTGTGGGCGATGAATGTGGCTCGGTGCGGGATTCAAAAAGATCGCCCGGGGACCGTGCTTCCACAGGTTGGAATATAAGGTGGGAGCCCGGTCACGGGCGAACTGTAAGAAAGACCCGTCGTGATTACATAATAGCCAATAGAGGTACTATCTTTTATCTGCAGTATCGGTTTTCCACGCAACATCAATAATTAAGGGGAAAATAATGAAACTCAGACCCATCGCACACTTTATTTCACTCACCGTAATGACGGGGACGCTAACGCTGGCGGCCCAGGTCAATGCGCAATCAGCCAGCACCATCGAGGAAATTACCGTCACGGCGCGACGCACTGAGGAGAGCATCCAGTCGGTGCCGGTGTCCGTCACGGCCTTTGACTCCAAGGCTTTGCGGGAGGCGAGCATTTCAACGCCGGAAGATATCCAGCTGAATACCCCCGGCGTTTACCTGTCTGGCTCCGGCGGTCGCCAGAATGCGGTGTACCAGATTCGCGGCCAGTCAAAAGCGCTTGCCGGTCCCAGTTCTCCTGCCGTGGTGGCGTATTTTGCCGAGGTGCCGGAAGCGTCCTGGGGCAGTTTTTTGCCCCAGTACGACATCGCCTCTATCCAGGTGCTGAAAGGCCCCCAGGGCACGTTGTTTGGGCGCAACACAACGGGCGGTGCCGTGCTTTACTCACCGGCAGAGCCGACCTACGAACTGGAAGGCTCTGTGTCCGGGGCCTTTGGCAACTACGATAAGCAGCAATACCAGGGGGTACTCAACCTGCCGTTGATTACCGATAAAATGGCCCTGCGTCTGGCGGGAGATATTCACAAGCGCGACGGCTATGTAAAAAATATCGGTGTGGGCAAAGATGCGGAGGCGGTGGATACCCAGGCTTTTCGCGCCTCGTTATTGCTTGAACCCACCGACACCATCAAAAACGTCACCACTTACGACTATTTTGACAGTGAGAACGACGGCTTCTCCAACATCATTGGGGATGTGCGTCCGGGTTTTTCACTCTTGACCCTCTACGGAGTACTGGCCTCCGCGCAGGACGAGTTTGCCAAGCAGGAAGCCCGCGGGCCATTTGTGATGGACAGCTCCATTGATCAGCTCGAAACGCTGGAGCGCACCAGTATCACCAACCGCACCGACATCGATTTTGGCGGGGTGCAACTGGTGAATATTTTTGGCTTTCGTGACATTGACCTGACTTATGTCACCAATACCGACGGCCTGCCCAGGCTGACCACCGATAATACCGGGTTGGTAGGTTTGCCTGCCGGTCTGCCGGTAGACCTGGTAAAAGCCAATCTCAACCAGCAGTTGCAGCAATACAGCAACGAGGTGCAATTGCGCGGCGAAGCGCTGGGCGACAAGCTCGACTGGGTGGTCGGCGCTTTCTGGCTGAAAAGCGAGCCCAATGGCTCAATGGGGCAATCTGTCCTGATCGGTGGTGTTCCGGGAGTCACGCCACCTCCCCAGGCCAGCTATGCGTTTATCACCGAAGAGAGCAAAGCGGTTTTTGCCAATGTGAAATATGACCTGAGCAGCCTGGTTGAAGGCCTGGAGCTGGATGTCGGTGTGCGCTACACAGAAGACGAAGTGGAATCCTGTACCGGCGCGGGCGTCACTGATTGGTCGGGTGATGTGAGCGATTCAGACTGTGAATCTCGCAGCAGCAATATTCTAAACGCCAACAATACCACGGCCAGTTCCGACGAACTGACCTGGTCGGCAGGCCTCAACTGGCAGGTTACCTCCGACCTGTTCACCTACCTGGTCACCCGCCACGGCTACCGCGCCGGCGGCGTCAACGGGCCGAGTTTCAGTGGTCGCTTGGTGCCCTACCAGTCTTTCGCACCGGAAACCGTCACCGACTTTGAGCTTGGTATCCGCTCCGACTGGATGCTGGGTAATGTCGCCATGCAGGTGAATGCCTCGGCATTTGTCGGCTACTACGATGATGTGCAGTCGGCCCTGACTGGCGTGGTGAGCAGTGGCTTGCAAGCCTGCGATCCCACCTCCGCCAATAACCCGCCGTCGATCTCCGCCGATGGCGATTGCGACCCCAATAATGATCCCTCCGGTGGCACCCTTATTGTCAATGTCGGCGAAAGCCGCGTCTCGGGTTTGGATCTGGCGGTGATTATCGCCCCCACGCAAAACCTTACCCTCAACTTCGCGGCCTCCTATCTCGACCCCGATACCGAAAGTTTTGACACGCCAACCGGGATCGAAACCTTTATCGGTACCGACCAGATCATTTTCAACTACACCGCCACCAAGACTTTCACCGGGGGGGCTCGTTACTCCGTGCCAATTGCGGACGGCCTTGCGGAAGAACTGGTGATCAACCTCGATTACTACTGGACCGATGATCTGTTCTATAGCGATGAATCGGCAGTGGTGCCTTCCTACCACTTGGCCAATATGCGCATTGACCTCAATGGTGTGAATGGCACCGGGCTGGATATTGGCGCCTTTGTGCGCAACCTGACGGATGAGGAATATCCCAGCTCGGCTTCAGCTTCCGGGGCAATTCTCGGCATCACCTCTTACGTACAGGGCACCCCGCGCATGTACGGCGCCGAAGTTCGTTATCGATTCTAGACCTGTGGCAACTGCCAGTGTGGGATGTGTGTTTGACATCCCACACTTCATTGCCTCAACCACCAGTTGGCAAGGCTATCTGGGCTGATACCCAGCTGGGGTACTGCTACAGGGTAGATTGCTGTCATTATCAACCTCAGGAAACCAACTCCATGGGCAATGGGCGATTGCAGGGCAAGGTGGCGATCATTACCGCGGCAGGCAGTGGCATTGGCCGCGCTACTGCGCAGATGTATGCCGCCGAGGGGGCTGGTGTGCTGGTAACCGGCAGGCGGCTGGAAACCGTCGAACCCGTGGCCCAGCGCATTCGCGATAACGGCGGGCGGGCGCTGGCGCTGAAAGTGAATGTGGGTATCGAGTCCGACCTGAAAACCATGATCGACACCGCCATTGCCGAATTTGGCCGCATCGATGTGCTGTTCAACAACGCCGTCAACAGCAACCCCGACACGGCTGCGCGGGATGGAGATTTTCTCAACTTTGATGTCCAGGCCTTTAACGACAACATGCGCATCAATGTGCTGGGTGGCGTGCTGGCCTGTAAATACGCACTGCCCCATATGCTGGCGCAGGGTGAGGGTTCGATCATATTCACCTCATCGTCCAGCTCCCTGAAAGGGGAAGTCAGCATGTTCAGCTACGGCGCCAGCAAGGCGGCGCTGAACTGGTATGTGCAGACCCTCGCTGCGACCTACGGCAAGCAGGGCATACGCTGTAACGGCATTATTCCCGGCGTGATCCTTACCGAGTCGCTGCTGGCCTGGTGGAACCCGGCCATGGAGGCAGCGTTTCTCGACCTGAAAAATGTGCCGCGCCTGGGCCAGCCGGAGGATATCGGCCAGCTGGCCCTGTTCCTGGCATCGGATGAATCAGCGTTTTGCAACGGCAGCCTGTATGAGGTCAATGGCGGCATGATGTGCGCTACACCGATGGTGCCGGTGGTGCGGGAGTTGCTGGGCTGACCCTGGTGAGCGTGATCAGGCTTTGATCCTCAGCGATGCCAGACTGCCGGTCAGCGATAGCATCAGGGCTTTGTTGACGGCTCCCTCAGCCTGTACAGTAACCTCTGGGTGATTAATCCAAATAATGTGATCGGGCCATAAACCATAAACCGGGATTCAAACCATGCTGACCATTCACCACCTGAGCTATTCGCGCTCGCAAAAAATTATCTGGCTTGCGGAAGAGCTGGAAATTCCCTATGAACTCAAGCTCTATATGCGCGACCCGCAAACCCTGTCCGCGCCGCCGGAGATGAAAGCACTGCACCCCCTCGGCACCTCGCCGCTGATCAGCGACAAGGGCCAGACCTATTCCGAGACCGGGGCGATCCTCGACTATATCCTGCGCCACTACGGCGAGGGCAAGTTGCAGCCGCCAGCGGATTCACAAGATTTCGACAAGCTGATGGAATGGATGCACTACGCCGAAGGCTCCGCCATGCTGCCCATCCTGATGATGATCTACAGCAACTACACCGGTGCCAAGTCCGATACCCTCACCGGGATGTTGCAGGCCCAGCTCGGCAAGCACCTGGGCTTTATGGAAAGTGCGCTGGCAGGTAATGATTATCTGGTAGGCAATACCTTCAGCGCGGCAGATATCCATGTGAGCTTTGTGGCCCAGACGGCAAAACAGTACACCTCTCTCGACAGTTATCCCAATATTCTCGCCTGGCTGGACCGGCTTGAAGCGCGTCCCGCCTTCAAGCGGGCGGAGGAGAAAGGCGGCTATTTTGGTGCCGCCAAGCCGTAAAGGTCCGTGTTCCAGGTTTTAGGTTTTAGGTTTCAGCCAGCCTCGTTCCCATGCCTGCATGGGAACGAGGTAAGCCAGATCTCACTCAGCGCGGGTTGGCTACAAAAGCTTGATCAGTGGCACCAGTGCCAGCATATCCCCTTTGGTTTTCAGCTTGCCATTCATCAGGGCCAACTGGGCATTGGTTTTTTTGGTAATGATGTTGTAAAAGTCATCGAGGGTTGCTGTGACCACGATATCCGCCTCGGCATCCACTGTGTCGATGGTTACCGGGTCCTGGCTGCCATTGACGATCAACGCCTCGCCGTCCAGCACCACTTTGATTTTTTTGCCAAAGGCCGCCACATTGGCGGATTTTGCCGTCAGCAGTGTCACCACTTCCTCAAATGTTGCCATCAGTCTGTTACTCCTAAGCAAAATTAAATGGCGGTTGTTCCGCCATCCACGAGCATTTCTGACCCGGTGATAAAGCGCGCTTCGTCGCTTGCCAGATAGGCAATGGTGCCGGCGATGTCGGCGGGCTCTGCCATCATCGGCAGCAATGGCAGGGCGCGGCCAAAGACATCCATTGAGGCTCCTTCCGGGAAGGCGACGGCGCTGGCCAGCGGGGTGTTGACGCCACCCGGCGACACCGCATTCACCCGCAGGCTGCGATCGGCGTATTCCACCGCCAGTGCCTTGGTGAGCATCAGTACACCCCCCTTGCTGGCGCAGTAGGCGGCGTTGTAGGGCAACCCGGAGGAGGCGGCGATGGAAGCCACATTGACGATATTGCCTTTGGTTTTGAGCAAATGGGGAATAGCCGCTTGGCACAGCACCGCCGTGGCGGTGAGATTGATGGCGATAATCCTGTTCCACTGGTTGAGGGTCATGTCGGTGTAGTGGGCAAAGAAAAGAATCCCCGCCACGTTGCACAGCACATCAAGCTTGCCAAAATGGGCGACGGTCTCGGCAATGGCGGCCTGGCAGGCGTCGGAGTCTGTGACATCCAGGGGCCTGGCGATGATGGCGCCGCCCTGGGCGCTGAGGGCATTGATCTCCTCCTCCAGCAGCGCTGCATTGATATCGCAGGCGTAGACTTGCGCGCCCTCTTCAGCCAGTCGCTTTACCGTGGCGAGACCAATGCCAGACGCGGCGCCGGTGACAAAGGCGGTTTTACCTTGAAATCGTTTCATTATTCATTTTCCACTGATGGCAGATTGGCGGCATTGCCCGGGGCAATGCCGCTATTGTCTGGTGTTTGAAAAATTGATTTGATCCGGTGTGGTTAAAATCGCTACCACACCAGGGGGATATTTTTGGGTTGCAGGATGGGGCCGAGTTCGGTGACCAGTGGTACATCATTCTGGAGGCGAAACTGCGGGATAGCGCTCAGCAACTCCTCGATGGCGATCACGGATTCGCGTCGCGCCAGGGTAACGCCGACGCAGCGGTGTACGCCAAAACCGAAGGTCAAACTGCGCGGCGGCTGGCGGTCGATAGCCACTGCCATGGGGTTTTCCCAAGCGGCGGGGTCGGTGTTTCCCAGAGTGGTGGACATGGCCACCTTGTCGCCGGGCATGATGGTGACCCCGGCAATATCGATTTGCTTGACGCAGGTTCTGAAGGTGGTCACGGCCGGGTAGCGGCGATACAGGGCTTCGACGGCAACGGGGATGAGTGACGGGTTTTCCCGCAGTGCTTGCTGATCCTCCTGATGCTCGGCCAGGTGACGAATCTGCCAGGCAATATTGGTGGTGACGGTATCCAGGCCGCCAATATAGAGGTTGAATGAGCAGCCCACCAGTTCGTCATCGGTGAGTTTGCGCCCGTCCATTTCGGCGTTCACCAAGTAGCTCACCAGGTCGTCGCCGGGATGGTTGCGGCGCTCCTCAATGATCTCGCGCAAATAGGCCACCACCTGCTGGGTACCGCGGATAATACCCTCCAGATCCATGCTGTGAAGCAGCAAGCCCTCCCATTCCAGGAACTGCTCCATGCGCTCGCGCGGCATGCCCATCAGGTCGAGAAAAACTGCGATGGGAAAGCGCATCGCGAACTGGCTCATAAATTCGCACTGGCCAGCTTCCTTGAACTGGTCAATATATTCCCGCGCAGTGCGGCGCACCTGGTCTTCCAGTTGCTGCAGGCGCTTGGGGGTAAACAGCGGGTTCAGCAGGGCGCGGTACTGGAAGTGCTGGGGCGGGTCGATCTCCACCGGGATAACGCGCCAGGATTCACCCACCAGAGTCGGGAAGGGCGAGAAGGATTCGCTGGAAAAATGTTCGGTGTCGAGGTAAATAGCCTGGATATCATTGAGCCTGCGCGGCACCCAGGCGGGAATATCGATGGGGTAGGCATTGGTGGCGTAGATGATTTCCGGGCCATTATGGAGTTCTTCCAGCAGGGCAGTAAACGGATTGTCGGTGGTGGTGCGGCCCATGGCGAAGGGGTAGTTGTCCCGCACCAGATCGGCGGGCACATGGGCGGGACGGTCAAAAGGGGTGGTGTCCACGAAATTTCCTCATTTATTGTTCAGGCTTGAAGGGCGGTGCCTGGTGATTGATTTGCGGGGGCTTTGGCTATATAAGCCAAGATTTGGAGTTGTAAGCCCAATCCTCCGCGCCGCTGCACTGCGTCGGATCGAAACTTAGCAATTGGCAGGGATAAACGAACGAGGATTCGTTGTAGAGACAATAAAACGCCATACTTTCAGGTCGGGGTACTGCCCTGGCATGCACTCCTTTCAACCGAGCAAACAGAGCCTATCAATCATGTCGAGCAAGCCCAAAGCGTCCCAGGCGGACAAGGACGGTATGCACAGAATCCTGCTCGCCGCCCGCAACGAATTCTGCCGGGCGGGGCTTGCCGGTGCGAAACTGGATGTGATTGCGATGGAGGCCAATGTCAGCAAGCAGCTGATACACCACTATTTCCGCACCAAGACGGAACTGTACGGGGCGATGGTGAGTGAGACGGCATCATGGCTGATTGCTCAGCTCAATGCCCTCGACTATGAGCAGTGCAAGCCGGATGAGGCTATTGCCCGCTTTATCGGCGGGCTGTTCGATATCCTCCACGAGCAGCCCTTTATTGCCGGGCTGTTCAATGACCAGAGCCTGTCTGGCGGCCAGCACAGCCGCGAGCAGATTATCCGCCACCCGGAGCTGATGGCGCGGCTGGATAAGGTGATGAAAAAAGGGCAGGAATCTGGGCATTTCAAGGCGGATATCAACACCAACGATATTCTGGCCGCTGCACTGATGGTTACCATCGGCTGTTTCACCAGCGGCAAGATTATCTCCACCTTTGTCCCCGTCAGCTTTGAGTCGTATGAGGACATCGCCAGCTGGCGGGATTTATCCGTGCAATTTGCCCTCACCGCATTGCGGGCCTGAGCGGTGCTTAGTCTGTACAAATCAAAAGCTACTCGCGCACCACATTGTTGGCAATCCAGTCACCCAGGTCCGCCGTCTGGGGCATGCGCGACAGCAGGCCGCCGTCGCAGCTGATAATCTGGCCGTTGATAAAACGCGCCTCGTCGGAGGCGAGGAACGCGGCCAGTGCCGCCACATCATCCGGCTCGCCGAGTTCCTGGGAGGGCGTGTGGCGGTCGAGAATGTCGATCAGCTCAGCGGCTACCTTGCGCACATAGGGTGTCACTACCAGCCCCGGGGCGATGGCGTTGGCGCGGATGCCCTGTTTGCCGTGGTGGGTGGCGATGCCCTTGGTCATCAGAATCACACCCGCCTTTGATACCCCGTAGGCAAGGTGGGTGATATCGCTCTGGATGCCGGCATCCGATGTCATGTTGATCACCGAGCCGCCGCCCACGTCAATCATGCGCGGAACGGCAAACTTGGCCATGGCGAAATAGCCCCGCAGGTTGATGGCCATGGTTCGGTCCCACACCTCGAAGGAGGTATCCACCACGCTGCCGTCGTCGGGCATGCCATCCGTCAGCCAGGCATGGTTGTTGTGGAGGATATCGACGCGGCCAAAGGCCGACATGGTCCTGTCGACTGTCTCGCGGCAGGAATGCTCATCGGCGGCGTCGAGGTGCACAGCGAGGGCAGCGGGGCCGATGGCCTCAGCCACTTCCGTGGCGCGGGTCAGGGACAGGTCGGCAACCACCACTTTGGCGCCTTCACTGACAAAACGCCGCGCCGTAGCGCCGCCAATACCGCCACCGCCGCCAGTAATAATGGCGACTTTTCCTTCCAGTTTTTTCATCCTGTTGTTCTCCGGATCAGTATCAGGTTGTATTTGTTCATTGCACCTGTAGGTCGAGTTTTTCCAGCCCCCGCACCGACTGGCGGTTGCGAAACACCGGCTCGCCCACCAGTTCGATCTGGCGGGTTTTGCCGATCAAGGCCCTGAACAGTTCGTAAATTTCGAATTTGGCCAGCCAGCGGCCAAGGCAGGCATGCACCCCGTGGGACAGACCCAGATGCCTGATCTGGGTGCGGCCCAGATCGAGGCGGTCAGGGTGGTCGTACATGGCCGGATCGCGGTTGGCGGCGCCGAGCATCACCCCGATCAGTTCGCCCTTGCAAATAATGGTGCCGTCAACAGGGATATCGTCAGTGGCGACGCGAATGGTCATGGGAATGGTCGCCGTCATGCGCAACAATTCGTCGGCGATATTCTCCAGCCGTTGCGGATCGGCGCGGGCCAGTGCGATTTCCTCCGGGTGCTCGAGCAATATGCCCATGCCGGTGGTCATGGTCAGCGCGGTGCTGTCGAAGCCGCCGCTGAACAGTGCTTCCGCAGCAATGGCCACCTCCTCGATGCTGAAGGCGGGGTCAGCCAACAGATTGGCAAAAATATCCCTGTCGGGATCTTCGTTGACAATGCGTCGGTACTCGTCGAGCCAGAAATGCTTGAACTGCAGGGATGCATCGTCGGCGGCTTGCAGGTCTTCCGGCGACACGTCCAGTTCAAAAGCCAGTTGCATGGTGTTCACCAGCTCGCGGGTATTGGGCAATTTGGCGGCATCAAAATTAAACAACCGGTTGAGGGTGTGCTCCGCCAGCGGATAGGCCAGCTGGTCCGGGAAGCTGCCACCACCGGCGGCGATAAAGTTGTCCACCAGTTTCTCCGCCTCGGCGCGAATCCCGGGCCTGAAGGCCTCGATTCTTTTCGGTGTCCAGAACGGATTGAGTGGCAGGCGGATTTTTTTATGGATATCGCCGTCGACAAAGGCAATGTAATCCAGCAGTTTTGATATGGACGGGTGCTGTTGCCAGTCGGGGTGAATGGCGTCCATGCGTTTGGACAGATGGAGTTGCGCCGCCGGGGAGCGCAGGATTGCTTCGTTCTCCCGGAAGCCGGAGGCAAACCACATCAGCTTGTCGTGGGAATAATAGAGGGGCGATTGCGCCCGCAGACGGCGGCAGGATTCCCACGGGCCCTTGCGTTCCTGCGCTGATAACAGGAATTCGGTAATCGCCTGCTCGGCAAGCGGGTTTCTCTCGCGATCAATGCTGCGTGCGCTGGATTGCATGGTGAATCTCCGAACCCGTACGGGAATGGATGGCCTGCTACATTATTGTTATACGCTGAGCCAAAACTGGTTCAGGTAAAAAGTTACTTTATTGTACATTTTGCCTCAGCGAGAATAACCGTATTATAGTGTCACTGCAAAAGCTATCGGCAAGCAGAAATTCAAACGATTTGTCGATAAACACTAAGACACCGTTACAACATCATAATCACAAGGGTGTAATCATGGGAAAAATATTGACGCTGTTCAAAAAACAGGCCGCAGTCGATGACAGGACGCTACGCGATTATCTGGCCAAAGACTACACAGCCGCTGTGCTCGCAATCCCCGCAGCGGGGGCAGCGATAACACGCATTGTGCACAATCACGCCGTTGCCCTGAAAATCCGCGAGGATGCCGAATTCCCCATGCCCGACTGGGCCGCTGTTGCCGAAACCTGGTTTGACAGCAGCGAAGCAGTGCAGGCCTTCCTCAGCCACACATCGCAACAGCAGTGGCACAACCGCCACAGCGGAATGTTCAACACGGTGGTTCACTTGCCATGCCGTGAGCTGGAAATCTGGAATAACGGTGTGGAGCGACCATCGATCAAGATGATGGCGTTTTTCCACCCATCGGCCGCCATGACCCGCGAGCAGAGCCAGGATTACTGGACCAACCGCCATGTGGACGTGGGCGCACGGCTGTCCGATCCGCAGCGTTTCGCGCCGCGCTATGTGCAGAATCATGTGCTGGCGGATTATCACACCGCGGACAGCCGTCACGATTTTGCCGGTTGCCCGGAGTTGTGGTTTTACTCGCCCGAGTCGGCGGTGGCCTTGTTCACCGAACCGGGTGATGAAAATCTGGCCAAACTGAATGAAGACGAGGCCATTTTTTCCGACCGCAGCAGCACTGTGATGATGGTCACCGATGAAGTGCCTGTGTATCCCTGAGCCGTGTTGGAACTGATCAGAATAAACAGTCGGATCTGGCCTGCTGTCCAGGGTGAGCACCCGGCAGAATGCATTTCCCGGTCATACTGATAACTGGGCATGCAAATATAGAGAGACGACCTACACTCATTCATTAAGCCAATCCCAGGGGCCAGCAATGAATAACGATACGACAGACAAGAATCAGATTGACAGTAGCTCAGACCATTCCAGCGTCCATGAGACAGATCTTGAGAGACGAGCCTTTATCAAAAATACTGCTGCAGTTGGTGCCGTCTCGTTGGCTCTTGGCCCCCTTGCCGGCCCGGGTACAGTTGCAGCCATGAATACAGGCAGCGAACTGACATGGATGCCTGCCTGGCAGATCAGGGATTTGATCGCAAAAAAGGAAATATCGGCCCTTGAAGTAACCCAACATTTTCTGGCCAGGATCGAAGAGTACGAACCCAAAATACATGCCTTCAGGGCAGTGGATTTCAAGGGTGCAGTCGAATCTGCAAAGCGTGCTGATCTGGCAGTAAAACGCGGAGATTCCCTGGGCCCGTTACATGGCGTTCCCGTCTCGGTAAAGGATGGTAATGCCGTCAAAGGCTTGCCGCTTATTCAGTTTACCAGTGCAACCACTGCGGATGACCCGATCCCCACCGAATACGACGCGATACCGGTTGAACGGTTGCGCAATGCGGGGGCAATTGTCTTTGGGGTGAATATCATGCCTGGCCAGGGAATTGGGCCCGGTATGCCTGACCTGGAATCACATCCCAGAAATCCCTGGGATTTAAAACGCGCGCCGGGTTCTTCGAGTGCCGGCTGTGGGGCCGCCACTGCCGCTGCGCTTGTTCCCTTTACCCTGGGTGGCGATGGCGGTGGATCAACCCGCCTGCCCTCTGCATTGAGCGGAGTTTTTGGCCTACACACAACACCGGGAAGACTCGCTGGGGTGGATTACGGCGGTCCTGCCCTTGCCTTGCTTGATGGCAGTCGCGGACCAATGACCCGTGATGTTCGCGACGCAGCCATTGCCATGCAGGTATTAGCGGGAGCCGATGGGCGCGATCCGCTGTCGACACTTTTTGGACCCGTGCCGGACTATCTTGATGGTCTGGAGCGCGGGGTGGATGGAATGCGCTTTGCCTGGAGTGATGATTTGGGCTTTACCTCAGATTCTGTCCACTCCCTGCCCGGTAGCCCGAAAATAATAGCTGAGATTCGCGAAGCGGCTAAAGGTTTTGGCAAGATTGGCGCCAGGATTGAAACTACCAATGAGAAGTGGGAGTCCTTCTGGCCTCCAGCGCTGATTAGCCGCCAGGGGTTTGGCGGTCTGGGAGCTTCCAACCAGCCCATTACACCTGATCAGTTGCGAGCCTCGCTGGACGTTCGCATGCGCAACTGGAACAAGTTTGACAAGTTGCTTGACGAGTATGACCTGTTACTGACGCCCACCGCGACATTTACAGCATTTACTGTTGAAGAGTGGCACGAGTTGTGTCATTCACATGAGATGTGGTGGCCGATTTATACCTCTCATACTTTCATGTTCAACTGGCTTGGCATGCCAGCCGCGTCGGTTCCCTGTGGATTTGTTGATGGCCTGCCGATTGGGCTGCAGATTGTTGGTCGCCCCCACAGCGAGCCACAAATACTTCGCGCTGCCATGGCCTTTATGAAAGCATATCCTCTTAACAGACGCCCCGATATTGTGTGAATGCTATAGCAAATCGGTGTGAATAGGGGGAGGTGATTCAAGAAGTGCATCTGTGAATGCAGGTCTGTGGTTTGTCTTCAGTGTGGTCACTCATCTGCAGAAACTAATGTGTATTGCTGCCGTGATTGGAGCAAGTCGCTCTCTGTAGAGAGTTGATTGTCCGTATAAGCGATATCGGGCTGCACTGGGTGTCACGGGCGCATCCTGTCGCTCATAGGGGGTGGCGTTAAGCCGCCGCCTGTTGCAGGTACATCTCTATGGTCCCATCTGCTATTTCTAGTAGGCTCTAACCGGGCTTGAGGGCCATATACACATCAGTCATAGCCATTTGCCTTTGATCGCCATAGTCTCAGGGATGCACTGCTCCGCAGGCCTTGCCTGATAATGGAGGCGATGGTGGCATCGTCTGAAATCCTTGATAAAGACTGAGCCATCGCGAGGCCAGTCATAAATGACTTAGTGGCTTGGTACAGGTGCGGACTACGGGAAACCCTTCTTTCTGATGCGGTTCGACTGGTTCTCGGACATGCTTCGTGTTGCCCTTGGCAATAGACAGTAGCGCTGTTGTTAGAGATGGATTCTCTTAGTCAGCCGGTATATCAGGTGGTGAGGAAAATGATCCATAGAGGCTGAGCTGGTGAGTGAAGCCGATAGCGGAAAACTATAATAGGGCGGGGACTGGGGGAAAAGGTACTCCGCAATCGTCTAGGATTAAGGAGAACTATCAATCCGAACTGTATGCGGGCCTATGCCGCAGGGGGTTGACAGCAGCACCTTGCCATAACCAGATGAGCGCTATGACGATAAAACGGGATATCAATAATACCTTTGTGGCAATCCGTGGATTTATGATCCGCGCTGTTTCACGCATTGCGCCCCCCAGGGATGTGGAAGACATAGTCCAGGAAGCCTATGTCAGGGTTTGTCAGGCCGAAAAAAAGGAGGACATCAAGTACCCCAGAGCTTACCTGCTGAAGACTGCCCGCAACCTGGCGCTGGATTACGTCAAAAGTGCAGAGTTTCGCTACGCCGAATCAGTTGATGATGCAGAACTGGAGGACCTGCTGGGGGCTGAATATGATCAGGATACCACCTATGCCCAGGTCGCAGCACAGGAGGAGTTTGCGCAGTTCTGTGAGGCGGTGCGGTATCTGCCTGATCAGTGTCGGCGGGCGTTTGTATTGAAAAAAGTATATGGCTACAGTCAGGCCGAGATTGCCCACTTCATGGGCATTTCAGAAAAAACAGTAGAAAAGCACATCGCCCATGGCATGAAGCGATGTACGTACTTTCTCTCACATGCATCAAGTCTGGCCGAGGGGAAGCTGGCCAGGGGTGGGGCGGGATATGATCGGGATATCAAGTCATGAGCAAGATTTACGAGTTACCCAATGTGGAGAGGATCAGCGACGAGGCCAGTCTGTGGTTGTCACGACTGGATCGGGGGCTTTCAGCGCGGGAGGAGAAAGAATTTCAGCGCTGGATGGTTCGTGACAAGCGGCATCGCGACACCCTGTTCCATATGGCGACATACTGGGACAAGATGGATTCCCTGTCGCGGCTATCCGATCTGTTTCCGCCTGCAGCACCGAAAAGTCGGTTCACCCTTGCCCATGCGGCGGGCCTGGCCGTGCTGGCTGCGGGATTTATCCTGAGTTGGGTCCTGCTGCAGGCACCTGCCGGAAGCTCTTCGCAGCAGGTTGCGTCCGCTGCTGGCAGTTACGAAACCGCCATTGGAAAAAGTGCTCTGGTGGAACTGCCGGATAGCAGTAAAGCCATGCTCAATACCGGCACCCTGATACGCACACGTTACAGTGACACCCGCCGCTATATCGTTCTTGAAAGGGGGGAGGCACATTTTACCGTCGCAAAGGATGCCGACAGACCATTCATCGTCCATGCGGGCGGCAAGGTCATTCAGGCCGTTGGTACCGCATTTAACGTCAAGCTGCAGAGCGATAACCAAGTGGCACTGGTGGTGACTGAAGGCCGTGTCGCCATCGGGGATAATCCCAATCCCTTTGCTGCAGATGAAAATATGGAAGCAGTGCCAATTCTGTTGTCAGAAAATGCCGCCACTGTCTCCCAGGGCGAGGCCGCCACTTTGGATGTGGGCGCAATTCACATTGAAAAAATGGCGCCGGAAAAAATCGTCACCAATCTTTCCTGGCAGGATGGCAATATCGTCTTTGAGGGCGAAACACTCGAAGAGGCCATTGATGAAATAAGTCGCTACACCACGGTGGAGTTTGAAATCATCGACGACAGAATACGCGGCGTCAGGGTTGCGGGTGTTTTCAAGTCCGGCGACATCAATGGCCTGCTAATGACCCTGTATGAAAATTTTGATATCGCGTCATTGCGCGTAGGAGAAGGCCGTATCCAGCTGGCGCTTAGTGCGGAGGGTGACGCAAATCCCGTTAAACCCAAAATGTGATACCGATAAAAATAACAGGCTATTAAAAGGCTATAAGAAAATATGTTCAATCCACTATGGGGGAAATTTAATGCCACTTCGTCTTCTGTGTATACGGGGAATATTCCTGTATGCAAGGAGAGTTTGGCGAAATATATCCCAGGTGTTGTGCTAACCCTGCTATTGCTCGTGTCACCAGGCGTATATGCCAGCGAGCGGATCAATTTTGACATACCTCCTCAACAGGCCGATACAGCGCTAACAGCGTTTGCCAGGCAATCAGAATTGACGTTGATCATCCCCTTTGATTTGGTGAGGAATAAAAAAGCCAAGGCTGTTATCGGGGAGTACTCGCTGGAAGAAGCGATAAAAATTCTTCTTGATGGTACGGGCTTGCAGGCAACAATCAGCAGTTATGGTCAACTCAAGATATCAAGAGATGATACCTTTGAGGATAATGTAATGAATAATAATCGTATTAAGGCTGGCGGGATTTTGGCATTTATCGCGTCGGCATTTTCGGCAACTCCAGGTTTGGCGCAAGAGGGACAGGCACCCAGCTCACGAACGATGGCGATTGAAGAAGTTGTGGTTACTGCCCAGCGCCGTGAAGAATCCCTGCAGGTCGCACCCGTTGCCGTGTCTGCATTGTCATCGGCTGAACTTGAGATCAAGGGTATTAAAAGTATTACCGATTTGATGGATGGCGGCATTCCTACGCTTCGTATCAGTCCGGTGGGAGCGGCAGTGACCTCCCACAGCGTCAGTATCCGCGGCATCACACCGGCGGACCCGGGTCAAATCAGCCGCGAGCAGACAGTCGGTATCTATCTTGATGGCGTTTATCTCGGCAGAGCCCAGGGCCTTGGCATCGAGCAGATGGACCTGGAACGCCTGGAAGTGCTGCGGGGGCCCCAGGGCACGCTGTTTGGCCGAAATACTGTCGGCGGCGCCATCAACATGGTGTCCAAAAAGCCCACAGGCGAACTCGGCTTTGAACAAAAATTCAGTGTTGGCAATTACGATTACTTCAGTTCCACCAGCCGCATCAATCTGCCCCGCTTCCTCGGCATCAGTACCAAAATCGATTATCTGACATCCGAACGGGATGGCTGGGTGAGTAACCCGGCGCGCGGCCAGGATGATTGGAGCGCCTTTGATAAAAGTGGTACCCGGGTAGCCTTGCTGTGGGATCACTTCGACCACTTCACCCTGGAATACAGCTACGACAATTCCAAAAATGATGAGGTGACACCATACCTCCATATCGGCGCACCAATGCCCGGGGCGGCACCGCTGCCAGAAAACAGCTTTTTGAAAATGGAGCCAGGCCGGGTCAGCAGAGCACGTACAGGCTCCTATAATGAACCCAGTACCAGCGAGGTGGAAGGGCACTCCCTGACCGCCACATGGGATCTGAATGAAAACAATATTCTCAAATCCATCAGCGCCTACCGGGAACTGGAAGCCTCCCAGTACGCAAGCTCAAGTGCCACCTTTCGCCCCGGTCCTGGCACACGCTTCCTGTTTAACCGGCTGAGTTTGGCAGACGTAGAGCAAGACCAGTTCAGCCAGGAGCTGCAATGGTTCGGCAGCACAGATCGGCTGGAATACATTGTTGGCGCCTTTTACTTCAAGGAAGACGCTATGGACCAACAGGCCTCGCCCTTCGGCGGTGTTTTGACCGCCGATGGCCCCCAGCTATTGCCAGCTGTTACTCCGAAAATCATTTCTCGTGATTCATTCATTGAGAGCACGAGCAAGGCACTTTTCGGCCAAGTGACCTGGAACCCTGCAATCCTTGATGATCGCCTCAAGCTGACCGTGGGCGCCCGCTATACCGACGACAAAAAAACCGGTGGCCGGACAACACTCGATGGTGCCCCTGCACCCCTGGCTTTTACATTTAGCGCTGAACGATTTGACCCCGCCGTTACCGTTGCCTTCCAGTGGAACGATAACGTCAACACCTATGCAAAATGGAGTACCGCCTACCGTGGCGGCGGCGTTAATTCGCGCTCCACAACCTTTGACACCTTTGCTGAAGATGAGATCAGCAGCTGGGAGCTCGGCCTCAAGTCTCAAGCCTGGGATAATCGCCTGCGCTTGAACCTGGCCGCGTATATTATGGATTGGGATGATCAGCAGCTCGACTTTGTTTTTGTGTCACCCACTGCCGGTGGACTGACAGAAACCGTCAATGCGAAAAAGTCCTCGCAAACAACGGGTCTTGAACTGGATCTCACTGTCATACCCCTGGCAGGACTCAGTATCAACGCGAACTATGCCTACATGGACGTCGACTTTCCCCCGCAGCCCAACCCGGTGGGAGAAATCGTTAACCTGAAAGCGACACAGGCACCCCGTCACGCAGGTTCACTGTCGTTCACTTATGATTTTGAGCCGTTCGCCTTCGGCAATCTGCAAGCCTACGTAGGCATGGTCTACAGCGATGACTACTTTGCCCTCGCCGACAGCCTGGATCTGGCGAAGACCAATTCCTACCGTCTGTGGAATGCCCGTATCACCCTTAACGAATTGCCTTTCCAGCTCTTGTCGGGAAATCTTGAATTTGCGCTCTGGGGCAAGAACCTGACGGATGAAGAATACGAGGTGTTTTCCGCATCCAATGCCACCGGCAACCCAGTACTGATCGATCACGTTGTGACGCAATACAACACGCCACGCACCTATGGCATTGATGTCAATTACAGATTCTGATTGGTCGTTTTCTATATCTGCCCACTGCGCTTTACCATTTGGTGAAGCGCATTTTCTTGAACAATATCGGGAGAAAAATATGCGATTCCACTCTATAGCAGCAGTATTTTGCTGTGCCCTGATACTTCCTTTCAGCAGCTATGCCAAAGCGGCCGAAGAGGATGCACAGATATGGTTTGTACGCCATGCAGAGGCGGGTAACAATGTGATCACAACGCTGACTCATCATGACGATGAATTCAGCTACCCGCTTACAGCCAAAGGTGTTGCTCAGGCGAATGAGCTGGTTAGAAATATGAAGGATGAAAATATTCTCAAGATCTATGCCAGTGCACGGGTCAGAACCATTCAAACAGCCGATGCTATCGCCTTTGATCATGGTCTGCCTCTGGAGTTGGCACCAGAAATGGTGGAAGTGGATCTGGGCGCACAAGTGGGTGAGGAAAATCCTTACGAAATCTGGGCTTCAGTCGCTGATCAGTGGGAGGCCAATCCAGACTACCGATACCGGGATGGTGAAAGTCTGACAGAGTTAAGGAATCGGGTTTCCATATTCGTCAAGCAGTTGGTGGAAAGGCATAAAGAGGATAATGGGATCATTGTGGTAGTGGCGCACGGCGGTTCGATCCGTATGGGCGTCCTGCCAGCTTGCGAAAATCAAATTACTGTCAAAGGTATAAAACAGCCGAGGCTGGACAATACGGGAGTTCTCAAAACAAGGGTTGAGGGTGGGAAGCTAATTTGCGAATCATTTGGAGGCAAGGTAATAGCTATTCATTGATAGGTGTAATCAAGGCGGGCATGGCTGGTTTGAGCTTTGGTCCGCGATGGGCGATAGCCAGTTTCCCTCTGTGTGTTCTGCCGAACAGAACATTCCGCCAAAGAGGCAAACACTACAGTTGGAAATAAGCGGCGTGGTAGCAATCCAGCTTCACCACGCCGGCTATCAACCAACGAGAGAAACCTATGAATATTCGCTTAGTGATTACGTCCGTGCTGACTGCTGTAATGATTGCCGTTGCTCCCCTCACGCTCCACGCCGACATGGTGGGCACAACCCAGCTATTGACTCAACAGGAACGCAACGGCCAGATTGAACTGGTAGAAAGCTTTATGGCTCGTGAAGAGGTGCGCAACCAGATGGAATCACTGGGTGTTGATCCGCTGCTGGCCTCTGAGCGCGTCGCCGGTATGACCGACAGCCAACTACAACAACTGGCCGCGAACATCCAGGACATGCCTGCTGGTAGTGGTGCGTTGGGTCTTGTGGTGGTTGTTCTGGTGATTATCATCCTGCTTGAAATTCTCGGCATCACCAACATCTCCGGCAAAATTTGAACCTGCTGAATTTGAAAATACTGATTGTTTTGCTGGCGCTGGGCCTCACAGCCTGCGCCAGCGGACCAGCTCTGCGTGATTACGGTCTCGTGCAGGCCAGTGTCGAGCTCAGCAACACACCCTTTTTCCCCCAGGATGAATACCAGTGCGGCCCCGCTGCCCTGGCCACAGTGCTGAGTGCGAGCGGCCTGACGGTTACCCCTGACGAACTCACACCCCTGATCTACCTGCCCGCTCGGAAAGGCAGCCTGCAAGCGGAGATCGTCGCTGTTACCCGCCGTCAGGGCCGCGTCCCCTATGTAGTCAAACCGGAAATGAATGAACTGCTGGCGGAAGTCGCCGCCGGTACGCCCGTGATGGTGATGCAAAACCTCGGTATTAACAGCCTGCCCCAGTGGCATTACGCCGTGGTGATTGGCTACGACACGCCATCCGATTCGCTGTTGTTGCGCTCAGGCACCAATGAACGCCTGACGATGAAACGCACCCGCTTTCAGGCCACCTGGAAGCGTGCGCAAAACTGGGCGATGGTAGCGGTATTGCCTGACAGCCCCCCGCCCACCGCCAGCCACGCCAACTGGCTACTGGCGGCCAGTGCCTTTGAAGAACTCGGCCAGCCTGAGGTGGCGGTGGAAGCCTATCAATCCGCCACCCTGCGCTGGCCCGATCAGCCCCTCACCTGGCAGGCCCTGGCCAACGCACGCTATGCGCTGGGTGAACTGCCGGCTGCTGAAACCGCCCTGCGTCGCGCTGTGCAATTGGCGCCTTCGGCTGCCGCGCTCAACAATCTCGCCCATGTGTTGCACGAGCGCGGTTGCCTGGTGGCAGCGAAAGAGCAAATCAGGCGCGCCGAAGGGATGGAGGATGCAGAAGCCCTGAAGGATCTACTGGTGCGAACACGGACAGCCATCGAAAGCGATACTCGTCAGGATTCTGCGCAATGCTCAGCGCTGGTTGGCAATCACTGAAGCCTGAACCGTATTTTCATGAACCTGTTGCGAGCACGGTTCAATAAAATCGTTATGCACCAACTCAGAGCATGATCGCAGATTTGTCATTTAATCCCGCCCTTAACTGATGCACATCCACCAAAAACGTTGCTCAATACCCGCATAAATGCCGCAGAAAATGCGGTTTTTTGTTGTGTGCAGTGCAAAAAATCCTCGGATGAATGCCATGGCGCTATTCCCGCCCACACATTTTCACCAACCTCCAAACACGCTGTCAGGTTGTCTTCCGGCAAAGAGGGCACGATTTATGCGTAGCACTAATGGCAAGGGTTGTTTCGAACAAGGCTTCATCGCAACACGGTTTTATTGTGGGTGCTTATGGTCTGCGCGTTAGTGGGCAGGCAAGCGACTGGCGAAGGTGCCGTTAGTGAACCCAGTGCTTCCGGTACCCGGTAATTTTTTGCGAGCGCAGGAGGTTTATATGGGTGTACTCGAGAAGGTGCGGGAACAGTTTCTCCTTTCCCGCGAAGAAGAGATGTCGCTGGAGGATTACCTGGCGTTGTGCCGGACAGATCCCATGGCCTATGCCAGTCCCGCCGAGCGGATGCTGGCGGCGATAGGCGAGCCTGAGCTGATCGACACCCGCAAGGACCCGCGACTGTCGCGCATTTTTTCCAACCGGGTAATCCCCCGCTACCCCGCCTTTGCCGAGTTCTACGGCATGGAAGATGTTATCGCCCAGGTAGTTTCCTATTTCAAACACGCCGCCCAGGGGCTGGAAGAACGCAAGCAGGTGCTGTATTTGCTGGGGCCGGTGGGTGGCGGTAAATCCTCCATTGCCGAACGTCTCAAGCAACTGATGGAAGCCTGGCCGATCTATGCCCTGAAAGGTTCACCGGTTAATGAGTCGCCCCTCGGGCTCTTCGATGTGGCGCTCCATGGCGCGCAAATGCAGGAGGAATACGGTATTGCGCCGCGCTATCTGGGTGCCATTCCCTCGCCCTGGGCGATGAAGCGCCTGAGGGAATTCAGCGGCGATCTGCGCCAGTTTCGGGTGGTGAAAGTGCGACCGTCTGTGTTGCACCAGCTGGCCATTGCCAAGACCGAACCCGGTGACGAAAACAACCAGGATATTTCCACCCTGGTCGGCAAGGTGGATATTCGCAAGCTGGAATCCTACGGCCAGGACGATCCCGATGCCTATTCCTATTCCGGCGGGTTGTGCCAGGCCAACCAGGGGCTGCTGGAATTTGTCGAGATGTTCAAGGCGCCCATCAAGATGCTGCACCCATTGCTGACGGCAACCCAGGAGGGCAACTACAAGGGCACCGAAGGATTCTCCGCCATCCCTTTCCAGGGCATTGTTCTTGCCCACTCCAATGAATCGGAGTGGCAGAGCTTCCGCAACAACAAGCACAACGAGGCCTTCCTCGACCGCGTGTATATCGTCAAGGTGCCCTATTGCCTGCAGGTGTCCGAGGAAGTGCATATCTACGAAAAACTGCTGCGGCACAGCTCGCTGGCCAATGCGCCCTGTGCGCCGGGCACCCTGGAAATGCTCGCGCAATTTTCGGTGTTGACCCGTCTTGAGGCACCGGAGAACTCCAGCATATTTGCCAAGATGCGGGTCTATGACGGCGAAAGCCTGAAGGACACCGACCCGGGCGCCAAGTCCTTCCAGGAGTATCGTGAATACGCTGGCAATGACGAGGGCATGGATGGTGTTTCCACCCGCTTTGCTTTCAAGATTTTGTCGGCGGTATTCAACTACGACGGCGATGAAGTGGCAGCCAATCCGGTGCACCTGATGTATGTGCTGGAGCAGCGCATCCTGCGCGAGCAGCTGCCGGACGAGACACAGCGCAATTACCTGGAATTTATCAAGCGCTGGCTGGCAGTACGCTATGCCGAATTTATCGGCAAGGAGATCCAGACAGCCTATCTCGAATCCTATTCCGAATACGGCCAGAACATTTTTGATCGCTACGTGACCTTTGCCGATTACTGGATACAGGACGAGGATTATCGCGATCCGGAAACCGGCGCCATTTTTGATCGCGCCACCCTCAACGGTGAGCTGGAAAAAATTGAAAAGCCTGCAGGCATTGCCAACCCCAAGGATTTCCGTAACGAAATCGTCAACTTTGTCTTGCGGGCCAGGGCGCAAAACGAAGGCCGCAGCCCACGCTGGACAAGTTACGAAAAACTCCGCGAAGTGATCGAGAAAAAAATGTTCTCCAGCACCGAGGAGTTGCTGCCGGTGATTTCATTCAATGCCAAATCCTCCGGTGAGGAAAAGGAAAAGCATGAAAACTTTGTCAGCCGCATGGTCGACAAGGGCTATACGGCGAAGCAGGTGAGATTGCTTTCGGAGTGGTATTTGCGGGTCAGGAAGTCAGCGTGATTTGCGTGGGAGATATTCTTTAAATGGCGATGGGATATGGGATATGGGAGATGAGAGAAGTGAGATAGGAGCGACAGAGCGTCAGGCATTTAGCGTCTCCCGTCTCCCATTCAACATCTCCCTCAATACCGGGAGGCAAACGTGATCATCGACAGACGTCTCAACGACCACAACAAAAGCGTCACCAACCGGCAGCGTTTTATTCGCCGCTACAAGAAGCAGTTGCAGCGCTCCGTCACCGATGCTGTCGCCAATCGCTCCATTACTGATCTTGAGCAGGGTGCAGAGGTGGGCATTCCGGTGCGGGATATTTCCGAGCCGCAGTTCGGCATTGGCAAGGGCGGTGACCGGGATTTTGTGCTGCCGGGCAACCGTGAATTTTCACGAGGTGACCGCCTGCCCAAACCCCAGGGTCAGGGAGGCCAGGCCAGCGGCAAGGGTGAACCTGGTGAAGGCGGTGGCGGCGAGGACCAGTTTACATTCAGCCTCACCAAAGAAGAGTTTATGAATCTCTTTTTTGATGATCTGGAATTGCCCCGGCTGGCGCGTACCGCTCTGGGTGAAGCCCGGCAACCGCGCTTTCGCAAGGGCGGTTACACCTCCAGTGGTGCACCCATGAACCTGTCGCTGACGCGCACGTTGCGCAACGCACTGGCGCGGCGTATTGCCCTCGGCGCGCCGCTGCGGCGTGAACTGGCAGATCTGCGCAACGATGGTGGCTCTGACAGTCAGATTGAAGCGCTGGAAGAACGGTTGCGAAACCTGCCATTTCTGGATGAATACGATCTGCGCTATCGCAACCGGCAGCGCGAAATGGAACCCATCAGCAGGGCGGTGATGTTTTGTCTGATGGATGTGTCAGCCTCCATGTCCGAGCTGAAGAAGGATCTCGCCAAGCGCTTCTATATCCTTTTGTACCTTTTTTTAACCCGCAAGTACGCCTCGGTGGAGCTGGTCTTTATTCGCCATACCGATGATGCCGAAGAGGTCAGCGAGGATGTGTTTTTTCATGATCCCAAAACCGGCGGCACCGTGGTGCTGTCGGCCCTCAAACGGATGGACGAGATTGTGCAGCAGCGCTATGCCTCGTCCGACTGGAATATTTATGGCGCCCAGGTGTCCGACGGCGATGCCTTTGGCGCTGATGTGGAAAAAAGCCGCAGCTACCTGGCCAACAGCGTACTGCCGCTGTGTCAGTACTATACCTATGTGGAGTTGCCCGATGCCACGGCGGTGCATACGCCGCTGGGTGCTTCCTACGGCACCATCAAGGATGATCGCTTTGCCATGGCCGAAATTCTTGAGCGCGGCCATGTGTATCTGGCGTTGCGCCAGCTGTTCCAGAAGGAGGCCGCCGCATGGCAAGCCCTGTGAAAAACCCGCTCTGCTCGGCGCTGGAAAGTCGCCACCCGCTGTCCACCGGCGGTGAATGGACCTTCGAGCTGCTCGACACCTACAACCGCGAGCTGGCCATCATTGCCTGTGAAGAATTTGGCCTCGACACCTTTCCCAACCAGATTGAAGTGATTTCCTCCGAGCAGATGCTCGACGCCTATGCCTCAACCGGATTGCCCATCAGCTATCCACACTGGAGCTATGGCAAGCAGTTTATCTACCACAGTGAAGGCTACCGGCGCGGGCAGAGCGGACTGGCCTATGAGCTGGTGATCAACTCAGACCCTTGCATCTCGTACCTGATGGAAGACAACAGCATGGCCATGCAGGGGCTGGTCATCGCCCACGCCTGTTACGGTCACAACTCGTTTTTCAAGGGCAATTACCTGTTCCGCCAGTGGACCAGTCCCGACGCTATCGTTGACTACATGGTGTTTGCCCGCAAATACATTCTCGACTGCGAAGAGCGCTATGGCCTGGGGCCGGTGGAGGATATTCTCGATGCCTGCCACGCGCTGATGAACCAGGGGGTGGACCGGTTTCACAGCCCCTCGCCACTGTCATTCGAGGAGGAGATGGCGCGGCAAAAAAACCGCGATGACAACGAGTGGAGCCGCTACGACGAGATCTGGCGCACGGTGCCGGTAGCCGACAGCAAGGACGACAGCGGCGAACAGAGCCGCACCCGCTTTCCGGAGGAGCCGCAGGAGAACCTGCTCTACTTTATTGAAAAGCACTCACCCATTCTCGAACCCTGGCAGCGCGAGATCGTCCGTATTGTGCGCAAGCTGGCCCAGTATTTTTACCCCCAGGGGCTCACCAAGGTGATGAACGAGGGCTGGGCCACCTTCTGGCACTACACGCTGCTCAACCGTCTCTACGACAAGGGGTTGGTGGACGATGGCTTTATGTTTGAAGTGCTGCAATCCCACACTAGCGTGATCACCCAGTTGCCCTTCGATCATCCCCACTACTCCGGCATCAACCCCTACGCCCTGGGTTTTGCCATGATGAAGGACCTGCGCCGCATCTGCGAAAACCCCGATGACGAAGATCGTCAGTGGTTCCCCGATATCGCCGGTGGCAACTGGCAGCAAGTGCTCGACTTTGCCATGCGCAACTTCAAGGATGAATCCTTTATTGGTCAGTACCTGTCGCCAAAACTGATACGGGAATTCCATCTGTTCGCCATTGCCGACCGCGCCAGCGACGAAGCCCTTACCGTGTCCGAAATCCACAACGAACAGGGCTACCGTGAAGTGCGCAAGCTGCTGTCAAAGCAGTACGACCGCGATCAGAACGTGCCAGACATCCAGGTCAGCCGCTACCATTATCGTGGTGACCGTTCGCTGGAGCTGGAATACCGCCAGCGCCGGGGGCGGCCCCTGAATGATGAAGCACGCGAGGTGATGAAACATCTGGCGCGGTTGTGGGGCTTCAGGGTCACCCTCCACCGGGTGGACGAGGCAGGCAAAACCCTCGAGAGCATGGCGGTGGAGGCAAGGCAGAATTGAGTGCGTACTGTGGATGCAAAAACCCTGTGGAAAGCCAGCCTGGCGCAGGGAGAGCAAGCAGATGCTAACGCTCGAGATAGATCTTGTAGTTTTCGAGATAGTCGTCGAGATTGGCGTCGAGCATGGTTTCAAATTGCTGCATTAACAGGGCTTTAATGTCACCCAGCTCTTCCTTGAACTCCTTGCGCTCGGCGGTGGCGATTGCCGCGGCATAAGCGCCGAAGCGCGCCGCCGCATAGAGCATGGCGTCACTGATCAGCGCCGGGTCCTGGTGCGCCGATTTCTCATTGGCATTGCCAATCAGTTCCTCAACCAGATCCCAGAATTGCTGTTCAGTGTCGCTCATGCCAGTTCCTTTAATTTCGTAGGATATAAAAGCATCCGTAGGTTGGGCTGAGGAACGAAGCCCAACACATCTCATGATTACGCCAGAGCTGTTGGGCTTCGTTCCTCAGCCCAACCTACCAACGGGCCTATTTTCATAAGCTCCGCAGCACTCAAAGAATTTCCAGCAACTCCACGTCAAACACCAGGGCGCTGTAAGGCCCGATGGCACCACCGGCGCCACGCTCGCCATAGGCCAGCTGGTAGGGAATATGCAAACGCCATTTCGAGCCTGTGGGCATCAGTTGCAAGGCTTCGGTCCAGCCAGCAATCACACCGCTGACGGGAAATTCCGCAGGCTCACCGCGCTGTACCGAACTGTCGAACACAGTGCCATCAATCAGAGTGCCATGGTAATGGGTGCGCACAGTATCGGTGCGGCTGGGCTTGGCGCCGGTGCCCTCAGTAAGGATTTCATATTGCAGGCCGGAAGCAGTTACGGTGATGCCGTCGCGCTTGGCATTCTCGGCCAGATAGGCTTCGCCTTCACCGGCAAACTGGCTGGCCTTGTCGGCTTCTTCCGCCTTGAGGCGGGCCTGAATTTCGCGGAAAGCCTCGTTGATCTGATCGGCGCTTACCTGCAGGGCGTTGCCGGCAATAGCGTCGCTGAAACCGGCCAGGGCCGATTCGGTATCAAAACCGGCAAAGGGTGCATTGGCCAGCTGATCGCCTAGTTGGCGACCGATACCGTAACTGGCTTTTTGTTCCAATGATTCAAAAGGTGATGACATAATCTGTAATCCGGATTGCGATGAATGTAAGGGTGAAAATTGCACGCTGACCGGCGGCAAACCCCTGTTAGAGGAAAGATTTATGGATTGCAAAGCCATAAAAAAGCGGTGTCTGCTGCAACAGCAACACCGCATTTGGGGGGCAATACCGGCCAGCCACAGGGTCACAGCATAACAACAGCGTCCATTCAAAACCAGAGCGCGAGTATTGCAGCTCTTTGATGAAGGTCACGACTATGCTGTGGCGTCGACGGGAAAACGCCGGGGAGTCTGGCGTGGGGGCGGTCCGGATTCTGGATATCGAGATTGTCTGGCAGCCTTGTGGCAGCAGTGGACAGTCAACAACCGCAGCCGGTCCCGCTATGGCCAATCCTGGCTGGCGAGGCTTTCTTAACAGAACCGTTCGCGCTATTCTGCGGCAAATCTGTAGGCCATATCGTGGTCAAGAAAAGGGGCAAGCAAGGAAGAGATAATGCCAGCAATCACTGAACAGCCAAATAAAGCCCGCATCAGCAGTGTCGCCTGCCATCTTCACCCTATCCATCATGGAATCGCCTCCATAGTAGTACGCAAAGATCTTTTGCTCAGCGGGGTGCCATACCTTTTGGGCGCGAAGTTGGAAGCGGAAAATACCTTTTGGACGGATGTGATCGTGACGGATGAGAAATATTTAACGGAAAAACATACGGTTAGCGCTTCTGACTTGAGTTGCCAGCTGTTAAAAGGTATACCTTCTAATATTGTTAATGAGGTAAGTATTACCTCATTAACAGACTGTTAGGGCTATATATGGACGAGACACATACAACTTTCATATCAAAGTGGTGGCTAAAAATCCTAGCCACGCTGTTAGGATTGTCGTTGCCAGGAATCGCCCTGATTCTCCGTAATACCCTCGAAACCCATCTAGCATCGGCAAGCCCAGAGTGGCTGGCCAAATTATTAATAGCAGTATTAGCAGTAATTGGTTTCCTTCTTGCATCACTTATCCTCCAGCGTCCCTGGGTAAAATGGGATGAGTCTACAGGCACATGGTTCAATCGGTTCAGCGCGCTTCGGTACTGTGGCACATGCCGGGCTAACAAAAAAATTGTTGTCCCCTTAAAAAATGAAATCACTGGTTGGCGTTGCGTTGCCTGCAATACTTTTCGCACTGATCCGTTGCGCAAACATTTGCAGCCCAAACAAAAACAACAGTCTCAATCTAAACCGATCGGTAGCGATGAGTGGCGCACACGCGGCTGACCCTAACAATTAAGTGGTGCGGGGCTCCGGTGCTGTCGCACCTCCGCCCCACACTTAGGCGTTATAGGGCAGGATGAGAAAGCACATTACATCGTTTTCTCTTTTAGGTGTAGGACTTTTGGTCGGCGCTTTAGTGACGCTTTTCTACTTGCGCGAGCTCTCCGAAAGGGGGGATTGCTTCAAATCCTATAACCGAGTAGAAGAGCTGAAGCATATTTTGGCGCAGTTGGCGCCGGATAATCACAACGCAAAAAGGACCACAGTAATTTATATTGAGAATCAACTCTCAGCACTATCCTATTGTGCTACCAAATTTGATACTGATAATGGGCGTGTCAGTTCTTACGAAAACGAAATTGAAATCGCAAGGAGAGCCATTGATGATGCCCTATAACAAGGTGGTGTTGTCGCAGCGCAACAAGCGCGCTGCTGGGACGCCTTCGCTGCCGCTTCGGCGCCCCAAACCACGGCGTTATGAATTTCTGCGGAGGCAACAGTGAACCCCACAGACTTTGAAAAAATCGAATCCTGTATTTCTGCAATGAAAGAAGCCTTACCTGTGGCGTTCGGAGAAACATTGCCCCCAAGGTTGTTCACTCGGTACATGACTGTTGTTCTTTCAATCCAGTCGTACCACAAGCAGGTTCTTGAATTTCAGGCTGTCCTTTCTGGCATTCCTTATCTGAATCCTCAAAAACCTCTTCGTAAACCTCCTGAAACGCTTTCATCGCCACAATTCCATGTGCTCGACCAGAAGTTTCAGTTAATGCACCAATTATTGCCGCACAAATTTCAGGCGCAGCTTCCAGAAGAACTTCGTAAGTTACACATGCAACTTCTCCGAGACTTGGCGCGTGTCCAAGGTGCCTCTCAACAGCTTCATAAGGCACTTCAACAGAAAGGGTTGTTGTAATGCCTTCCATTTCAATTGCTTGCTCAATTTTCATCTCAATCACCCAAATAATTCATAACAAATGGCTGGTGCGGGACAAACTACGCTGTCGCTTCGTTTGCCCCACAGCCAGGCGTTATGTTTCAGGAAACATCGGAAGTATAGAATGGATAAAGTAGATTTAATCCTATATATCATGGCAGGCATATTTGCATTGAATATCATTGCTGCAATTACCCGCACATATATTGGTCATTTCGTGCGAGGTGATCGCCTTCATGCAAACATCAGGAAATATATTAACCAAGGTGAGTTTGTGAGGGCTATTGAGCTCTGCGAGTCGCACTTGGAAAAAAGGCCATATGATAGTCAGCTACTGTGGTTTGAGGCAGAAGCGTATTTCAGGCATGAAAATTATACCCGTGCTCTTCAGAAATTTGAGCATATCGTAAATCATGAACCGGCTTGGGCAGATGATGCTAAAAAATACATCGAAGCCATTAAGTCAAAAACATAACAAATTTAGGCAAGCGGACAAATTACTACCCCTTCGGCTCCGCAATTTGCCGTTGCTAAAAGCGTTAAGCTAAAAATGAATGAATTAATAATCGAAAATGAATTTAAACGAATAGAGCTGCATCTTTTGGATCGCTCCAACTGGCAACTAATGCAACTCACCCGCGCTTGGGCAAAATCACAACCTAAAGCCGCAGGTGTTTACATGCTTTTTGAAAATGAAAAACCTATTTATGTAGGCGAGTCAGGTAGTCTTTCAGGAAGAATAACTGACATGCTTGACTCAAGGCATCATACCGTCAGAAGAGCTTTAGGTGAGAAGCGGTTTTATCATATTGAAGGTTTTAGAAAAGCAACCTCGTCAATTAAGCACCCTGCACATATTGAATTAATGGTTCATGAAATGCTATCTAGCTTCAGTCTATCTGTTTTACCTATACAAATTGGCAGAAAGGAATTTGAAGAATATATTTTTTCAAAATATCAGCCTGAGTTAAACAGAAAATCAAAGCGAGGCTCAGTAAAAGCTTAACAAGGCAATCAAACGGATGGATTTTTAAGTTGCTCTTTTGCCATTCCGCTTCGCTCCATTTTATGGCAAAAGTGCAACTTAAAAACCACCGTTTATCGCAACGTTAGTGTGCAGAGTTACCCACGAACAGTAGACACCTTCTATAGTTAGAAAACCTACAGAGGGGGTGTCAGCTATGAATCGGGAAGCTTTAGGTCTTTCGTTTTGCCACAATTAACAAGTCTGAATGCCAAAATGCAATATCGAGCCCAGAGAGCTAAAGGACATTCACCTCCCCGTTGTGGCCTGATTAATAGTTGCTAGTTGCACGAATAAGGAGCGCGAAAAATGGACATCGAAGCGATCTGCAATTTTCGAAGAATTAGCGACAGACTGACGACATCCGGGATTGTAAATCCTGATGGGTTTAAGGCACTTAGGGCGCAAGGTTGTGAAGTCGTCATTAACCTGCTTCCTGACACAAGTGACTACGCCATTGCCAATGAGCGAGACGCCGTTGAATCGCAGGGGATGGAGTACATCTATATCCCGGTTGACTTCAAGCAGCCCACATCTGCGGATTTCCTGAGGTTCTCGGAAGCTCTTGATCAGGTTCAGGAAAAGAATGTCCATGTGCACTGCGCTGCGAATTACCGAGTCAGCGCCTTTTATTCGCTCTACCTGGTTAGTCGCGGCCTCTGGGGCGAGGACCAGGCTATGGATTTCATCCATAGCCTATGGCAACCGACTGAGCATTCTGGCTGGTCGGACTTCATTGGTCACATTCTCGAAGAAGTCCGCGCCCAATAATGCGCTGCGGTGGATCGCTGCAACAATGCGGCGCCCGCTGAATGACAATTACAGTTCGTGTTCATCCCAAGATCCCGGAAATTGCCTATCTTGAAGTGGCTCCACTGAGCAGGGCGTCAACTATTTTGGCGCCCATTCTGTCGCTTGGCGGAATGTTGCTTGTGGGAGCTTACTTTTATGGGCTTTTTGATGTCGTTCTGGAGTTTTTGGCATTAACCGGCTGATGCAGCCCAGGTTAAAGATTGCGCCGAATCCACAAGGCAGATCCAGTTGGGGTTGCTATGGATAAAACGCGTTCCCACGCGGGGCATGGGAACGGGGCGTGCAGAAGAGGGTCTTCAAGCTGTGGGCTTGTTGCCCAGTGTTATATGTTTTGGGCCTGCCAGGTTCTGGTGGCCGCTGACACCGGATTTCACCTTGTCGATAACGCCGCCGGCTTTCAGGAAAGCTTCGGTTTGCTGGGCGATGGTCTCAGAAGACAGTACGGCTGCAGGCTCTTTCTTTTTCGAGGGGGCTCTGGTGGGCGCCTGGGTTTTTGCAGGCACAGTTTTGGCTGTCGTGTCAGTCATAACGGGGAGGTCCTTTACCTGAGTGGATCGGGCATTGTACGCGATCTGGTTATTTTTTGTTTGCTGGGCGGGGTGCAGCCCCGCGGCAGGCAGGCAGAAGTCGCCATGCTGTGTTATTTGGCGGGCCGTTTAGTAACAGGTAGTAGCAGTCAAATGCCTGTAAAACCTAGAAATCTCCCCACATTCCCTGAAAAAGGCTGAGTGCAACGATGGGCGCGGTCTCTGTCCTGAACACACGCGGGCCGAGAGTCAGTGCCTGGAAGCCAGTGTCCAGACCGAGCTGGATTTCTGCTTCCGACAGGCCACCCTCGGGGCCAATCAGCAGGGCTGCCGAGGCAGGCTTGATTCCGCTGAGGGATTGCAGGCTGAGATCAGAGCGATGGTGAAGTAGCAGCTTGATATCCGCCGTTGTAGCCAGCCAGTCCCGTAAATTCAGTGGTGAATGCAGGGCAGGAATACGGTTGCGGCCACACTGCTCGCAGGCGCTGATAATGATCTGCTGCCAGTGGCGCTGTTTTTTCTCCTCCCGCTCGCCCCTGAGCTTGACCTCGGTGCGCTCGGTATACAGGGGGAATATTTCCGTCACGCCCAGTTCGGTGGCTTTTTGCAGCACCCAGTCGAAGCGGTCGCCCCGCGATATGCCGATGCCCAGCAGGGTTTTGAGGGGTGATTCCCTGTCGCTGCTGTCGTGACCGGCCAGCTGCACGGTAACTGACTTGGGTGTGGCGCTGACAATCTCGCCGGGAAATTCGCCACCTTCGCCGTTGAACAGGCTCACGCTGTCGCCGGATTTCATGCGCAGTACCGTCACCAGATGGCGCGCGGCATCCTTGCCCAGTTCAATCACGGTATGGGCAGTTAGCGGTTGCTCTGTGTAGATGCGGGTTGTGCGCATAGATTTTTTGAGTGACACGTTACACGCTACACGTTACACGGGGGTGCCGATTGATAGATCAGCGGGTTACCGTGCTTTTACGTGTAACGTGTAACGTGAAACGTGCAACTCCTACTGAATGCCGAGATTGGTCAGAATCCCCAGAGTGGGTTCCGCCTGGTTCATGGTGTAAAAGTGAAAGCCGGGTGCGCCGCCTGCCCTGAGTTTCTCGCACAGCCGTGATACCACCTCTTCACCAAAGGCTTTGAGGCCATCGCTATCGGCGCCAAAGCCGTTCATTTTCTGCCGCAACCAGCGCGGGATATCGGCGCCGCAGGCGTCGGAAAAGCGCACCAGGTTCTGGAAGTTGGTGATGGGCATAATGCCGGGAATCACCGGCTTGTCGATGCCCGCCTGCGCGCACTGCTCCATAAAGTAAAAGTACGCATCGGCGTTGTAGAAATACTGGGTAATGGCGCAGTCGGCCCCGGCGCGGAATTTTTCTCCCAGCCAGTACACGTCTTTTTGATAGCTTTCGGCATCCGGGTGGATTTCCGGGTAGGCGGCGACCTTGATCTGGAAGTGATCGCCAAAGTGCGCGCGCACCAGTGCCACCAGTTCATTGGCATTGACCAGCTTGTGGATACCCATGCCGGAGGGCATATCGCCGCGCAGGGCGACGATATGCCTGATACCTGCGTCCTTGTAGGACTGGATCAGTTCCAGCACCGCCTGCTCGCTGTCGCCGCCAAATGACAGGTGGGGCGCCACGGCGTAGCCGTCGCGGTGGATCTGCATCACGATATCGCGGGTGTTGTCGCGGGTAGAACCGCCAGCCCCGTAGGTAACAGAAAAATACTCCGGCTTGAGGGCCGCAAGCTGGTCGCGCGCCGCCAGGAGTTTTACCCGCCCCTCGGGGGTTTTGGGGGGGAAGAATTCGAAGCTGATTTTTGGTGTTGGCATGTTCAGTGGCACCTTGCTGGTTGCTCCAGGCGAATAGTCTGAGGTTGTTGGCAACAGGTCTGAAGTCGGAAGTCTGAAGTAGGAAGCCAAGACGAAAATCGAAACCGGGACAGTTCCATTTTGGCTTCAGACTTCAAGCTTCAGACTTCAGACGACCCCGGTGAATCCCAGGGCCTGCCGCCATCAGGTCAATACCGATACGACTCAGGCTTAAACGGCCCCTCGGCAGAAACCCCGATATAGCTGGCCTGCTCCGGCTTGAGCTTGGTCACCACGCCGCAGAATCCGCGCACCATGTGTGCGGCGACTTCTTCGTCGAGTTTGCGGGGCAGTACCTCGACGCGGATTTTGCTGCCTCTTTCTGCCTGCGGCAGGTCGGCGAAGCGTTCGCCGTAGAGGTGGATCTGCGCCAACACCTGGTTGGCGAAGGAGCCGTCCATGATGCGCGAGGGGTGGCCGGTGGCGTTGCCGAGGTTGACCAGACGGCCTTCGGACAGCAGCAGCAGGTGGTCGCCTGCGGCCTGTTCTTTTGACGCGCCGCGATAGACCTGGTGAACCTGGGGTTTCACTTCTTCCCACACCCACTGCTTGCGCATAAAGGCAGTGTCGATCTCGTTGTCGAAGTGGCCGATATTGCTGACCACGCAGCCATTTTTCAGGGCCTTGAGCATATCGGCATCGCACACGTTGAGGTTGCCGGTGCAGGTGACCACCAGGTCGATCTGGCCCAGCAGGCGGGCATCGACGCCGTTGGCGGGGTCGCCATCCACATAGGGGGACACCACCTCAAAGCCGTCCATACATGCCTGCATGGCGCAGATGGGGTCGATCTCGGCGATGCGCACGATCATGCCTTCCTGGCGCAGGGACTGGGCCGAGCCCTTGCCCACGTCGCCGTAGCCGATCACCAGGGCCTTCTTGCCGGACAGCAAATGGTCAGTGGCGCGCTTGATGGCATCGTTGAGGCTGTGGCGGCAGCCGTACTTGTTGTCGTTCTTGGATTTGGTTACCGAATCATTGACGTTGATGGCAGGCACTTTCAGTTCGCCCTTGGCCATCATTTCCTGCAGGCGATGCACGCCCGTGGTGGTCTCCTCGGTGATACCGTGCACATGGTCGAGAATCTGCGGATATTTGTCGTGCAGCATCAGGGTCAGATCGCCGCCGTCGTCGAGTACCATGTTGGCGTTCCAGGGTTTGCCATCCTTGAGGATGGTTTGCTCCAGGCACCAGTCGTACTCTTCTTCTGTCTCGCCCTTCCAGGCAAACACCGGCACCCCGGCGGCGGCGATGGCTGCCGCAGCGTGATCCTGGGTGGAGAAAATATTGCACGACGACCAACGCACCTCGGCACCGAGGGCGACCAGGGTTTCAATCAGCACGGCGGTCTGGATAGTCATGTGGATGCAGCCGAGAATGCGCGCGCCAGCCAGCGGCTGCTCAGCGCGGTACTGCTCGCGCAGGGCGATCAGGGCGGGCATTTCGGTTTCGGCGATCTCGATTTCCTTGCGGCCCCAGGCGGCGAGTGAGATGTCGGCGACTTTGTAGTCTTTTTCGATGGTGGCATTGGTGCTGATGTTCATTTTTTGACTCCAGTAGTTGGCGGTCTGACGTTTGACAAATCAGGGTCTGACGTCTGAAGTCTGACGTCTGAAGCCAAGAGGTGCCACTTTCAGGACCTAAGGGTTTGCCAATTTCATCCGTTTCAGGAGGTTGGAAAGCAGTGCGAAAACCTCGTTAATGTAATCTTGCGTCGCGTGACTCACTGGCAGTAAGCCAAGCTTTTTAGCAATTAAATTTTGCGTTTCCAGTTCAAACAGTGAGCCGCGAGCGATCTGTAGAAATCGAGCAAATTCGCGGTCCGTGCCACGTCCCGCACCCTCGGCAATATTGGCGGGGACGCTGACTGCGGCTCTTCTCATTTGCGAAGTCAATCCAAACTTCTCTGTGTCCGGGAATCCCGTGGTCGCTCGATACACTTCCATAACCAGATCCATGGCTTTTTGCCATACCAGCAATTCCTGATATCTGCGATTAACGTCCACATGCCCTCCTTGGCACCATTTTTTGACTTCAGACTTCAGACTTCAGACTTCAGACTTCAGACTTCAGACTTCAGACTTCAGACTTCAGACTTCAGACTTCAGACTTCAGACCCAAGGCGCTCAAAGCGCCGTTTTGAGTGCCTCCACCTTATCCGTCTTCTCCCAGCTAAACGCCGTCGCCGTCTCCTCTTTCCAGTCGCCGTTTTCCTTCCAGCGGTAGGTGTGCTGGTAGGGTTCGCGGCCAAAGTGGCCGTAGCTGGCGGTGGGCTGGTAGACGGGGTGCAGCAGGTCGAGCATGGAGGTGATGGCGTAGGGGCGCAGGTCGAACACTTCGCGGATGGCGGCCACCAGTTTTTCGTCCGACACCTGGCTGGTGCCGAAGGTGTTGATGGAAATCGAGGTGGGTTGCGCCACGCCGATGGCGTAGGACACCTGGATTTCGCACTTGTCGGCAAGACCGGCGGCGACGATATTCTTGGCCACGTAGCGACCCGCGTAGGCGGCGGAGCGGTCCACTTTCGACGGATCCTTGCCGGAGAAGGCGCCGCCGCCGTGGTGAGCCATGCCGCCGTAGGTGTCGACGATGATCTTGCGCCCGGTCAGACCGCAGTCACCCATCGGTCCGCCGATCACAAACTTGCCGGTGGGGTTGATGTGGTAACGGGTGTCCTTGTGCAGCCACTCGGCGGGCAACACGTGCTGGATGATTTCCTCCATCACCGCTTCCTGCAGATCCTTGAGGCTGATGTCTTCGGCGTGCTGAGTGGACAGCACCACGGCATCCACCGCCACCGGCTTGCCGTTCTCGTAGCGCAGGGTGACCTGGCTCTTGGCGTCGGGGCGCAGCCAGGGCAGCACATTGTGTTTGCGCAGATGGGCCTGACGCTCCACCAGTCGGTGTGAGTAGTAGAGGGGGGCGGGCATCAGCACGTCGGTTTCGTTGGTGGCGTAGCCGAACATCAGGCCCTGGTCACCGGCGCCCTGTTCCTCGGGGTTGGCGCGGTCGACTCCCTGGTTGATGTCGCCGGACTGCTTGCCGATGGCGTTGATCACCGCGCAGGAAGCGCCATCGAAACCCACCGCAGAGCTGTCGTAGCCGATGCCGGTGATGACTTCGCGGATGATGTCTTCCAGGTCCACGTAGCAATCGGTTTTGACCTCCCCGGCGACAATGGCCATGCCGGTTTTCACCATGGTCTCCACCGCCACCCGGGAGCGCTTGTCGCGGGCGATGATGGCGTCGAGCACCGCGTCGGAGATCTGGTCGGCCATCTTGTCGGGGTGGCCCTCGGAGACGGATTCAGAGGTAAAAATGCTGTAGTGGCTCATAAGGTTCAAACTCCCTGGAGTGATTCCCTGCGTGGGACTGTTGTTTTAGGAAAGGCTTGTATGAATTGACGAAGTTGTACGCGAAAACCGTTTTTGAGGGGCATAAATTCACAGCCGCCATCTGTCAGCCCGGCGGCGCGCGCCCACTGGCTGAGTTCCTCGGCGTCAAAGCCCAGCCACAGGTCGCCACAGGCGCTTCTGGCCCAGTCCTGGTCGTGCTGGCACAGTTCGGTGACCAGCAGCACGCCGCCGGGTTTCAATACTTTGGCGAGATCGGCAATCACTGACGCGGGCGAAGGGGTGTGATGCAGCACCATATTGAGGGTGATGGCGTCGCTGGCCAGCCCGGTGGACACAGCGGCAGCGGTATCACCGTGGATAAAGTCGATGCCTGCCAGCTGGCGGGCGTTGGCAAAACCCCGCGCCCGGTCAAGCATTTCTGCCGAGTTGTCGAGGGCGATTACGCGCTCAAAGCGCTGGCACAGGTCGGCCAGCAATTCGCCTTCCCCCGGACCCACTTCCAGCACCGTGCCCCTGGCGGGCAACTTGTCGAGCGCCGCCACCACGGCTTCGCCGTACTGCGGATAACCGGCAATCAGATCCTGCTGGGCGCGGAATTTGTCGGCATTGGCGCGGAAGAATTCCCGCGATGTGGCGGTGCGCTCCTCTTCAATACGGTGGATGCGCTCGACAATTTCGTCCCCGAGGGGGCAGCTGTCCACAGCGTTGAGGATTTGCTCGCGCAGGCCATCGTGGCTGCTGTGCTGGGTACTGCGGCGGTAAAAGATATGGGTGCCTTCGCGGCGAGAGCTCACCAGGCCGGCGCGGGCCAGCAGTTTGAGATGGTGGCTCATGGCGTTCTGGCGCATGGCGAAGATATCGCTCAGCTCCAGCGCGGCGAAGGCGTTGTTGCGCAACACCCGCAGGATTTCCAGGCGCAACGGGTCACCCGCCGCCTTCATCAGGGTGGCCAGGTGATTGAAGGCATCGGCATCGTGGATGGCGCCGTTGTCCGCCAGGGTTCTGGCGCTGAGGGAGTGTGTCATGGCGGCCATGCTAACACGGGTTTTCTCTATATCAAAATAAATTGATATAAGGTTTGGTGCTTCACAGCTGCTGTGGTGGCAATGATAGACTGCCAGACTTTGTACCTATGCTCGCCAGCCAGGTTGCCGGGCATGTACCGCAGATGAACAACAAAAAGCCAACATAATAAGGAAGCAACAATGGACAAGCGCCTGGTTAGCGGGGCGGTAATTGCCGCCGGAGTGGCAGCGATTCTGGGCTGGGTGGACGCATCGGGGCAGGTGCTGACCGCGCTGGCCCTCTTGTGGGTCATCGCCTATCTGTGGATCTCGGAAACCTTCCACATCACCATTACCGCCCTGCTGATTCCGGTGCTGGCGGTGGCCCTTGGCCTGCTCGATGTGAAGGCAGCGCTGGTCAATTTCGCCCACCCGATCATCTTCCTGTTCCTCGGCGGTTTTGCCCTTGCCGCCGCCATGCATGTGCAGGGGCTGGATAAATGGCTGGCGGAGGCCATCCTGCGCCTGACCCGTGGCCGTCTCGATTACGGCATCGTGGTGCTTGCCTGCGCCACGGCGCTGTTATCCATGTGGATCAGCAATACGGCGGTGACGGCGGTGATGCTGCCGCTGATCATCGGCTTGCTGAGCCAGAAGGATCTGCCGCTTAAAACCCGGGCCTTCAGCCTGCTGGCGATTGCCTACTCCGCCAATATCGGCGGAATGGGCACCATTATCGGCACGCCCCCCAACGCCATTGTGGCCGCCGAGCTGGGCATTACCTTTGTCGAATGGCTGTATATCGGTGTGCCCCTGGTGATTGTGCTGTGGCCCCTGATGTTGCTGGTGCTGTTCCTGGTGTTGCGCCCCGATTTTGAGGATGGCCTGGTCGCTATCAAAAGCAACAGCTTTACCTGGACTGGCCAGAGCCGGGTGCTGCTGGGGATTTTTGTCCTCACGGTGAGCGGCTGGTTGCTGGGACAGCCCCTGGCGCAGTGGCTGGATATCGGTGGCGATATGGATACCTGGGTTGCCATCGCCGCCATTGTGCTGCTGGGTGTCAGCGGGGTGGTGGAGTGGCGCGATATTGAAAAGTCCTCGGACTGGGGTGTGTTGTTGCTGTTCGGCGGCGGTCTGACCCTGAGCGCCATACTCAAAAGCAGCGGCGCCAGCGAGTTTCTCGGCCTCGGCCTGGCCGCCATGATCGAGGGCTGGGGGATGGTATTTGTGATGCTGGCGCTGGTGGCGTTTGTGGTATTTTTGACTGAAATCACCAGCAATACCGCTACCACCGCGCTACTGGTGCCGGTATTTGTCGCCCTGCCCGGTGATCTGCTCAACCCCACTCAGGCGGCCCTGGCCATTGGTATCGCCGCCTCCTGTGCCTTTATGCTGCCGGTGGCCACGCCCCCCAATGCCCTGGTGCACGGCACCGGCCTGGTGCCCCAGAAGACCATGATCCGGGCTGGATTCTGCCTCAATCTGATGTGCGTGGTGGTGCTGACAGTGGTGTTCAGCCAGTTTTACGGGGATCTGTGAGGGTGGTCACCGGAATGACATCCGCCGCGGCTAACATTGCCAATTCATAATCAACAGCGTGTCGACAATGAAGACCATGTCACCTGGAATGCTTTCCCTGGCCGGAGCCCTGCTGATGACCGGGCCAACACTGTGGGCCGAATCTGCGGGCAACGTCACGGGCCAGCCTGCGACTGAAACCTCGCAATACTGGCGCGATCAGGGCCGCGCTGCACTCAATGCCGCCCTGGCGGCGCAACCCAACACCAACAGGGCCAAAAATGTGATCCTCTTTGTAGGGGATGGCAATGGTGTCGCCACGGTCACCGCCACCCGCATTTTTGATGGCCAGTCGCGGGGCGAGCCAGGCGAGGAAAACGTACTCAGCTATGAGCGCTTCCCCCATGTGGCCCTGTCGAAAACCTACAACACCAATCAGCAGGTGCCGGATTCTGCCGGCACCATGAGCGCCATGATGACGGGGGTCAAAACCAGCGATGGGGTAATCTCCATTGGGCCGGAAGCAACCCCGGGCGTTTGCCGTGGCAGCGACAAGAGCGCGCTGCCCACCCTGCTTGAGCAGGTTGCCGATCGCGGTCTGGCCACCGGCATCGTCACCACCACCCGCATCACCCACGCCACACCCGCCGCCACCTACGCCCACACTCCGCACCGCGACTGGGAAGATGACAGCCTGGTGCCCGCCGCTATGCGCACTGAGTGCGCCGATATTGCCCGCCAGCTGGTGGAGTTCAAGCACGGCGGCGGCATTGATGTGATCATGGGTGGCGGCAGGCGGCACTTTCAGCCGCTATCCGTTGCAGACCCGGAGTATCCCCAACAAAAGGGCAAGCGCAGCGATGGCCGCGACCTGATTGCTGAGTGGCAGGCCCGCAACCCCGACGGTGCCTATATCTGGAATCAGGCCCAGTTTGATGCCCTGGATGTGCCCTCGGTGGGCAGAATATTCGCCCTGTTCGAGCCATCCCACATGCATTTCGAGGCCGACCGGCAGGAGCTGGAGGCCGATGAACCCTCCCTCTCCGCCATGACCGGCCTCGCTATCGACAGTTTGGCCCGCAACAATAAGGGCTATTTTTTGATGGTTGAGGGAGGCCGCATCGACCACGCCCACCACGCAGGCAACGCCTACCGCGCCCTCAGCGATGGCCAGGCCTTTGCCCAGGCGGTGCAGGTGGCTCTCGACAAGGTCAATCTCGACGACACGCTGATTATCGTCACTGCCGACCACAGCCATGTACTGACCATGGCCGGTTACCCGACCCGCGGCAACCCTATCCTCGGCAAGGTGGTGAGCAACGACGAGTACGGCAAACCCGACAACAAACCCTACCCGGCGCTGGATGGCCTGCCCTACACCACGCTGGGCTACGCCAACGGCCCCGGCCACGCCCAGCACGACAGCATCGCCCGGCGTGAAAAGGAAGGCGGCAAGCCGGGCCGCGCCGACCTCAGCGATATCGATACCACCGACAGGAACTTCTACCAGGAAAGCCTGGTGCCACACTACTCGGAAACCCACGGCGGTGAGGACGTAGCCATCTACGCCATCGGCCCCTGGGCGCACCTGATTCGGGGAGTGCAGGAGCAGAACTATATTTACCATGTGATGAGGTATGCGTTGGAAGTGGAGGAGCAGGAGCAGTAGGGCGCGAGCGTGGCTGGCGCTGACGTCAGCTGCTTGGTGCCAGATTCTTGAGAAAACAGACGATCCGCTCTGTCTCGCGAAACCCAAGGGCTTTGTGAAGGGCGATGCTGTGGGTGTTGTCCACCTCCGTATCGCTGGCCAGCTCGTGGTAACCGCGCTCGATTGCCCACTGCTTCGCCCTGGCTATCAGCGCCTTCCCCAGGCCCATGCCTCGGTAGGCCTCACAAATAAACCATCCCTCCACATAGAGCCGCTGGGGTGAGCGGCTGCCCTCGGCAAAATTGCGGATATTCATTTCCAGAACGCCCGCCAGCCGTCCCTGCCCAATCTCGACGACAAACGCTTCGACAATATCCGTGGAAGCGCCGGCAAAATACGCCCGCAACTCAGCCAGGTGGCCATCCCCTGTATTGGGCCACAGTGCTGTCCTCATCACAGACCATGCTGGTAAGTCATGCCGATGTGCCGCGCGAATGACCATCTGAGCAACCTCCGAAGACTCGCTGCCAAACTATTGCTCGTCTCGGAACCTCTGCCGACAAGGCCTTGGCTCTGACCGAGCACCACAATCAACTGCGAATTCGGGCGCGGCTCAAACACCCCAGAAACCGGACCAAAACACGGGATCCTGCACGATGTCCGTGATGGTCTGTGGAGTTTGCATAGCCTGGTCAACGATTTCCTTGGCAATAGACACGCTGTCAGCCTCCCAGGTCACATTGTTCAGGATTGCGGAAATACCGGCATCGAACAACTCTTCTGGATGCAACGACAGCTGTTCCACATAGTAAAGACTGGCATTGTGTTTGTGGTTAAGTAGTTGTCGGTCGTCAGCACTGCCGGAGGTTGCATAGGCGCCTTCTATTACACTGAAGATAAAGGTCTCACGGGCCATTAATCCCTGGTCCAGATCGTTTATCCAATAATCCCAGCCCGTCTGATCGGGCTCGCGATCAAACAGGTTTTCGTAAATGGCTTCTACAAACTCACGGTTGTTGAGGCCCTCAGGATAGGTCTGGCGGTACTCGATCTGGTCAGCAAAAGAACGCGACAGATCATCAAGCCCTGCACCGCCTTCGTAAATGTTCTTGAACCAATAAAGCAGGCCCTCGGGCTCAGGCGCTCGATCAAAATAGGCAATATAAAGGTCACAGATACCCTCCAGGATACGGGTGACGTTGGACGAGCCTGGACCCGCTGTTTCAACCAGATCTTCTGGCCGCACCAACACCGCAAAGCGCTCGTCGTTATAGTTGAATCCAAAACCGATGAATTCGATGCTTACCAGTTGATCAATGCCTTCGGCGCCGGAGAGTACGCCATCCTGATATACATACTGGCTGGGAAGGTGGAAGGCCAGCAAAGTATCGCGATCACCTGCACCCCCATCAATAAAGTCATCCAGTGGACCGCCATATATCCTGTCGTTACCGCCGTGGGCGTGAATGATGTTGGCGCCGCCATAGCCGATAATCAGGTCGTCACCATCCGAGCCCTGACGATAGTAGTTGTTGGAGTAAATGCTATTCACTTCCAGTGCGCCGGATGTCAGCTGCTCCGCCGCCTCGTAGGCCTGCCCGCCCCAGCTATTTTCACCCCACACCACCACCGAGCCGTCGTCCTTGATGGCGGCAAAAGCGTAGCCGTTGGTGACGAGCTTGACGACTCCGGAGGCAAGGTCATCGGCCACCTGGTCGGGGCCCCTGTCGCCCTGGAAGCGTCCCCAGGTCACCACAGAACCATCGGCTTTCAAGGCGGCGAAGATGCCGTTGGCTGGCAACACATCGATGACCCCCGACGCGAGTTGTGCTGCGACGAGGCTGGTCTCCTCTTCCAGGCCGTTGCCCCAGACGACAGCAGCCCCATCTGACGTCAGGGCCACGAAACCCCGCGGAGCCGTGATTATTCTTTCCACGCCGCCAGTCAGTTGCCCCGCGACGGCGGTGCTGTCCCCGCCATAATCCGACTGACCCCAGGTCACCACCGATCCGTCGGATTTCAGCGCAGCAAAGGCGTAACTGTTGGCGACGATTTCCACGACGCCGCCGGCCAGTTCCGTTGCCAGCTGGTCTGCCTGGTAGGCATAGAAAAGACTGCCCCAGACAACAACAGATCCATCGTGCAGCAAGGCGGCAAAAGCCTCAGCGCTGCCCACAACCTCCTTCACACCACCCCTCATTGCCCAATCGATCTCGGGTGCTGTGAGAAAGGAACCGAAGCTCCCCCAACTGACCACAGAACCGTCCTCTTTGATGGCGGCAAAGGCTTCACCTGTGGTAATGATCTCAACTACGCCTGATTCAAGTTGATCGGCGACGAGATTGATATTCGCACCCTGGTACTCACTGCCCCACACCACCACAGAGCCGTCGGTCTTCAGGGCGGTAAAGGCCGAGGCCCCGGCGATGATGGAAACGACCCCCTCCGTAAGCTGGTCTGCTACGGCACTGCTATCTCCTCCAGACCAGTAATCTCCCCAGGTAACCACTGAACCGTTCTGTTTGAGTGCAGCGAAGGAGCTAGTGGTGGCGTAAATTTCCCGTACGCCCCATGCCAGCTGGTCAGCGATATGGCTGCTGAACCCTCCGAACATCTCATTCCCCCAAGTGACAACCGACCCGTCGGCCCTGAGGCCGGCAAAGGAAAAGTAGTTGGAAAAGATACGCACCACATCCCCGCCAATCTGTTCGCTGATGTCGGCATATCCCCCTGGATAGGAGAATGCCCCCCAGGTCACCACCGTGCCATCGGATTTGAGCGCAGCAAAGCCGTTGTCACTGGAGAAAACCTTGACCACGCCGCTTGTCAGATCGCTTGACACTGGATATGAGCTGCCGCCATAGGTGCCATCGCCCCAGGAGACAACCGATCCGTCGTTTTTAAGCAGGGCAAAGGCACGGAAGTTGTGGAACTCTCCTGTGGTATTGATGCCCTGTCCGTAGCCGGGCTGCGGGATCAATGCCGCCTGTTCGGCCTGGGGCAGCTGCATGTTGACGATATAACTTTGCTCTCCGTCGAGGGAGCCAAGCTGGAAGTAGTAGGTTTGCCCGGCCCTGACATCGAATCCGTATTCGCGGTAGTCAGCCCCTTCCTCCAGAGTGAGCGAAAGGGGGGCCGCGGTTCCGTCGTAGGCATTGAAAGTCAGCGTATCCGTAGCGCCGCTGAAGCGCAGGTCAACGCGGCCATTGGCGGGGGCAACAAAGGTAAACCAGTCCGTCGTATCGGCGCCAAGCCCCGTTCCGCCGACAATGACGGCGGCGCTGGCCATGTTCCAGCCTGCATGGATAGCCGTCGCCAAGGTTTCCCCCGCATCGGCGGGGGCGCGTCCATTGATGGTTTCCAGGCCAACCTGGGCATCGGCAATTTTCGGTAAATCGATGGCGAGGCTGTAATTGGAGCCCTGCAGGTAACTGTCAACCTCCAGATGGTAGCGTTGGCCGGCAACTACCTCATAGGTGATCCGGTCGTCGGCTGCGCCCTCGTTGACTGAGAACGAGACAAGATTGCCATACGGGTCGTACAGGAACAGATCGAGATCGTCGCCAAGGTCAGTCAGCTGGAAGGTGGCTATGCCGGATTCGGTGGCCTCGAAGCTGTACCAGTCACGGGAATCAGTGTGGAATCCGGTGGACCCCGTCACCCAGGCGTCACCGAGATTGTTCAGGGTAATGTGATGGGCAAGTTCCCAGCGGGCGGGGGCATCACCGATACCCATACCATTGACGGAGTCCTTCCGCCCTTCCGAGCCCGAGGGCGGTGAACCTCCGACAAAGTCCGCATTGAGCAAGTAGTTGGAGCCGTTACTAAAGGCTGTCACATTGATCAGGTAGGGCGTGTTCCCTGCCACCGCCAGCACGATGCGGTCGGGCTGAGTACCTTCGTTCGCAGAATAATCGAGTTCTGTGCTGGTGTTGTCGTAGACAACGAGGTCCAGATCGGCGCTGAGACCGTGGAGATACAGGGTCAGGGTGCCATCCCGCTCGGGGATATAGACAAACCAGTCGGTGAAGTCCGCGCCAAAGCCGGTGGAACCTGTGATGCGGCCCTGGCCGCTAAACACATTGGATTCAGGGATGATTTGAAGGTCGTTGATGGCATCGCCGATATTGACGCCGTTGATAATGTCGTTATTCATGGTGTTATCCGTCACTCAGTTCAGTGAAAAGCAGCGAGGGTAATTGCTGGACGGACCATGATTGTTGATTCAGGCAGAGCGCACATCCTGTACATCTGGAACTCCTTGCAACAGCCAAATCGACCTTGGACGGGGGCGCTGGCGACAGTCCTGTGCGGTCAGGCATCATAATACTGGTCCGAGAGTCCGGATTCCAGCAGGTACAGGTGCTTGTGCAAGTTGTGGCTAAAGCCTCAGGTAGTGGCGAACATTGCGTATCCCTTGCTGTAGGCAGTGTCTTGCATTGGTCGCAATCCAGTCACGCGCTGACCCCTGGTCACACCTGATCCGCGGCGTGCAGGAGCAAAGCTATATTTATTATGTGATGAGGTATGCGTTGGGAGAGTGAGTTTCACGTCACACGCTGCACGTTTCACGTAAATGCCGGGGTTGCTGAGAGACACTGTAACTATCTATATCTCGCTGCCATGTCAGGGCTAAATTGTCGCCATTGGCACCCGCGTGCAACGTGCAACGTGTGACGTGAAACTCAAGCGGCTATTTACCTCACCGCCCCGGTAGGGGAAAATGACGACCTTTTCACCCCCTTCCCCTGGAGCGTTACCCCATGCCAACCCGCCGCGACCTCGCCAACGCCATCCGTGCCCTCAGTATGGACGCCGTCCAGCAAGCCAACAGCGGCCACCCGGGTGCGCCCATGGGTATGGCGGATATCGCCGAAGTGCTGTGGAATGACTTTCTGAGCCACAACCCCGCCAATCCCCACTGGCCCAATCGCGACCGCTTTGTGCTGTCCAACGGCCACGGCTCAATGCTGCTCTACTCCCTGCTGCATCTGAGCGGTTACGATCTGTCTATTGAAGAGCTGAAAAACTTCCGCCAACTGCATTCCAAAACCGCCGGTCACCCGGAATTTGGCGAAGCACCAGGCACGGAAACCACCACCGGCCCTCTCGGCCAGGGCCTCACCAACGCGGTGGGCATGGCGATTGCCGAGAAGGTGCTGGCCGCCCAGTTCAACAAGCCCGGCCACGACATCGTCGACCACCACACCTGGGTGTTTCTGGGAGACGGCTGTCTGATGGAAGGTATCTCCCACGAGGCCTGCTCCCTGGCGGGCACCCTCGGCCTGGGCAAGCTGATCGCCTTCTACGATGACAACGGCATTTCCATCGACGGTGAAGTTGAGGGCTGGTTTACCGACGACACCCCCAAGCGCTTTGAATCCTACGGCTGGCAGGTGATACCGGCGGTGGATGGCCACGATGCCGCTGCGGTCAAAGCCGCTATCGAGCAGGCCCAGGCCGAAACCGGCAAGCCCACCCTGATCTGCTGCAAAACCGTGATCGGCTTTGGCTCGCCCAACAAACAGGGCAAGGAAGACTGCCACGGCGCGCCGCTGGGGGCTGACGAAATCACCGCCACCCGCGCCGCCCTGGGCTGGAGCCATGCACCCTTTGAAGTCCCGGAGGATATTCGCAACGGCTGGAACAGTGTGGAGAAGGGCAAAACCGCCGAGCGCACCTGGCAGCAAAAGCTGGAAGCCTACAGCACCGCCCATCCGCAGGAATCGGTTGAGTTGATCAGGCGCCTCAGCGGCGAGCTGCCCGCCAACTTTGCCGCCGATGCCGATGCCTATATCCGCGCCTGCCAGGAAAAGGGCGACACCATCGCCAGCCGCAAGGCCTCGCAGAATTGCCTCGACGCCTACGGCCCGCTGCTGCCGGAACTGATCGGCGGCTCCGCCGACCTGGCCGGTTCCAACCTCACCATCTGGAAGGGTTCTAAAAGCGTCAGTGCCGAAGATGCCTCCGGCAACTACCTGCACTACGGCGTGCGCGAATTCGCCATGGCCGCCATCATGAATGGCATCGCCCTGCACGGCGGCTTTATCAACTACGGCGCTACCTTCCTGGTGTTTGTCGACTACTGCCGCAACGCCGTGCGCATGGCGGCGCTGATGAAGCAGCAGAGCATTTTTGTCTTTACCCACGATTCCATTGGCCTCGGTGAAGACGGCCCCACCCACCAGCCGGTGGAACACCTCACCGGCCTGCGCACCACACCCAACATGAATACCTGGCGGCCCTGTGACGCGGTGGAATCCGCCGTTGCCTGGAAAGCCGCCATCGAGCGCCGCGACGGGCCATCGGCGCTGATCTTTTCGCGTCAGAACCTGCCCCACCAGGCGCGCAACGAGCAGCAGGTAGCAGCCATTGCCCGCGGCGGCTATATCCTCCGCGATTGCGCCGGTGAGCCCGAGGCCATCCTGATCGCCACCGGCTCCGAGGTGGCCCTGGCCATGGGCGCGGCAGAAAAACTCAGCGCCGCCGGGCGCCGGGTGCGAGTGGTATCCATGCCCGCCACCGAAATTTTCGATGCCCAGGACCGCGCCTACCGCGATAGCGTACTGCCCCCTTCTGTGCGAACGCGGGTGGCGGTGGAGGCGGCCCATGTGGATTTCTGGCGCAAATATGTCGGCCTCGACGGCGATGTGGTGGGCATGACCACTTTTGGCGCGTCCGCCCCCGCCAAGGATCTGTTCAAGCATTTCGGCATTACCGAGGAAAACCTGCTGGCGCGGGTTGAGGCGTTGCTGCCCTGATGTTGCGCCTTGCCATTAATGGCTTTGGTCGGGTGGGTCGCTGCGTGTTCCGCGCGATCCACGAGCGCGGCCTGGCGTCGCGCCTCAACGTGGTGGCGATCAACGAGCTGGCCGATCTCGAAACCATCCGCTATCTGACCCGTTACGATTCCACCCACGGGCGCTTTCCCGGCGCCGTTGTGGTGGCGGGCAACGACCTGGAAGTGAACGGCAAAACCATCGCCGTGACCCATATCGAGGAGCTGGACCAGCTGCAGTGGCAGGGCATTGATGTGGTGCTGGAATGCACTGGCACCTTCGACGAGCGCGCCCTGGCGCAAAAACATCTGGACGGCGGCGCCCGCCGGGTGCTGTTTTCCCAGCCCGCCCAGGGCGATGTGGATGTCACCATCATCTACGGCATCAACCAGCAGTTGTTGCAGGGTGAGCATCGCATTGTGTCTGCCGCCTCCTGCACCACCAACTGTGTGGTGCCAGTGCTGGACTGCCTGCAGCGCCACTTCGGCGTTGAAGCGGGGGTGATCACCACCATCCACTCGGCAATGAACGATCAGCCGCTGCTGGACTCCTACCATCACACCGATCTGCGCAAAACCCGCTCGGCCATCCACTCCATGATTCCGGTGGACACCAGGCTGGCGCGCGGCATCGACCGGGTGCTGCCCGCGCTGGCGGGCAGGATCGAAGCCCAGGCCCTGCGGGTGCCAACGCAGAACGTGTCCGCCATTGACCTGTCGGTCACCCTCGGGCGCGATACCAGCGTGGCCGAGGTCAACCGCCTGCTGCAAAATGCCGCTGAGGGCGAGCTGGCGGGAATTCTCGGCTATACCGAAGAACCGCTGGCGTCCTGCGATTTCAACCACGACCCGCGCTCGGGCATCGTCGATGCCAGCCAGACCAGGGTGGCGGGCGGGCGGCTGGTGAAAGTGCTGATCTGGTTCGACAACGAGTGGGGCTACGCCAATCGCATGATCGATGTGCTGCTGGATTGGCAGGGAAAAATCGCCGCCCTCGACAACTGAAATACTGCGGAGCAGTCATGTCATTGAATGTAAAACGAATGCAAAACCTGGATTTGCGCGGCAAGCGCCTGTTGATTCGCGAAGACCTCAACGTACCGGTAAAAGACGGTCTTATCACCAGCGATGCCCGCATCCGCGCCGCCCTTCCCAGCATCCGCATGGCGGTCGATGGCGGTGCCAAGGTAATTTTGATGTCTCACCTGGGTCGCCCGGTGGAGGGCGAATTTGATGCGGCCTCGTCACTCAGGCCGGTGGCCGATCACCTGTCCGGCCTGCTGAATCGTCCGGTCACCCTGGTCAGCGACTGGCGCAATGGCGTTGAGCTGGCGGATGGCGATATCGCCCTGCTGGAAAACGTGCGCTTCAACCCCGGTGAGAAGAAAAACAGCGACGAACTGGCCCAGGCCTACGCCAGCCTGTGCGATATCTTCGTGATGGACGCCTTCGGCACCGCCCACCGCGCCGAAGCCTCGACCCACGGCGTGGCAAAATTTGCCCCCGTGGCCTGCGCCGGACCGCTGCTGGCGGCAGAGCTGGAAGCGCTGGAAAAAGCCCTGGCCATGCCGCAACGCCCGCTGGTGGCGATTGTGGGCGGCTCCAAGGTGTCCACCAAGTTGACAGTGCTGGAAACCCTCTCTGCCAAGGTCGACCAGCTGATTGTCGGCGGCGGAATCGCCAATACCTTCCTCGCCGCGGCGGGCAAGCCGGTGGGCAAGTCCCTCTGTGAACACGACCTGATTCCCGCCGCCAGAAAACTGATGGAAAACACCCATATCCCCCTGCCGGTGGATGTCGTAGTGGCCAAGGAATTTGCTGAATCCGCCAAAGCCACCCTGAAGAATGTGGATGATGTGGCCGAGGATGACATGATCCTCGATATCGGCCCGCGCAGCGCCGAGGCGCTGGCCGCCATGTTGGTCAATGCTGGCACTATCATCTGGAACGGCCCGGTAGGCGTATTTGAATTCGACCAGTTCGGCGACGGCACCAAAGTGGTCGCCGAAGCCGTGGCCTCCAGCGCGGCGTTTTCCATTGCCGGTGGCGGCGATACCCTGGCGGCAGTGGACAAATACGGCATCGCTGATAGAGTCTCCTACATATCCACTGGTGGCGGCGCCTTTCTCGAATATGTGGAAGGCAAGGTGCTGCCAGCTGTAGCGATTCTTGAAGAGAGAAGTCTGACGTCTGAAGCTTGACGTCGGACGCTAAAGATTCCGGCCTGAGGTATTGGGTGCTGATCTCCTGAGCAGAGCGGTGTGTCGCTTTTGCGTCAGACTTCAGACTTCAGACGTCAGACTTCAGACTTCAGACCCATCATTAAAGACTGCGATGCCTGAAGCCAGGCCGCACCAACCAAGGACTGAAAACAATGGCCCTCATCTCCCTAAGACAACTCCTCGACCACGCCGCCGAATATGGCTACGGCGTGCCTGCTTTCAACGTCAACAACCTGGAGCAGATGCGCGCCATCATGGAGGCGGCGGACGAGACCGATTCGCCGGTGATCGTGCAGGCCTCCGCCGGGGCGCGCAAATACGCCGGGGCGCCGTTTTTGCGCCACCTGATTCTGGCGGCGATTGAGGAATTCCCCCATATCCCGGTGGTGATGCACCAGGATCACGGCACCAGCCCGGCCATTTGCCAGCGCTCGATCCAGCTGGGATTTTCGTCGGTGATGATGGACGGCTCCCTCCAGGAAGACGGCAAAACCCCGGCCGATTACGACTACAACGTCGCCGTAACCCGGCAGGCAGTGGCCATGGCCCACGCCTGCGGTGTATCGGTGGAAGGCGAGTTGGGTTGTCTGGGCTCACTGGAAACCGGCCAGGCCGGTGAAGAGGATGGCGTTGGCGCCGAGGGCACCCTCGATCACAGCCAGTTGCTGACCGACCCTGATGAAGCCGCCGATTTTGTCAATGCCACCAAGGTGGATGCCCTGGCCATCGCCATCGGCACCAGCCACGGCGCCTACAAGTTCAGCCGCCCGCCCACCGGCGATATCCTCGATATCCAGCGCATTAAGGAAATCCACGCCCGCATTCCCAACACCCACCTGGTGATGCACGGCTCCTCCTCGGTGCCGCAGGAATGGCTCGAAGTGATCAACCAGTTCGGCGGCGAAATCCCCGAAACCTACGGCGTGCCGGTGGCCGAAATCGTCGAGGGCATCAAGCACGGCGTGCGCAAGGTCAATATCGACACCGACCTGCGCCTCGCCAGCACCGGCGCCATCCGCCGCTTCCTCGGTCAGAACCCCGCCGAGTTCGACCCGCGCAAATACCTGGCCGTGGCCACCAAAGCCATGAAGGACATCTGCCTCGCCCGCTACGACGCCTTCGGCTGTGCCGGGAATGCCAGCAAGATCAAGGTGGATAGCCTGGAGGTGATGTTCAAGCGGTATGAGAGTGGAGAACTTGACCCCAAAATTAACTGATAGCGGCTTCCCATCTCCCGTCTCTCATTCAACATCTCACTGGCGGAGAGTCGAGAGATGAGAGAGGTAAGATGGGAGATGTGACGCAGCTTATGACCGCCCAAACTCCAACCCCCGAAACCCTGCGCCAACTGCGCAAGTGCCTGCCAGAACTGCATTTCGATCCGGCCCGGGATCAGCGCGCCTGCGACTGCCCGGGCTTTGACGAATACCTGAACTTTTACGAGATTGATTTCGCCACGGCGCTACCCGGCACCTTTCACGCCATGGGCCGGGTGCTGGCTGGCGGCTACAAGATTGCCTGCCACTACTGGCTGCCCGCCGGGGAGCGGCCCGCCAAAGGCACGGTGATGATCCTGCACGGCTATTTCGACCATGTGGGCCTGTTCGACCATTTAATCCACTACCTGCTTGAACGCGGCTATGCCGTGGTGGCCTTCGACCTGCCGGGCCACGGCCTGTCCAACGGCGAGCGCGCCAGTATTGAGAGCTTTGACCACTATGTGGAGGTGCTGGATGCGGTTTCATCCAAAACGCGCAGTAATCTGCCGGAGCCGCTGTCTGCCATTGGCCAGAGCACCGGCGGGGCGATTTTGCTCAAGCGTATTCTCGAAGAGGGCGGTCAGGAATTCGATAAGGTCACCCTGCTGGCACCATTGGTGGAGCCGACCCTGTGGTGGCTGAACCGGCTGGTGTATGCCCTCACCAAGCGGCTGAAAACAGTGATTCCCCGCAAATTCCTCAGCAACTCCAGCGATGCTGAGTTTCTCGATTTTCTCGCCGCTCGCGATCCGCTGCAAAGCCGCTTTGTGCCTATACTGTGGATCGGGGCCATGAAGGAGTGGGTCAGGCAGTGCCGCAGCGCAGCGCCCAGCGATTACCCGGTCACCATTTTGCAGGGCAACAGGGACACCACCCTGTCGTGGCGCATCAACCTGCGCATCCTGCGCCGCAGGTTCCCGCGCGGCAACATTCAGATTATTCCCGGTGCCCGTCACCACATGGCCAACGAGATGCCAGAACTCAGGCAACTGATATTCGACCAGATGGGGTTTTAGTGAAGCAATTTGCGGAGCAATTCAAAGCCATAGTCGGTGATAAAAACGTCATCACCAGCAAGGCGGAGATGGCTCCCTACGGTATTGACCGCACCACTCTCTGGCAACCCAATCCCTCCCTCGTCGTGCGGCCCGATTCCATTGAGCAGGTGCAACAGATCGTGCTGCTCGCCAACCAGCACAATATTCCCCTGGTGCCCTCCGGCGGTCGCACCGGCCTGAGCGGCGGTGCAGTGGCAAAAGATGGCGAAGTGGTGGTGACCCTGGAGCGCATGAAACGCATCCTTCACTACTCCGCACCCGACCAGACCGTAACCTGCGAAGCGGGGGTGATCACCCAACATCTGCAACAGTTTGCCGAGCAACAGGGCCTGTTCTACCCGGTGGATTTCGCCTCCTCCGGCAGCAGCCATATCGGCGGCAACGTCGCCACCAACGCCGGTGGCATTCGCGTGTTGCGCTACGGCGGCACCCGCGAACAGGTGCTGGGCCTCAAGGTGGTCACCGGCAACGGCGATATCCTCGACCTCAATCGCGGCCTGGTCAAAAACAACTGCGGGCCGGATTTGCGCCACCTGTTTATCGGCTCCGAGGGCATTCTCGGCTTTATCTGCGAAGTCACCGTTCGCCTCCAGCCACCGCCGCCACCCCAGTCGGTGATGGTGGTCTCTGCACGGGCAATCACCGATCTGCTGGAAGTCTTTCAGTGCTCCCGAAAAACGGTTACGCTCAGTGCCTTCGAATTTATCGCCCAGCAGGCAATGGACGCCGTGACAGCACATACCGGACAGCACTCTCCCTTCAAGAATACCTCCACCACCCCAGCCCCCTGCTACGGGCTGCTGGAGTTCGATACGCCCAATAAAGCCAATACCATCACGGACTTTTTTGCCCAGTGCCAGCAGCAGGGCTGGATTGACGATGCCGTCATCAGCCAGTCCGAGCGCCAGTCAAAAGAACTGTGGCAACTGCGTGAAAACGTCTCCGAAAGCCTGTCTCCACATAAGCCACTAAAGCACGATGTGGCGGTACGGATGGAAAAGTTGCCAGAGTTTATTGCCCGGATGGAGGTGAAATTGGCAGAGGAATTTCCCCAACTGCAAAGTGTGTGGTTTGGCCATTTGGGGGATGGGAATATTCACCTCAATGTGTTGAAGCCGGAGGGGTGGAGTGAGCAGCGCTTTGGTGAATTGGCGACGGAAGTATCGGGATTGGTTTATAGGTTGGTGTGGGAAATGGGAGGGAGTATTTCCGCTGAGCATGGTGTGGGTCTACTGAAGCAACGGATATTGGGAAGGCAGGTTGCGGGAACTGAAGTTAAGCACTGGCTTGCGGCCAGAAATAGCTTCGATGCGCATAGCGTGATGAACAGAGGGAAGGTAATTTGAAATTGTCTACTGTACATGGAACCAAACGACCGAAATCAATGACTCTGACCCCATTGATTTGCGTGGCGTCTGCGGCGTCGCGTAAAGCGCCTACTGTTGGTAAAAATGGCCTCAAAATGCTCATTTACTCCATTAAACACCGATTTTTCGGCCATTTTTGACTTGAATCGCTGCCTCGCTTACGCTTTTCAACAGCCTGCTAAGAAATGGGGCAACAACGAAATTGTGGTCTGTCCCGAAGGCACGAGTCTGTCCCCTAGCTTTCATAATTCCTGTAACGTATTTCCAATCATGAGATTTTTCCGATCAGCAGTAGGGATATAGATAATGGATGACCGTATTGAAAATATATTTGAATGGATTAAGGCATCTTCTTTTGTGTCTGCTTCAAATAAAAAACTGGATATTTACCTTATACGGAACGACGCGAAAGGTAGGTTGCACTCTGGTCAAGTAGTTAATCTGGTTGACTGGTTGCAAGGCTTTTGTCTGGATAGCGACCCAAGCTTCGATGAGCCTAAAAATTTGGGCGGCTATTATCTGACAAATGGATATTTATTATGTAGTGACTTTTCTGGCCAGTCTGTTATAGAAAAATTCCGCCGCATAACAACAAGGTGTGATGTTGAAAAGGCTGACATCGACGCACTGAGAACTAATCTTTCTGCGTTTATCCAGGTTTCTCTTGATCCGGAACATGCGATTAGTCCGCTTGATGGTATTCTAACTTATGAAGATAAGCGAACTGGTTTAGTTTGGGATACAGGTCGATTATTCGTTTCTAGAATGTCTAATTCACCAGAGGACTTGAGTCCGTTGCTAAATGAGATCTCTTACGCTGGTTATAATGATTGGCGCGCAGCGACTAAATTTGATCTTTCCACTGTATTCTCTAATGAGGCGCCTCACGTTATTCGCCCACTCTCTATTGTAGCGCCAGGGGTGTGTTGGGCTTCATTCAGTCAATTCAGGCATTCGCAAAAAGACCAAGAATATATCAGCAAGCGAATAGGGAAGTGGCAGCGAGATTGTTATTATGATGAGGGTAACAAGTCTCCATCATGCGGGCTGATGTACGTGCGGGGTGAAGTACGAATTTCAGAACACGAGTGGATGAGCAAAATTGTTCATTGGCTGTCTGTTAATGAGCCATACGAGGACATACATATTACCAATGAGTGGCAGAATCTCGAATCCCGTCTTCCTCGGATGAAGCGCCTCTCGATTTTTTGTTCTAACTGGTCGAGGGATCCACCTGCTTTGCCTGCTGAGTTAAAGAATTTAGAGGAGCTGGATGAACTGCGCTTCTCAGATTCGGGATACTACGAGAATAGCGCCGGCGTGGACTTTGGCCTTATCTTCAATATGCATTCATTAAAATCCCTGAGTCTTGACCGGAATAATATTACGTCTGTTCCATCCGACATCCGGAATCTGTCACTACTCCAGAATATTAGCTTGGCACAGAATTCAATAGAATCCTTACCCGGTGAAATTTCCGAGTTGAGTTTTCTCACAGAAATTGATCTGAGTAGAAATAAATTTACTGAGCTACCCAAGGAGCTGTTCTCGTGCCAGCGCCTTAAGACTGTGAATTTAGAGTCAAACCTGATTAGATATATTTCACAGTTTTATAGCTCGCCAACATTGGAATCATTGAATTTGAAAAGCAATGAGCTACTGGCGATACCCAAATCAATTAATGAGCTAAACAAAATTCGGTTTCTGGACGTAAGCTACAATAATCTTGATACGATCCCATCGCAAATCGGTCAGCTTCATGCTCTTAAGTCACTTAAGCTCAATGCAAATCCATTGCAGTGCTTACCCGATGAAATAGGAAATTTGGCAAATCTTGAGGTTTTGGACATTTCCTCTACAAAAGTAGAGTGCCTTCCTCCGTCCATCGTTAATTTGAAGAAACTGACAAACATCAATCTCAATTTATCCAATCGCGCACAAGGGTGGCCGAATCTGAGCTTGTCTCATGATCAACTTGACTGGTTGCGCGAACTGGTGGATAGCAAAAATTGCCGAATCGATTCACACCTTCGAGACATTCTAGGGAGAAATTAGCAATCGATGGGGTCAGAGCCATAGATTTTTCAATCCCGAACAAAAATCAAAAAAGGTCACAGATTTATTTTCACAAGTAAGTGGTTGATGTCTGAATCCGAGAAATGGGGTCAGAACAATATTTTTTCAGGCATAAATCCCCGCGATCGCCAGCCACTTGATTTTTCCTTATCGGCCACAGGTTTTCTGTCCCTGGTTTTTTCTGCAAGTGTGTGACGAATCAATAACATCGGGCAGGCTATTAAAATGTATGCGATCAGCCAATCCCACCTTGCAAAGAGCCGCATAGGGTCAGGTCTTGCGATTTGCCTGGATATAAACGACGAGTGAGCAAAGGCAAATCCTGATCCCTGCTTGATCTTCTCTTCTACCCTTTCCTGATCTTTCTGCCAGCGGCTATTCCGCGGGATAGATTAGGCTATGGCAGTGGTCGTACTTGACAGGGTATGACTTCGCTCAGCCCCCACGTGAATGTTTCACGCGCGATTGAGGCCTAGTCCTTTGCGAGACTGCCCTTTGCAGGCTAGCGCTTTGCAGACTATTTTTTGCAGAAGAGCCCCGACAGTCTGCAAGCGAAGCAATGACCGGATACAGGAGTGACAAGACAATGAACACAACTTTCAAAACCCTGGAGAACCTGCTGCACAACGCCATCGACATTCATCACAGGGCGGGGTTGCTGTATCGCTCACTGGCAACCAGCACCACTGACGAACGCTGCCATATGTTGCTGGATGAGATGGCCGGTAAGGAAGACCAGATGGCGACATTGATCAAGGAGTTTGCCGAACGCGCTCAGCCGCGCATACTCAACACCTATTTACAGTACACCCTGGAGGAAAATCCCGAGGATGTGATTGCCGCCGCAGCACCCGAAGGTGCTGTCACGATCACAGAGATAGGTGAACTCGGCCAGAAACTGCACTCTTACCAGATTGGATTGATGGAAGGCGCATTGCGGGAAGTGGCTTCAGGCGAGGCCTGTGAGCTACTGCAAGATATATTGCAGCTGGAAAAAGCCGAGGGCCGCGCGTTTACCCGCCGCGCCGACTCTGTTTACGGTATGTGAAATTTATCGGCAGGCTATCTATCATTTGCAGGCTCTGAACTGTAGCTAGAGGGCAAGCGCAGTAGCTTGCCCTTGTCACACGGCCTGGCAATGGAAATCAGTGGTGGTTTTGCAACCAGTCCGCAGTGCCACCTTCGTAATCGTATACATGCCTGAAACCCGCTTCATCCAGCTTGTGGGCAGCTTCGGTCGATAAGGGGCAATCAAAGTTGGCGCAATAGAGCACCACATTGCGCTCCTTGCTGCCCGCCACACGCTCCACCTGCTCGGCAAAATCCTCGCAAGCCTTGGGGATATTGATAGAGGTGCGAATATGCTCGCGCCTGAAATCCTCGCGGGGCAGCACATTGATCAGGACAAAATCCCTGTTCTCTCTGCCATTCATGGCCTCCAGTTCCTGTCGATTGATGGTTTGCATAAATCTACTCCTACCATTAAAGGCTTGAAGACACGCACCTGGCCCTTTCGCCAGACCACCGGGCCGAACATAGTATGCGGCCACGGGGGCTGCGATTAATGCTCGCTGATTTCCCGTGCGGTTTCGCCGCCGAGTTTTTCACGGTTGTGACGCACGATATCGCCCAGGCTGACAACACCGCACAGGCGCTTTTCATCGCGGTTGTTCAGCACGATAAGACGGTACACCTTCTGATCCTGCATGTTATTGGCGGCGGCAGAGACATCCTCATCCTGAAAGCAGTAGAGCACCTTGTCCGTTTTTACCTGGTCGACGGTTGTTTGTTCAGGATTCTTGCCTGCTGCTACGCCACGCACAGTGATATCCCTGTCGGTAATCACCCCCTGCAATCTGCCCTGCGGTGAATCGCCGATAGGCAAGAAACCGGTATCGAGCTCAAGCATTTTTTTTGCCGCCTGGGCCAGCGTGGTATTTGTCGGAATGTATTCGACCTGAGTACTCATGATCTGTTGAACTTGCATAACAAAACCCTTTTTCTGGCTAACAGGCTGTTGAAAAACCCCAAATTCTCTCTCGATAAGAAAAAGAATTTGCATTTCATTAACTCTTCGCTACACTCTTTTCGTGTTCTGGATGAACACGTTGCAGGGAAGCTTTTCAAGCATGATGGTCGCACAGGATGTGCTTCGGGTAAGGGA
>Ga0209347_1000688_pt1 | contig 74474 bp, 70 predicted proteins | sample AutmiccommuBRH23_FD_187382 | JGI IMG/M metagenome (GOLD analysis project Ga0209347, IMG submission 187382) | Deep subsurface microbial communities from Mt. Terri, Switzerland - Autotrophic microbial communities BRH/23 (SPAdes) (version 2) | ecosystem: Environmental > Aquatic > Deep subsurface >... | reverse complement strand
TCGCCGCTGGTACTGTACAACAAATGGGGTTTGGTTTTACCGGTACTCTTTTATTCTTTACAATACCAGCAATAATAGCCGGTTTTACGGCCCTAATATTTGTTGTTGAAATGAAAGGAAAAAGTATCGAAACCATTGCAACTATTAAAGCCTAAATTCACGTGATAAATCTAAAATCTTGCTTCCTATAGAAGCCTAAACAACAAGTTTAACGGAAAATATTCTTATACACAGTTGTAGTTACTAATATTGTAATGCATCAAAGGAGGAGTTTTCTTGAATTCAAAATTCCTAGAACAATATAAAGAAAAGTATAAGTCACTGGAAGACGCCGCGAAGTTAATTCAATCTGGAGACAAGATTGTGTCAAATCAATTCGTCAGCGAACCGATAGGTATCCTAAATGCGATCGGTAAACGGGCTGAAGCAGGAGATTTTGACGATGTTGAGGTCCTGGGGCTGGGGCCTACATTATCGACGGATTGGATAAAACCCGAAGTTTATCCTCACTTAAGGGCAAGTTCTGTGTTCATTCTTTCTCCGATCTTGAGAGAAGCTGTAAGGAAAGGATATGCTGATTATATTCCGGATAATGTAAGTGGTAATGCTGCTGTTTTTATTGACAGGATTAAAGACCTTGCGCCAGGTAAGGCCAAGGTAATGTCCGCTTCAGCTCCGATGGATAAGAATGGCTTTTTCTGTACTGCAACTGCGCCCCTGTACTTTCACGACGTGGCGAAGCAGGAAAATGCAATGGTGATCATTGAAGTTAACGAGAATCAGCCTTATGTATTTGGTGATAACTTTATACACATATCGCAAGTCGATTGTATTGTCGAAAGCAACCGACCATTATATACGATACCTGTCGCCAAAGAGGGCTCTCCAGAGGATGTCGCTATTGCTGATTTATTATTAGAAAGGATCGAGGATGGATCTACAATCCAATTGGGTATCGGAGGGATGCCAAATTTACTTGGTACACTCCTAGCCAATAAGCATGATTTAGGAGCCCACACGGAGATGCTGGGAGATGCCTATAAATACCTATGGGAATTAGGCGTCCTCAACGGGAAAAAGAAAACCTTGAGTCGTCATAAAATATGTGCCTGTTTTGCTTTAGGATCTGAAGAAACCTATAAGTGGATGCACGAGAATCCGGCGGTGGAGATGCACAGCACAACTTGGACCAATAATTCATATGTTATAGGTCAAAATAATAAATTGATCGCCATTAATCAAGCGATTGAAGTGGATCTCACTGGTCAGGTGGCTTCTGAAAGCATTGGTACGAAGCAACACAGCGGTACAGGTGGTCAGTTGGATTTCGTCCGGGGAGCACAGCTTTCGCAAGGAGGAAAAGCCTTCATTTGCCTTCATGCAGCTGCTAATACCTCTAAGAAAGGGCGGGTTTCTAAAATTGTTCCGATGTTAAATCATGGTACTTCGGTTTCAGTTCCCCGTCAGGACGTTGATTGCGTTGTAACTGAATACGGAGTTGCCCAACTACGAGGGAAGACTATGAAAGAGCGTACTCAGGAGCTAATTAGTATTGCTCATCCTGATTTTAGAGCCGGTCTCCGCGAAGAGGCTAAGAAACTTCATTTATTATAAGATGGATTTCACTAAAATGTGAATTTGAAATTGAGTTAGTTGTTTGAATTTACTATTAAATACTTTAAAAATTTATATTCAATAGAAAATCTAGGTGGCAGCACTTCTTCGTTGAGAAATTGTTATCACCTAGATATTATTTATATGAATGGAAAAGCAACTATGAGTTTGCTTTTTTTTAATTATCCAAATCGTAAGACTCCCACTTCTACAAGTGGGAGTGATACACCTTATTCTGCTTCGGTGGGGGTAGAGTCCAGTGGAGATTATCGCCGAAGCCGTGATCCCAATAGGAATACTCACCGGCGTAGGATAGAGTATCGCCAAGCCGCCTTTCCCAATAGGAACACTTGGCGGCGAAGGAGGTAGAGTCCATCCTACGGCGCGAAAGTATTCGTCTGTGGATCTGCGCCTTCGGCGTAAGTCTCCACTGGAGACTTACGTCACCGAAGACTCGATGTTCAACTTTAGTTGAACGAGTTCACTAGCGCCCTCCGAGCTCATACTGGTAGGAATCGTAATATCTTTTGAATTTTAGCTGAATACTGAACTCCCCCAGGATCATGAGTTGCCAAAGACAGTGATAAGTCAATAAGAAAAATGAGACAAGAGAATATCTTTAAGCGAGAAAGAGTTTCAAGAGAGTACTTCAAGTGGTATAGTTAAGTTATATGGGAATTAGGACATTATAAAAAACTCTCCATTGGACAGAGAAAAATTCGCTTGAAGAAATTAAACTAAAAGAAGGTAGTAATATGTTGAACCATAAAAAAAAATCGGTTATTTTAACGGAACAGATCCAGACGACCCTCGACAACCTAGAACCCCTAGCCCAGAAAGTATTCCTGTCCCTCACCCCGCCTAGTCCACTGGATAATCGAGCAGATGTAGATCAAGTGCGTCAAATGCTAGAACGCAGCTACGATTTTGTCAAGGTGCCCTTGGCACTTATGGGCAAGATACCGAGCATTTGCCGCAGCGCCCATTGGCAAGTTACGGCCACTCTAGCGGACATCGGTAACGGTTGGAAATTAATTGATCTAGAAGCCGGTGATACTACGGATAAGCAATTCGGGCTGGCCATTGACATTGGCACGACAACGGTGGTCGTATACCTGGTCGACTTGTGTAACGGTGCGATTCTGAGACACGCTGCTGACTATAACGATCAAATTATCCTGGGAGAGGACATTTTGAACCGAATTCGTCATGCCGCGGAACCTGGCGGTCTAGACCGACTGCAAAAAGCAGTTTTAGATACTCTAAATCGATTGATTAAGGACCTTTGCCCACAGTCGATGGGGACAGAGAAAATTACCGCTGCAGCCATCGGAGCCAATACTACTATGATCCATCTCTTGCTGGGTTTAGAACCAGCTTCGATATGCCGTGATCCATACACCCCTATCGTGAACAATCCTGGCCTAATTACTGCCGAAAAGATAGGACTTGCCATCAATCCCCTAGCCCCGGTCTATTGTTTGCCGAGTATAGGAAGTTACCTTGGGGGAGACGTCATCGGAGGGATTCTAGTCAGTGGAATGCACAAGCAGCCTGATGTCTCATTATTTGTTGATATCGGTACCAATGGAGAGATTGTGATGGGTAACGAAGACTGGCTTGTCGCTTGTGCCGGAGCTGCTGGACCGGCTCTGGAAGGCGGTGTCACTTCCTTCGGTATGCGGGCGGAACCGGGAGCAGTGGATCACGTTTCTATAGATCCGGAAACGGGCCAGGTAGAGTATACTACAGTGGCAGATATGCCTGCACGAGGCATCTGCGGCTCTGGAATTGTGGACACCTTGGCAGAACTTTTCCTTGACGGCATTATTGACAGGAATGCCCATTTCGAGAAGGGGCGGGAGGAGTATGTCGTTGTTCCCGCCAAAGAGACCGCCTCAGGAGAAGACATTGTAGTAACGCAGATCGATATTAATAATTTCATGGCTACCAAAGGGGCGTGCAATGCTGCTACCGATCTATTAATGGAGAACGTTGGTTGCGCTGCCGAAGAAATCAAGCATTTTTATGCTGCTGGTGCGTTCGGTCAGTATCTGCCGATTGAATCCGCCATAACAATTGGCTTATATCCTGACCTTCCGCGCTCGGCTATCGTTCGTTTAGGCAATAGTTCGGGTGAAGCAGCTCGTCAAGTACTCCTATCTCGTCCCAAACGTTTGGAAGCGGAAGAGATTGCGGCAAAAGTTACATATTTCGAGCTAAATGCCAATAACACTTTCATGGAGAAATTTAGTGGTAGCAAATTTCTTCCTCATACGGACCTTGCCCGCTACCCCAGCGTCAGAAGACGCCAACAGACTGGTAAATAACTTCGTATAGATAATGTGTAGGAAGATATGAATTATTTAAAGAATCTCACTTACTAGGGCAGACCAATTTTTGCCTTGATAGGCGTTATAGCCTCGGGTATGGGCATAACCGTAAATTTTAGTAACCGCGAATTCCTTTTCGTATACATATCCGTAGGTTTCCCCTTTCATCGCATGTTGGGCGGCATTAAGGTGCTTCAAACTATCTTGTAGAATTCCTTTGCGACTCCTGCATGCTATGACGTAGCCGTCGTTATTAATGATGAAAATGTCTCCATTCTTACCGATGCGAGCAGAATCTATGATGTCATAAATATAATTCCAGTTAAATCTGGTTGAAAAATAACCCAATATCTGACCTTCATCACTTAGAATCGGGCAGGTGTAAGCAACTGTATGCAAATTGCCAACCTTGGATAAATATAGGTCACTAACAGATATTGAGTTTAAAGATTTAGCATCTTTGAACCAGATTCTGTCTGACATGTTCTGCCCGATGAGTTCGTGGTGAACACCGGCAGCGACGATTGTGCCTTCAGTATCAAGCACATATAGGTCAAGGTAGACCTCATAGATATCAACCAGTTTTTTTAATAAATCGTTCGTCACAGAAATTCGGTTGGAAGCTGTAGAGGAAAAGCAGTTCTTGACTTTGTCAAAACCAGCCCATGCTTGGGCATCACAATTGCGTTCAAAAAGGTTCCGATCAATTTTATCGATTGTATCATAAGCTATATCCGCTGTTCGTACAGCCATTACTTCATTTGCTTTGACCTGGATGTTTTCAATGATTATTGTGCTTTCTTTAGTTGAAGCAAGGCTACGAGTGGCGAGCTTTTTGATCTCATCCGCTACTACGCTGAAGCCCCGACCCGCCTCACCTGCTCTTGCAGCTTCGATCGCTGAATTGAGCGACAAAAGGTTTGTGTGCTGGGCGATTTCTCGGATAGATTCGATGACTTGACCCATTTCTTGATTAGCATCCTTGAGTTCACTAAGCAGGACTGAAGAATCGATAGCTAGGGTGTCAATTAACATATAAAAACCACCTTTAAATAAAATAGCCTACCTGAAAAATCAGGTAGGCCTCGTTGCCAATTCTCATTTTCAATTATATGATAGACCAAGGAAATTGGAAAGGATTTCTTACATTAACTTTGATAATCTAAACTCGGAACGGCAAAGGATAATTGGCTAAATGTGAGCACATTATTGAATTCAAGAAAGCTATAATCACTTTTTTGGGCCTTTTCCATTAGCTCAGATATAGGGGTTGTTGTAAGGATTACGTCCTTAGGTTGAAGTAATTGGTCAATAAGGCCAAAGTGCTGAGAGTTAAAGCGGATAGCAATGTGGACTTCATTTTCCCAGATTACTTGAAGGACATAGGCGTCCTTATGTTCGGTTGTAAACCAATGATAAGTATATTTTGAGAGACCGGATTGATTGATTGATCTGACCTCTTCAATAAACTCTTTGACGTAAAGAATAAGTACATCTCGACCATTATCTAGTTTGCCGTAAGCAGATTGTTCAGGTGTATAAGCCTGAGTAAACAATTGAAATCCCCCTTTTACATACAGTTGTCTCCATCTTGATTCACTGCAATTTCTATCTCGATTTAACTCATTAATTATAGACTATTTGTTATATTTATGTAAGTATTAACATACGGAAACGATTTAGATTATAGTAGCATTATTGTCTGCGTAGACAAGGGAATGAACGGGATAGATTAACACGGAAGGAGAAAAGCTACGATGCATAATCCATGTGGAACGACCAAGGCCAATATCTTTGAAAGTACTGAGATAAACGGGACCCCTATTTATTTTGGCTCGGGGGTTAATCCCGTCAATTCCCCTGCTCAGTATTTTGTCGCTTGGGGTAAAGGAGTTCTTGCCGGCGGTTTGATTCATACTTATAACTGTAAGTCTCCGGAACAAGGGTCAGAATGGTTTGTTGATGAGGATGAGGCGGAGGCCAAATATATCAAGATACAAAAGCTCTTGGCAGGCTGTTTGTTATAAATTATTTAGGCATCTGCGCTTAAAAGCGCAGATGCCAGAATGTGCCAAGAGATGCCTGATATTATTACCACCAACGTCGTCTCCAACGATTAGGGATGATGATTATAATACCGGGATGACGGCGTCTATGCCGCCTAAGATGCCTACGAGACCATCCATCCATAATTATCACTCCTATAATTAAGAAATTTCTTTTTTCATCGGACATATTAAGTTTATTTCCATTACCATTATATGGTATGGATAATTGTCTGGTTCCAAGATCATTGGGGTTTCTTTAGTTACAGTAGGTTAAGAAAGGATATCCACTAAAATAGCTGGATATCCTTTCTTACCTTTTTGGAAGGCCCCATCCCGCCATCTGCAAGTTGGTTAATTCGTGCGAAGACAGTGTCTGCAAGAAGTCTAATCCGTGCGAAGACGGTGTCTTCGTGGGACAGCGCATTGTCTTACAAATGTAAGAGCCTGCCTAATTTAGTTATTGACATAGTTTCTAACTCGATGTAAATTTAACTAAGCTTATAAAGTACGCATACGAACTGTTGCTGTACAAAGAGAAAGGGGATTGGTATGAAAAGAGTAATATGTATTATTATAGCAATGGTTGTAGTACTAACCGGATGCGGTACTGCAAGTCAAAAAGACAAGCAAGCGAGTACTGATGCACAAGTAAGTAAGCCGGTCTTTGTGATGGCGGGGATCATTGATGCCAACGAAAGGGCTCAGATCACGACTAAAATTCCAGCGAAGATTGCTAATATCTCTGTGGATGTTGGCTCTGTAGTGAAAAAAGGGGATACGCTTATTACGCTTGACTCCAAAGATATTGAAGCTCAGGTGGCGCAAGCTCAAGCTGCTGTGAATACTGCTCAGGCAAATCTAACTAAGACTCAGTCTGGAGCGCGACCGGAACAGATAGCGCAAGCACAGGCACTTTTAGACAGCACTAATACCAGTTATACAAATTCAAAGAATAATTTTGATCGCAACCAACAGCTCTACGTTGCCGGTGCAATATCGCAAGCTCAATTGGAAATCGCCCAAACTCAGTTGTCTGCTGCTCAAGCTCAGTATAATCAAGCGCAAGACCAGCTGGATATATTGACCAAAGGGGAAACAAAAGAAACGTTAAATGTCTTGCAAGCTCAAGTTAAACAAGCTGAGGCGGCCTTAGACCTAGCAAAGACCCAGCTTGCCTATGGAACGATTGTTTCTCCCGTTTCTGGAATTGTTAGAGCAAAAAATATTAATGTTGGGGAATTGGCTTCTGTTGGAGCTACTCTGCTTTCAGTCGTCAATGTTGACTCCTTATTTATTAATGCTTCTCTTCCTGCTGGACTTATCGGCAGTGTAAAAGTTGGACAGCAGGTTGTCGTGAACATATCAGAAATTCCCGATCAAGAATTTCCGGGGGAAGTTGCTGTTGTTGATCCTGTGATAGACTCCCGCAGTACAAGCGTCTTAGTGAAAATTATACTTAATAATCCTGATCCAGTATTAAAGCCCGGAATGCTGGCAAAAATTGGCCTTAAAAAGTAAGGACAGGTGAAATGTTATGAATGAAAAGCGCAAAAAACTGATTTATATAATTATTACCGTGATGCTCGCTACGTTTGTCGGTATCGGAGTGTATTACTGGTATAAAAATTCATATTACGTTTCCACGGAGGATGCTAAAGTTATGGGCGATCTTGTAAGTGTGAGCCCACAGATTTCTGGAAAGCTATTGGAAGTAGATGTTGAAGAAGGAGATGCCGTGATTGAGGGTCAAATTCTTGGTCGCCAGGGAGTGAGCAATCCTCAGGAAACCAACATTGACCAATCAGTTTTCAGGGCACCGATCAGCGGAATTGTTATCAAGAAACAAGGGACTGTAGGTGAGATCATTTCTCCGGGGCAAACAATTGCGATGATTATTGATCCAAATAAGCTCTATATTACTGCTAACATTGAAGAAACAAAGCTGGCGAAAGTAAAACAGGGTCAAAAAGTAGATATTACGATCGATCAATTTGGTAATAAGACGTTTTCTGGACGAGTTAAATATGTTGGGCAAGCCTCTAACTCCACGTTCGCCCTACTCCCTACATCAACTAGCGGAACTTTTACCAAGGTCATTCAAAAAATACCTGTAAAAATCGAATTTGATAAAAGCGATAATACTTTACTGCCTGGAACCAATGCTATTGTCAATGTTCACATAAAGTGATGAGGTGAAATGAGTATGACTGACCATGGTCATCAGGAAAGTGAAGGAGACAGTTCGTATAAGTGGGCGGCATTGTTTGTTGTTGTCATAGGGACGTTTATGGTCATGCTGGACAGCAGTATCGTAAATATCGCGATTCCCAAAATGATGAGTGTTTTCGGATCAGATTTGGATTCGGTAAAGTGGATATTAACCGGCTACAATCTGACAATGGGTGCAGTAGTACCCATGACAGGGTTTTTAAGTGACACATTTGGAGTTAAAAAACAATTCATCTTTGCCTTGGGCTTTTTCACTATAGGGTCGTTCTTGTGCGGTTTTGCTTGGAGTAATGATGCAATGGTTGTTTTCCGAGTTATCCAGGCGGTAGGCGGCGGTGCCATTATGCCAGTCGGAATGGGCTATATTATGCAAACGTTTCCTATTAATGAACGTGGTAAGGCCTTGGGCTTTTGGGGGATCGCTGCAATGGCTGCACCTGCTATTGGACCAACTTTAGGGGGATATATTATACAATATATGGATTGGCGGTTTATCTTTTATGTTAATGTGCCAATTGGAGTGTTTGGAGTAATCTTGGCAGGTATATTATTGAAGGAAACGCAACTTAAACCATTTAAAGGGAATTTTGACTACATTGGGTTAATTTCCTCAATTGCGGGGATCGTCAGTCTGTTATATGTCCTCGGTGAAGGCAATACTATTGATTGGGGAAATGTAAAATATCCTCTTTTGCTAGCTTTTGGCTGTTTTAGTCTCCTTATATTTATCGTTAACGAATTGATGCACCCAGATCCTTTGCTAGAATTACGGATATTCAAAATATATAATTTTACCCTAAGTCAATTTATTACTGGGATCACGACTCTGGCTATGATGGGTGGTATATATGTATTGCCTCTGTTTCTGCAAAATTTAAGAGGATACACAGCTATGGAAACAGGCTTGATACTTTTTCCATCTGCCATTGCTGCCGGATTAATGATGCCGATAAGTGGGGCTCTTTTTGACAAGTTTGGAGCTAAGGTCGTAACAGTTCCCGGACTCATAATCCTAGCCTATGCCACCTATATAATGTCTCAATTTACCATGGATACGCCAGCCACAACCATTACTTTGATCGCTTCACTGAGGGGTATTGGACTCGGGTTTGCGATGATGCCGGTCAATACGGCTGCGATGAACGACGTGCCAAGACATCTATTCGGGAAGGCAACGGCATTGTCAACCACAGTTCGAAATATCATGGGTGCCGTTGCAATTACGTTTATGACCACCATCATATCCAATCATTCAAGTTATAACTATGCTAGACTGAGCGAACAGATAACGCCCTTTAATCATACTTCAACCAATATTGCCAAAGCTTTGCAAGGAGTTTATATGAAAGCTGGGTTGTCTCAAGGGGTTTCCCAAGGGTCTGCCTATTCGACTCTCGGAAAAGTGATTTATGCTCAGGCCTATCTTGATGCTATGAATTATGCTATTGCAGTAACAGTTCTTGCGGTATTTATTGCCATATTTTTGGTTCTAATGATGCATACTAAAAAAACGACTATGCACAAAGAGCCGGAAAAAGGTCTAGTAGGGGAGAAGGTAAAACATGAATCAGAAATCGGAGTTGCAGGATTTATGGAGTAATCCTTCGGAAAGAGTTGTATATCTTTTTAAATCCATCCAGAAAATATACAGAGATCAGCTATTTGAAAAATCTAGGCAGTATGGCTTTACAGGTCCTCAAATCGGTCTGATTATTGGGCTACACAAGAACCCTTATCTAACCTTGAAGGAAATGAGCGAATGTTTAGGTTTGTCCAAAAGTACAGTTTCAGGGATTGTGGACCGGTTGGTTGAAAAGGGAGTCGTCCTCCGAGAGATTCCTGCAGATAATCGCAGAATTGTAAGATTGTCGTTATCGCCTGATTTTCAAAAAAATAATGTCTTGAATGAGTTTGCAACTAAATATATAAATGACACTCTTATAAATGCCAGTCAAGAGGATCTGGACAAAATAATTACCGGCTTGGAGATACTGTATAGATTGATAAAAACTGAAAAACAGTGACTCTCATCAGTCAGGGGAAGTCCCTTCGTGGAGAATCTGTGCTCTGTCAAAAGTTATCCTAATTTTTAAGTCCGATTTGTAATTAGTAAGATCTTGTTCGATCTCTTCAGAGGTTCTAGTATCAGAAGTCAGGTATTCTATTTGTTTGATACCTGGCTTTTTCCGTTTCTTTGCTTCTCCTCGTAGAGTCTTTTTATATGGATGCATTAGCTCACGTCGTTCACGCTTAATTATTTTCGCGCGAATTTTGCGGACGGGCTCAATACTTGGAATAATTGAGTTTCTTTCAATATCATCCATTAAATATCCCCTCCTCGAGGTTGTTATCATCGACATTTGCAAAGAGAGTCTGACCTAATTAAACGAGCGGTCACAGATGGTTACTTACTTTATTATCGAACAATCCAGAGATTCCATTAGCGATCGTTCGAAAAGTGTTGACCAAGATCAGAATTCCTTGTAAAATGATATGGTGTAGTCATCGGATCTTAACCCAGGCGGCAGGTTTCTCTCACTTTTGGAGTTGAAAGATGTTCGCTTGGGTTTTATGTTTGAGCTACTAGTCAGGATTTCTTTATGTATCGTATACTCGTGTAAGAAAATTGACATTAAGGAGGATTTGAGTGTTTTCATTAAATGATTTAGTTCAACCAGAAGAATTAGAGACTGCTTATCAGATTCTCACTGATAAAAGAAATAATACAATTTTAGGGGGTTGCGCTTTCCTAAAAATGGGCTCAAAGAGAATAGGCACGGCAGTTGACCTTTCAAACCTTAAGCTTAGCTATATTAATGAAACTGACGGTTATATCGAAATCGGGAGTATGACTTCTTTAAGAGAGCTTGAAACTCATCCGCTTTTAAAAGAGTCGTTTAATGGGGTACTTCCTAAGTCAGTTCGTAACATTATCGGAGTTCAATTTAGAAACTGCGTTACCGTGGGTGCTTCTGTTTATGCGAAGTACGGATTTTCAGATTTGATCACGGCTTTGTTGGTTTTAGACACTGAGGTCGAGTTATTTAAGGGTGGCAGAATGCCCCTGGTTGATTTCCTAAAGAGGCCAAAGGGAAAAGATATTTTAGTTAAATTGTGGATAAAGCTTGACAACTGCATAGCCACTTATTTGAATTTGAAAAATTCAGCAAGCGACTATTCGGTCTTAAATGTTGCTGTCTCCAAGCTTGACGAGCGATGGACAATCGTCGTAGGTGCCAGGCCAAGAAGAGCCGCTATCGCCACTAATGCCTCTGCAGCTCTAGCGAAGGGGACACAAAGTGCCGCAGAGATTGAGGATGCAGCGCAAAAAACGGCAGAGGAGTTATCCTTTGGAACCAATATGAGAGGGACGGCCGTATATCGGAAGGCGCTCTGTAAGGTACTCGTTAAGCGGGCAATAATGGAGGTATTAAGATGCAAATCACACTAACGCTTAATGATAAATTGGTGACCTGGGATGTAGATAAAGATGAATTTTTAGCGGATACCTTAAGATCTCATGGTTTGCTTAGTGTTAAGAAGGCCTGTGAAACAAGCTGTTGTGGACTTTGCACAGTCTGGTTGGAAGGTAAGTCCATACTATCTTGTACGGTCCTTTCCGTGCGGGTTCACGGTAAAAAGATCACAACCATAGAGGGAGTTTCGAGGGAGGCGGAGGAATTTGCACGAGTTCTCACTGCAGAAGGGTCTGAGCAGTGCGGTTTTTGCAGCCCTGGCTTCATCATGAATGTATTAGCAATGAAAAATGAATTAATAAATCCTTCAGAAGAAGAAATAATTCATTACCTAACTGGTAATTTATGCCGCTGCACTGGTTATATGGGACAGCTCAGAGCCGTTAAGACCTATCTGGGGGTGGCACAGGTATGAAGAGTGTAGGGCATAGCATTCCTAAAATTGATGGTTTAATGATTGCCACCGGCAAACCGGTTTATACAGAGGATTTGGCCATGAGTAATGCTTTAGTGGTGAAAATTCTAAGAAGCCCACATGCTTTTGCTAAGATCATTTCGATTGACATCTCAAGGGCAGAGAAATTGGAGGGCGTGGAATGCATCCTGACCTATAAGGATGTTCCGAAGGAACGATTTACCTTAGCAGGGCAATCCTACCCTGAGCCCTCGCCCTATGACCGTTTGATCCTCGATGAAATAGTCCGCTATGTTGGAGATGAAGTGGCGATTATCGCAGCGGTGGACGAAAAAACAGCACTTCTGGCCATGAAGAAAATCAAGGTTGCTTATGAGGTCTGGGAACCTGTTTTGGATTTTGAGCAAGCCTTGGCACATGCCTCGGTCGTACATCCTGAAGATGATCTGCACTGCAATTTTGATATAGGGCTGCAGAAGAAACAAAATATCGCCTCCTCTTATAAAGAAGAGGTAGGAGACTTAGAGGAAGAATTTAAACGGTGTAGTGTAGTGGTAGAGGATGTCTATTATCCACAAGCCCAGGCTCACGCGATGATGGAAACCTATCGTGCCTTTACGTATTTAGATCATACTGGAAGACTAGTGGCGGTCAGCTCGACACAGGTTCCTTTTCATATTAGAAGACAGTTAGCTAGAGCTTTGCTGCTTCCCGCAAGTAAAGTTAGGGTGGTAAAGCCGAGAATCGGTGGTGGTTTTGGAGGAAAACAAACGGGCTCGGGAGAAGTATTCGCGGGTATCGTGACTCTGAAGACGGGAAAACCGGCAATTATTATCTATGACAGAAAAGAAACCTTCACCTGTACTACTAGTCGGCATGCTATGAGATTAAAGGTTAGAATTGGGGCTGATCAGGAAGGGATAATTCGGGCAATTGATATCCAGGTTTTATCGGATACTGGAGCGTATGGGGAACATGCCCCCACCGTCTTAAGTTGTGTAGGCCATTATACCCTTCCGCTTTACAATAAAACGAGAGCAGTCCGCTTTACCGGAAATGCCGTTTATACGAATAAAATGCCCGCAGGCGCTTTTCGAGGGTATGGAGCTACTCAGGGAACATTTGCTTTGGAATCCACTGTCAACAAGTTAGCAGCTGAATTAGGTATGGATCCAACAGAGGTTCGCCTCAAGAATATCAGTAAAGAAGGGGAAACCTTCTTGACCGGTCAAGGGGTTCTGCTCGGAAGCTCGTCATTAGACCGCTGTATCGAAAAGGGCAAAGAGCTGATCGGCTGGAAGGACAAATTTCCCTGCCGGAAAATGGGGAATAATAAAGTAAGAGCGGTGGGAATGGCGATCACGATGCAGGGCTCAGGGATTGCCAATATCGGTACCGCATCCGTTGAACTTCGCTTAAACGATGATGGGTATTTCACCCTCCTTGCAGGTGCGACAGATATGGGAACAGGCTGTGATACCATTCTCACCCAGATGGCTGCTGAGATTTTAGACGTACCGATGGAGAACATTGTTTTTAACGCTGGAGACACAGATACCTCTCCCTATGATCCAGGGTCTTACGCCTCGAGTACAACTTATGTTGCGGGAACTGCAATCGTCAAAGCAGCTGAGGAACTGAAACAGAAGATCCTGGAGCAGGGAGCAAAGTTTTTAGGGGTCTCGACGCAGGATGTCGAAATGGGTGGTTTGGCGGTTCGCACATTTCGTGGAGAAGAGATTAGTCTTGCCAAGCTAGCTGAGTTAACTGTACTGGGTACGGGAAAACTTCAACTGGTTAGCTCTGCAACGCATGGAAGTGAAATCTCACCCCCACCGTATGTAGCCGGCTTCGCTGAGGTGGAAGTTGATCAAGAAACCGGAAAAGTAGAGTTGATCGATTATGTTGCGGTTGTAGACTGTGGAACCATGATTAATCCTAATTTAGCCAGAATTCAAGCTGAAGGTGGGATCGCCCAGGGAATCGGAATGGCCCTCTATGAAGAGGTGAACTATACTGAATTAGGGAAAATGGCGACTAATTCTTTTATGCAATATAAAATTCCGTGCCGCAAGGATGTCGGAAAAGTACGTATAGCGTTTGAAGAGAGCTTTGAACCCTCGGGTCCTTTTGGTGCCAAATCCATCGGGGAAGTAGTCGCCAATACACCGCCTCCGGCCATTGTCCATGCTGTTTGCAATGCTGTGGGGGTCAGAATAAACCATTTGCCGGTTACACCGGAAAAGGTTTTTTTAGAAATGCAGAAACTATAATCCCCCAATAGAGATAGAATTACCCAGTGCAGAACTAGGCCGTTTGCAAATAATGCAAACGGCCTAGTTCTTTGACTACTATATATTAGAACTGTTTACAATCTGACGAATTACGTGTATGATAACCATAGTGCATTACACTACTAATGTACTATGATAAGAGGTTTCGGGGGGGATGATCATGATCCTGACTACCGATAGTATGAAACCACTCTATGTGCAGATCGCCGAATGGCTTGAGGGAGAAATACTTAATGAAAACATCAGAGAAGAGGAACGTATTTATTCGCAATATCAACTTGCAGAAATGTTTACGATAAATCCTGCTACAGCCGCTAAAGGGTTGAATCTATTAGCTGACGAGGCCATTGTTTATAAAAAAAGGGGACTGGGCATGTTTGTATCCCCGAATGCTAAGCAGTTTATTTTGACTAAGCGCAGAAGTCTGATTTTAGGACAAATGATCAAAGAGTTAGTGATGGAAGCAAATCGTCTAGATGTTAGCGAAAGTGAACTTAATAGGATGATTCAACAGGTTAGAAAAGAAAACGGGGAGGGACAGTTATGAGTGTGATTCAATGCGAAGATCTGAGCAAATCCTTCGGCAAGATTAAAGCTATAGATCACTTGTCATTAGAAATAGAAGAAAACAAAATAACTGGCCTAATCGGTAGAAATGGTGCAGGAAAAACAACGTTGTTAAAGATGATTGCTGGGTACTTAAAGCCTACCAGTGGAGAACTCAAGGTTTTTTCAAAAGAACCATTTAATAGCTTGGGTGTTTCTGCAAATACAATGTTTGTCGATGACACTCTGGCATTTTCTGATTCGATGACACTTGTTGATATATTATCAAATGTGGCTCCCTTTTATGTGAATTGGAATAGTAGCCTGGCCAGTGGTTTGTTCGACTATTATTCATTTAACCCAAATCAACCGCACAGCAATTTATCGAAAGGCTCCAAAAGCACCTTCAATAGCATTTTAGGTATCGCCTCACGTTGTCCACTAACGATCTTCGATGAGCCAACAACCGGTATGGATTCTGCGGTGAGGAAAGACTTTTACAGGGCATTACTGAAAGACTATCTTGAATACCCCCGCACGATCATCCTCTCCAGTCATTTGTTAAGTGAACTTGAGGAAATATTAGAAGATATTCTTTTGATCAACCACGGAACAAAGCACTTACATCTTTCGGTTATGGAATTAAAGGATTTGGCAGTAGGCATCAGAGGAAATGCACAAGCCATGCAAAGTTTTGTAGCAGGCAAGGAAATCATCTATCAAGAAGACTTTGCTCAAGGGAGCGTATACGTCGTCATAAGAAGGAAGTTAGTTCAAGAACAATTTGAACAAATTAGACAACGTGGTCTAGAAGTACTCCCCGTTTCAACGGACGATCTGTGTGTCTATTTAACGGCAACAACTAAAGGGGGAATTGATGATGTCTTTAAACGAAGTTAGCCTTCTTTCAATTTCGTTAAAGCAATATTATTATAAGCTTAAGGCCTATTCAAATTTGTTCAATTGGCTTATTATGGCGCAGATCATTGCTTTACTATTCTCCTTGGGCGGAGTCGGTGGTACGGGGGCCTATAATGATGAATTATCAGTTTCGGTGACCCACTATTCGGCAAATATTGTTGTGATTTTTTCGTTTGCTTGGATATGGTTTATAGCGATACAGCTAACCACAAAACAATATAAGAACATGGAAACTATCCTTGTGACCAACAGGATCACAGAGAATTTATCAAGCATTGGCTATTTGCTAACGGCTTGTGTTTTTGGAGGTATTACTTCATCACTTGGAGGCGTACTCCTGAGGGTAATCATGTACTTCACGAGTGATCGATCAGAAATGGTTTTCGACGGTTTTTCCCTAGCTCAATCTGATTTGTTCCTGGGTATGGTAGTCGGGATTTTATATATGGTCTTAATTTCTGCGATTAGTTATTTGTTAGGGGTGATAGCGCGGATAAATATGGTTTTAGGCACTATTATTATAGCCCTGATTATTGGTCTATTTAGAGTCTACACTAATTTAGCCCAGCTGATTCCAAAGTTTATTGCTTTTGAAGTTTCTTTACCTTTGTTTGCGCTGAAAGTCATTATTATATCAATTTTACTATTTGGGGTTAGCATTTTGCTTTCTAACCGAAGGGAGGTAAGCCAATGAATATAATACTACTTCCAGCACTGTTATTTTTTATTGTTGTTTTCCTATTAGTTATTGCTCCAAAAATTAGATCTAAAATTGGCTCTCTAATAACGTGGAAAAGGAGTTTGATAATTGCAGGTATATATCTGGGGATTTTAATAATGTCTGTTCCGATATTATATTTGCTGGCGGACAAAGGTTTCATTAAATTAGTTGAAAACAGCAGCGAAAAGGCTACAATATTACAAAACGCTATCAATGATTTAGATAATCATACCCCCCTTGAAGCAGATTTAGATAACCAACCAGGACTCTATAAAAATAGTAGTCATACCTTCAAAGCTGGTACCAATAAATTAGCATTTAACCTAGTTGCTAACATGGGAAACTATCGAATTTTCGTCGAACCAAAGGATGTCGAAGACGGAAAAATCGAGGTTCGTACTTATGCTGCAACTCAATTGGCAGAAGGAATTGATCTGACAAGACTAGTCTTACCTCCAATTATCACCTTCCAAAACGGGACATTGTCTTTGGAATCTAATCATCAACAGAGGCTTGATTTTAAACAATTTAAATCCGATTTTACTGCAGAACAATTTAATAACCACAATAAGGTCAACGGGAAGGGATCATTAACCCAGTTCGGGGAGAAAGTTATCTATATTCTAGTTCCCAAAAGCCTGGAAATTGATAAGGGGAAGTACAATGATCAAATTCAAATGCTTAGTAGTACTTAGTGTCGAGGTGGAGGAAGGGATATCCAACAAAATTGCTGGATATCCCTTCCTCTTAAGTATGATGGTAATTTGCGTAAACAAAAGTTATGACGGATTGTAGTTTAGAAATGTTTAAAAATTATTTCTCATGATTTTGGGAAGATAAACCGATATAGAACTAAGAAGTCAATTCATAGTAATCTGCTTAATATGACACCAGGTTAGTAATTGAGGTATGGGCAATTGTGATAGGGCCTCAGAAAAGGAAACTGAGCACTTATAGAGACCTTATCGGAATTGCCTTTAGATGTAAAGTGAGGTTGATTGTGATGACAAATGTGATGAATGATGGACAGATCAACATCTTAATTGTAGATGATAAACCGGATAATTTACTTGTATTAAAGGGTTTCCTTGAAATCCTTGACTGTAATGCTATTACGGCGAGGTCCAGAAACGAAGCATTGGACTTTCTGCGAAGAAATGATTTTGCTCTCGTTCTTCTTGATACTTTAATTCCGGAAGTCGATGAAATTGTTGAGTGCATGAGGGCAAACGAACGAACTGAAGATATCCCAATTATTTTTATTACTGCTAGGAGCATTGATCAGTGGTTCGGCTTCAAGGGGTACGAAGTGGGAGCAGTCGATTATTTATTAAAACCGATCGAACCAGTTATTCTTAAAAGTAAAGTAAGGGTTTTCTTAGACCTATATCGACAAAAAAAGCTTTTGAAGATTCAAGAGGAATTACTTGAATCAAAAGTTAACGAGCTACTTGAACTTAAGGAAGTTAACTGTCATTTAGAAAGTATCTCATCCCTGGACGGGTTAACGGGCATACCTAATCGGCGTACCTTCGATCAGTTTATTGAGACGAATTGGAAGAATGCTATCAGAGAACAACAACCGTTATCGGTGATCATGGCAGATATAGACAATTTCAAATTATATAATGATAATTATGGTCACCTTCAAGGGGATGATTGTTTAATTCACGTTGCAAAATCTTTAGTATCATGCATCAAACGCCCGAATGACTTAGTAGCCCGTTATGGCGGTGAGGAATTCATAGCCTTGTTGCCCAATACGGATAAGGAAGGCGCATCATTGGTTGCTGAGACCATGCGAAAATGCATTGAGAAGTTAGCTATGAAACATAAACAGTCAAAAGTGGCTCATTGTGTCACAATTAGCTTAGGAGTTGCCGTGTCCATTCCCCAGTTATTTGATTCGATCGAGGATTTTATAAAAATTGCCGATAATGCTCTTTACGTGGCCAAACATCAAGGACGAAATAAAGTGCATATGGGAACTACTTGTCAATATGAGCCAAGTATTTTCCTTCCCAAGATTCCAATTACTTTCAGAAAGACTGTTGAGAGAGTATGGATTTCTAAGCGCAATCAAGCAAAAACTATCCTCAGCCAACACTAGGAACATGACGGATTTGGACATTTTCAAGGATATTTTAAAAAGCTGCACCGGATAAAATTCGTCACGGGTGCAGCTTTTTTTGTTCACTGTGCGGGATCGCTGGGTGAGAGGAAAACAACCAGCGGAGAATTTTAGTCGGAGACCAATTAATCAACAATGTCGCGCCAAAGATCGAGATATAGCCATACATATGATATGATAGAAATATTTCACTAGCTTAACTTTAAGGAGAGACATTTTATGATTAATGCAACTTTCCTATTTGTTCTTGCCGGTTTAGCCGAAATAGGAGGAAGCTACTTAGTATGGCTTTGGCTTAGGGAAGCACGTCCATTTTGGTATGGTATTTTAGGGGGAATAATCCTTGTTTTTTATGGCGTAATACCGACCTTACAAAAGTTCCCAAACTTTGGCAGAACTTATGCTGCCTATGGAGGAGTTTTTATATTTTTGGCAATTTTGTGGGGGTGGGGAATTGATAAGAAAATTCCTGATATATACGATTGGATAGGAGCTGCCGTATGTCTGGTTGGTGTTTCTATCATGTTATGGGCTCCACGTCATTAATTCTTACAATTAGGGTTTAATGCGTTCCTAGTTCAGAAATGCTATATTAGCTAAATACTTGGTGTTATTTATAAACAGTGGGAGGCAGTGGAGAATGACCACAAATAGAAAGCCCAACGAAAAAATATACATTTCCAAAACTGTTACTCTACCTCGCTTGAACCGCTTAAGTCCTTCTTTGGAAGGTACAGCCTTGAAGATCATGGAGGAATCTGGGGAGTTAGCTCAAGCCATAGGCAAATTTAGGGGGCTTAGTGGGGAGCAACAACGATTGGAAGAAGAAGAAGCCATGCTAATGGTAGCCCGAGAATTGGTCGACGTGGCTCAGACAGCTGTCACTATGATGTTTGTCCTCGAAGAACAATACGGCATAGATTTGGAAGTTATTATGCAGGAGCATATCACAAAATTACGTCACAAGGGATATTGTGATTAGGTAACTGAGACAATTGGCGCCCTATTTCGGGCGCCAAAGTACCTATCGACCTATAAAATCCTGAGCAAACACTTTTCCATAAGTTGGACTAGCAGTAATCCCGATGCCAACATAATTGAAAGAGGAATTAAGGATGTTCTCTTTGTGGCCAGGGCTGTTCATGAGGGCTGCATGTGCTGCATCAACTGAAGAGTTTCCGGCGATATTCTCACCAGCTGAAGTATAACTAATTCCAAATGTTTTCATCATATTAAATGGGGAACCATAAGTAGGAGAAGTATGGCTGAAGTAGGATTTGGCAACCATCTCATCTGATTTTACTTGAGCCATCTTCTGGAGTTGAGAATCAATTTTCAGTGGTGCTACCCCAACTTTTGAACGTTCTTGGTTGATTAGATCGAGCATATGCTGTTGATCCGCTGTGAGCTGGACTTGGGAAGGAGTAGGAGTAGGAGTAGGAGTAGGAGTAGGAGTAGGAGTAGGAGTAGGAGTAGGAGTAGGAGTAGGAGTAGGAGTAGGAGTAGGAGTAGGAGTAGGAGTAGGAGTAGGAGTGGGTGTCGGAGGATAGTATGCTATGGCAAGACCTCCGGAGATTGTGCCCACGACATCATTTTCTAAATGAACAACCCACCATCCTCCGAGTTTACCTATACAATCAACTATTTGACCTTTGTACACCAAACCAACCTTAAGAAAAGTAGTTCCAGGGCCGGATCTTACGTTCGCTGTGGTAGTAATGGAAATCTGCGCAGGTACATTAGTGCGGCTAAATTGGGTTTGGGCGTTAACCAGAACTGGAGAACTTACCATAAGAAATATGGTTACGAGAAAGGTCTGGAAAATAAATTTATACTGTTTCATAATTATTCTCCCCTACGTACAGATTTGAGTTTCAAGTATTAGTCTGCGGATTCTGCCTACAATTAAACGCGTTAAATTTAGGAAGTTATTTAGGCATATGAAAGAAAATAACAAGTCAAAGATGCCTTGGATATTTTGCGTCAGACAAGGAGGTATGATCTCCTCATAGCGGGGCTATTAGGGGATCATGCCGACGCAGTATGACACAAAATAGACTGGCAGACTGACTGGTTATTTTCTTGAATGTGCCTAAGTCAGAAGATTGGACAAAAAGCTAACGATTTGTGTTTGTGTGCGCCAAATCACAAATTAATAGATGAGAGTTTAGTATAATTTGAGACAAGAAATTAAGGAACTATTCAGACAGTAAGAGAAAGGAGCAAACTTAATGCTTCCAGGGCAAGCTTTAACAACAGCTATGGGTATTTTACCCCATACAAATTTACCAGATGCTCAGAAATTGGCGCTCAGTTTAGATATTCCTTTTTGGCCCCAATTACCTCACTTTCGATTTAAGGAAGATATGTATGCTCAATTTGCCGAACATTTCCCAGGAATGATTGTTGACGAAGTAAAACAAAGTCTCTCTTTCTCCCATGAACGCTTTGCAGAGGAGATTGATGAATATCTTGAGCAGAGTGTCATTCCAGAGCATTTTGCCTTGTCCGTAGAATCTTCTGCAGCGTTTAGCGGATTTTTGGCGACAAACCTTTCCTCTTACCCATTGATTCATGGGCAGACTGTTGGTCCTATCAGTTTTGGGCTTAAAATATGTGATGAAGAACGCAAACCCATGATTTATAATGATTTTGTGCGAGAAATTCTATACGATTTTCTCCAGCATAAGATAACCTGGCAATATAACCAATTAAAACAAGTTCATCCGGACCCTTTTGTTTGGTTGGATGAACCAGGATTAGAAATGATTTTTAACTCGCTTAGTGCTTACACGTATGAAGTCGCTCAAGTTGAATACGGGAATTTCTTGTCTAAACTGCCTGGTCCTAAGGGAGTCCACCTCTGTGGTAATCCTGATTGGGCTTTTCTCTTAAACGCAAACCTGGATATCCTCTCAGTGGATGCTTTCAGTTGGGGACACATCCTGGTTCGTTATGTTGATGAAGTTAAAGAATTTTTACATCGCGGGGGTATCATATCTTGGGGAATCATTCCAACCTTGACTAGTGAATTATGTTCGGAGACTGCTGATTCACTTACGGATCGTCTGCTTCAATTATGGAAGTTTCTCAATCAACATGGGCTAGATGACGATATATTATTTGACAGATCCTGGTTAGCCCCATCCCGTTGCTGCCTTATTAATGGAGATGGAACAGCGAGTATAGATCACTCCTTCGCGTTACTAAGGGAAATATCTCGAAAGCTTAGATCTCGTTAATAGCAATCCATTCACTTGAACATTTCTTAGAACACTACAAAACAAGGCTAGAAGCTATAAAAGTATCGCTTCTAGCCTATATTTCTACTTAAACTGAAATTTTTTTTATGTATGAGGAGGAGTTTGTTGGGCTCTGACGAATTGTGAAAAATATCAAGATAAATCACAAGATGTTAAGGTAATAAGACTAATTCTTTTCTATGAAGCAGCTAAGAAAAAAACTAAGAAGATAAATGATAGAGGTGCAAGCATGTCCGTTTTAAAAAACTTAAAGCTAGGATTAAAAATGACCATTTTTCTAGGGTCAATTCTAGTTCTATTATTGGTATCAAGTTTATTTGGATATTTTGGATTGAAACAAAACGGTAATGACTTTTACCAGTATGGAAAAATAGCAAAAGAAGAAGTGTTGGCTGGAGGGATCCAGGCAAATTTATTGGAGACTCAAATTGCCTTTAAAAACTTCATCGAGTTAGGAGATAACTCCCAGCAACAAGTTTTCGAGGACTATTTTGCTACAATGCAGAAATTAATCGATGATCTTAAATCCACAACAGATGATAAAGAGCGGGCAAAACGTGTCGATACTATTTTTCTGAAGGCAAACGAGTATAGAGATGGCTTTAAAAAAGTAGTTGACTACAAAGCCAAGAGAGATGTTATATATAATACTTTGGTTACAAAGGGACCCGAAATGCAAGAGGCCCTTTCCAAAATTGGGCAATCGGCTCATGACGATAAGGATGAGCTAGCGGTCTACGGGGTCGGTAATGCTGAAAAGAATTTACTCTCGGCAAGATTATATACTGCGAAGTATATAGAAAGTGATGACCAAAAATCGATAGACATTGTCAAAACACAGTTTTTCGAATTAGATAAAGCCCTAGATTTGTACAGTGAATCAGCAAATAGTCTAAAAAACAAGGAACTTCTAGATTTAGTTACTAAAGATAAAACAATTTATTTGAACAATTTTATCGAGATTGTTTCAGTGACTGAGAGTAAGAAAAGCGTAGTCAAAAGCTTAGGTGTAATTGGTCCAGAGATCGCCAGTAGTGCTGAGGAAATTAAGCAATTAATCATTAAAGAACAGGATAGATTCAGTCCGAAGGTTAAAAAAAATAATGATAACTCAATTTATGGAATGCTTGTCTTGTCGTTTCTCGCGATTATTCTATCGGTGTGTATTTCCTTAGCCATCTTAAAAATGGTTGTGGTACCTGTAAAAACAGTCACTGATACTTTCAAGGATATTTCAGAAGGAGAGGCGGATTTAGGAGTCAGGTTAAAGGTTGATTCAAAGGATGAATTAGGAGATATGGCCAATTACTTCAATCTTTTTATGCAGAAACTTGAGGTAATTATGACCGAAAATAAGAATCAAACCTGGTTAAAAACAGGTCAGACAGAATTAAACGAAAAGATTCGTGGAGATTTGGACCTAAGGGCTTTAGGTAATATGATCATCTCCTATATGGCCAAGTACCTAAACGCTCAAATAGGAGCAATCTATCTTTTGCCAGAGGATAATACAACTTTAAAAATGATGGGAAGTTATGCTTATTCCAGACGCAAGAATCTTTCCAACGAAATCATAATAGGCGAAGGGTTAGTTGGTCAAGCCGCACTGGGAAAACAAACTATTATTATCACAAATGTCCCGGATGATTACATTAAAGTCAACTCGGGGATTGGAGAATCGGTGCCACGTAATATTATTGTCGCTCCTTGCACTTTTAATGACAAGGTAAAATGTGTTCTCGAACTAGGTTCACTTCAGGAAATTACTGATATTCAACAACAATTTATTGAACAAATTGGTGAAAGCATTGCTATAGCTATTCATTTCACGGAAGCACGATCTAAAATGAAGATGCTCTTGGACAAAACCCTCGAACAATCAGAAGAATTACAAGTTCAGCAAGAAGAGTTGAGACAGAGTAATGAAGAACTTGAAGAACAAGCTAGAGCATTGAAAGAATCTGAAGCACGTCTGCAGGCCCAGCAAGAGGAGTTAAGACAGAGTAATGAAGAGCTTGAAGAACAAGCCAAGGCATTAAAAGAATCTGAGGCAAATCTGAATGCCCAACAGGAAGAATTAAGAGTGATCAATGAGGAGTTGGAAGAACGCACAAAAAGTCTGGAACTACAAAAGAACGATATATCAATTAAGAATAAACATTTAGAGAGTGCTCAAAAGGAGATCGTTAATAAGGCCAAGGATCTTCAAGTTGCCAGTAAATATAAGTCTGAATTCTTGGCTAATGTATCCCACGAGTTGAGGACTCCCTTAAATAGCATACTGGTTTTATCTCAATTGCTTGCTAATAAGACAGACAATTCTCCTCTTACCGATAAACAGCTGGAATTTGCAAAAACTATCTATAGTTCAGGAACGGATCTACTCAAACTTATTAATGATGTCTTAGATTTATCCAAAATTGAGGCCGGAAAAATGGATGTTAATTATGAAAGCCTGAATCTAGAAGAGTTTCTGGACTATGTTGAGAGATCGTTCGGACAAATTGCCCTGGATAAGGGACTTAAATTGACAATAAATTTGGATGAACAACTCCCTGAGAGCATTTTAACCGATATCCAAAGGGTCCAACAAATAATTAACAACTTAGTGTCCAATGCTTTTAAATTCACCAAAGAGGGTGGAGTTACAATCAACGTCAGTCGCCCAAACCGGGTTGATTTCCCTAATTTGGAGATGGATTATGCCAAATCAATTGGTATAGCCATAAGTGATACTGGGATCGGAATACCAACGGATAAGCAGTCATTCATATTTGAAGCCTTTAGACAATCTGATGGTACAACGAGTAGAGAATATGGTGGTACCGGACTAGGTCTTTCCATTTCCAAAGAACTTGCTCAGTTACTCGGCGGAACAATTGGTTTAAAAAGTGAGGAGGGAAGGGGAAGTACGTTTGTCTTGATTCTTCCAGAAGGACTGATTATCCCTAAGGATTTTGAGCAGGTAGCCGTAACCGTTCAACAAACGAGTAATGAACCAAAAGATATAACTAGATTAATTGAAAGTGCAACCAGCGAGGTTAATTCTAAAGAGCTCGGTAGTACTATCAATTTGAGTGATAAAATGCTGCTTATAATTGACGATGATCAAAATTTCTCAAGTATTTTAGCCGATTTAGCCCATGAAAAAGGGTTTACTTGCTTAACTTCCAAGGATGGTGAGACAGGTATCCCCTTAGCGATTAAACATAAACCTAAGGCGATATTGCTTGATATAGGTTTGCCTGGAATAAGTGGTTGGGAAGTAATAGAAGAATTGAAGAACCACATCGAAACGAGGGATATCCCTGTCCACGTGATCTCCGGAAACGAGAATTCTACGACGGACGACAGTGAGAAGGGTATTGTTGGCTATCTCCGAAAACCATTGAGCGTAGAAAAGATAAATGATATGTTTCAACGGTTAGAAACTTCAGAAGAAAAATCTTTGAAGAAATTACTTATCATAGCAGGTGATGAAATACAGAAAACGGCTATTGCAGAAGTCGTCGGTAATAAAAGGATCGTTGTTTCGACGGTTGATACTGGACAAGAGGCGTATAACCTTTTGAAGACGGAGCGCTTCGATTGTATCATTTTAGATATTAAACTAAGAGATATGTCGGGTTATGAGCTGTTAGCTAAACTTAGGGATGAAAAAGACCAGGTTCCAATTATTATTTACACCGATAAGGATTTTATTAGGGACGATGAAGAGATATTTCGAAACTATAGTGATAGCATTATCATCAAAGGTTCTCGCTCGATGGAGAGGCTAGTAGCTGAAGCAAGCTTGTTTTTGCATGGTGTCGATTCGAAAATTGCGGATAAGAAACAGAAAGTAACAAAAAAATACCAAGAGCAGGAATCCTCCCTAAAAAATAAGAAAATACTCATCGTAGATGACGACATGAGAAATGTCTTTGCTCTCACGAGTGCCTTAGAGGAAAAAAGTATGATTGTTATTATCGGCAAGAATGGAAGAGAAGGAATCGAGAAACTTCATAAGAATCAGGATATTGACCTTATCTTGATGGATATTATGATGCCGATAATGGATGGCTATGCTGCTATGAAAGAAATTAGAAAAGAGGAAAAATTCCGTAAAACTCCTATTATTGCTCTTACTGCTAAAGCGATGAAGGAGGATAAAACCAAATGTATTGAGGCTGGGGCCAATGATTATCTAACCAAGCCGATTGAGTTAGATAAACTAATTTCACTCTTAAGGGTATGGTTATATAAATGATGCTTGAACAGAGTTTAGATAATCTAGAAAACGAAGATTTGGAAATTCGGCTCCTTTTAGAGGGGATCTATCTTAAATATGGGTATGATTTCAGAGATTATTCTAAGGCACATTTGAAAAGGCGGATAATGCATCGCTTATCTCTTTCGGAACTTAGCAGTATCTCGCAAATGCAACATCAGGTCCTCTATAGCCGAGCGTTTTTAGAGACTTTGCTCACAGACTTTTCGATAAATGTCACTGAGATGTTCAGAGATCCACCGTTCTATAAAGCGTTTCGCCAAGAAGTAGTACCAGTATTGAAAACATATCCGTTTATAAAAGTGTGGCATGCCGGATGTTCTAGCGGGGAAGAAGTCTATTCGATGGCAATTTTACTCAAAGAAGAGGGTTTGTATGAGCGTACTCAAATTTATGCAACGGATTTCAATGTGGAGGTACTTGAAAAAGCTAAACACGCCATCTACCCTATTGATGATATAAAAGACTATACTTACAATTATCAACAATCCGGTGGACGAGCTTCTTTTGCAGATTACTATATTGCTAGGTATGACTCAGTCATACTTGATCAAACTCTAAAAAAGAAGATCATATTTGCGGACCATAATCTTGTAACTGATGGTGTATTTGGTGAAATGCATGTCGTTATCTGCCGGAATGTCTTAATATATTTTAATAGAGAACTTCAAAAAAAAGTTTTTAAGCTGTTTTACGAAAGTTTACGTAACGGTGGATTTTTGGGCATAGGAACTAAAGAGAGCCTAAGATTTTCGGATTATATGGAGAAATATGATACCATTAGTGAAACCCTTAAGATATACCAAAAAAGATTTGAGGTTTAAGGCAAATGAAAGAAAATAACAAGTCAAAGATGCCTTGGATATTTTGCGTCAGACAAGGAGGTATGTTTACCTTATAGCGGGGCTATTAGGCGAACATGCTGACGCAGTATGACACAAAATAGACTGGCATACTGACTGGTTACTTTCTTGAATGTGCCGAAGTGGCAGGGGGAGGGTACATTGGGATATCGGGCAATCGTGATAGGGTCCTCGACAGGGGGCATGGAGGCCTTACGAATCATATTAGAAGTATTGCCAAAGGATTTCCCCGTTCCTATCTTAGTAGCTCAGCATATAAGTCCCCATTCCGACAACTATTTAGCAAAGTTTCTTGATAACGCTTGTATGCTCACCGTCAGGGAAGCCGAGGAAAAGGAAAAGGCAATTTCAGGTTATGTTTATCTTGCTCCTCCTAATTATCATTTGCTTGTAGAAAAAGATGGATTTATATCGCTTTCAGTTGAAGCGCGGGTAAGTTATGCTCGTCCTTCAATAGATGTACTTTTTGAATCTGCAGCCGAGGCGTATAACCGAAGCCTGATCGGAATCGTCTTAACTGGGGCGAATTCTGATGGAAGTAACGGTCTGAAAAGGATTCATGAGTGTCGAGGATTAACCATTGTTCAGGATCCAAATACTGCTCAGGCAGAGGCTATGCCTAGAGCGGCAATTGGTGCAACAAATGTTAATCATATAACACCGTTAACGGAAATTGGACAATTACTTATAAAATTAATAAATAATAAATAATAATTTAAAAAAGTGGGCGACAAAAGTGGATATTAGTGAACAAGTTAACATACTAATTGTGGATGACAAACCGGGGAATATACTTGTATTAGAGGGCATCCTTGAAAATCTAGAGTGTAATATAATTACGGCAAGCTCTGGTAATGTTGCGTTGGGATTAATGTTGGAATATGATTTTGCTTTAGTACTGCTAGATGTACAAATGCCGGAAATGGATGGCTTTGAAACCGCTACGCTGATGAAGGGAAGCGAGCGAACCAAAGTACTGCCAATAATTTTCGTTACGGCTATCAGTAAAGAACAATGGTGTATCTTCAAAGGGTATGAGGTAGGTGCAGTTGATTATCTATTTAAGCCTATTGAACCGATTGTCCTGAAAAGTAAAGTTAAGGTTTTCTTAGAACTTTATGAACAAAAAAGGTTGCTCAAAAAACAGGCCGAATTACTAGAAATAAGGGTTAAGGAATTACTCGACCTTAAGCAGGTCAACTGTTATTTAGAAAACCTATCAACTCTTGACGGGTTAACAGGAATACCTAATCGGCGCAGCTTTGATCAGTTTATCGAGACGAGTTGGAAAAATGCTATGAGAGAACAACTACAGTTATCGTTGGTCATGGTAGATATAGATTTCTTCAAAGACTACAATGACAATTATGGGCACCTGAAAGGGGATGATTGCCTAATACTTGTAGCAAAAATGCTACTATCAAGTATTAAACGCCCTATTGATTTTGTCGCCCGTTATGGGGGTGAAGAATTTATGGCTGTATTAACTAATACAGGTAAGCAAGGTGCGTTATTAGTGGCTGAGAGGATGAAAAAGGGTATTGAGCAGTTAGCCATAACTCACGACTATTCTGACGTGGCGGCTTGGGTTACAGTCAGCATAGGAGTCGCGGAGATCATCCCCCAACCGACGGATTCGATTATGGATTTAATTAAAAACGTCGATCAGGCACTTTATCAGGCGAAACAAGACGGCCGAAACAAAATTTGCTGCAGTTTATGAGTCAAATGCCAAGTAATCGAACGGAGGATTTTCATTGAAAGAAATCGCGCTTGTAACTGACGGTACTTCTGACTTAACTGATGAAATTAAAAAGGATTGTGATATTCATGTAGTTCCTCTGAGGGTGAGGTTCGGAGATCAGGAATATTCTGGCGGAGAGCTTACTAGTGAAGAATTCTATCGTCGTTTAGTGAAGGGGGATGAACTGCCCCAAACGTCACAACCTTCTCCTGAGGAGTTTGGCCGTTTATATGCTAAGTTACTTAAGGAATATCATGATGTAATATCCGTTCATCTGTCTTCCGCCTTAAGTGGTACGTTCAATGCTGCATATCTTGCTAAAGTAAAATTCAAAGAAAAAATTCACCTTGTCGATTCAAAAACCTTAAGTCTAGGTATGGGTTTGATGTTAATGGAGGCAGCAAGGAATATAAAAGAAGGTCAGGATGTGACGTGGATTCTTAATAACCTGGCAAAGGCAAGGAAAAACATAGAGACTCTTTTCACCTTAAATACGTTAGAATACCTGCAAAAAGGGGGAAGAATCGGAAGAGTTCAAGGTTATATGGGGACACTTCTGAATATTAAGCCAATCATTAGGGTAGGGGACGACGGAGTCTACCATACCTATGGGAAGGCCCTTAGCCAGAAGAGAGCTTTGGATAGTGTGGTCCAGGCTTTTCGGGATTTGTCCAAAGGCAGGAAACCCATTGGGTTAGTGATAGCTCATGGGGCTGCACAACAAGCGGGCTCATATCTAAGAGAAACCTTGGAGAATGCCTTTCAACTTCAAACAACTGCCTTTACTCAAGTGGGGCCGGTTATTGGGGTTCATACAGGCCCAGGAACAGTGGGAGCTGCTGTTCAGTTCGAGTGAACTCATCCATCATGTTCAACTTTAGTTGAACGAGTTCACTCCGAGGTAATTTTCTGTAAACTTTAACAATAAAATATTCATTGGAATGACATTTTGATATTTACTATGTAAGTTATTAACTTGAGAAGGGTGAGTACAGATGGGCTATCTGACGATTATTATTGCTATAGGAATTATCATGTTATTTGGTTATTGGTCAGGAAGCCGCCGCAACAAGTTACAAAAGAACAAAAAACCTAAAGTGTCCGAAGTTTATCCTTCATCTAAATCAAAGAGACAGACTAAACTACATCGGATTAAGTAACTACCGCCTTCGCCTGAAGAGTCCCTTCTCGCCCTCCTGCAAGAAGGGTAATCCGTGCGAAAACAGTGTTTTCGTGTGCGCGTGGGGGCTATCTTAGTTTTCTTTAGAAAGGTATTCAAAATGGGTTAGTGCAAATGGAAAACTGGTTAATCTTAATCGGGAGATAGCAAAACAACTTTTCATCTCGGAAGGTACGGCTAAAAACTATATAACTTCGATTCTTAATAAGACTGGCCTGGAACATAGGACGCAGGTGGCGATATACTATCTCAACGGCGGGAAAATATAAAGAATGATGTTATCACTTTCTTAGATGTACCAAAGCTGGTGTTATATAGTATAGAAAGAAGTGCATTGCATGTAAATATTTGGTATAATACGAGCGTAAGGAGGAAATAACATATGCCGTTATCAAAAGAAGATAAGAAATACACATATGCTGACTATTTAAAATTCCCAAGTGATGAACGATGGGAAATTATTAATGGGATACCCTATATGCAATCAGCTCCAACATGGCAACATCAGGCAGTTAGTATTCAATTAGCATCACAGTTCAACGATTATTTTAAAGGTAAACCATGTAGAGTATTTGCTGCTCCATTTGGCCTTTGTATTCCTGAACTTGATGAAAGCGATGAAGAAATTTCAAATATCATCTCCCAACCCGATATTGTTGTAGTTTGTGAAGAGGGTAAGCTTAGAAAAACAGGCTATTTTGGGGTACCATCACTCATAGTTGAGATAACCTCACCATCAACTGCAAGAAATGATAAGCTTTATAAGTTTAATAAATTTGAAAAGGCTGGTGTGAAAGAATATTGGATTGTAGAGCCAGATATAAAACTTGTCAGTGTATTCACACTTCAGGACAATAACAGATATGGAAGACCTGAACTGTATACGGAGACTGATAATGTAGAAGTATCGATTTTCCCAGATCTCGTAATTGAGTTAAGCACAGCGTTTGATTTTTAGTATGCAGAAAAGGCAATAACGAAGGTAGGGGGATATGCTAACGGTGGAAAAATATGACTTTAGTCATACTAAAGTGGTGACCTTATGTACTTAGATAAGGTCACCACTTTTTGTATACTATGCTTAGTTAAAAAGGGGAGAGTGGTTTCCAATGAAAATAATCAAAATCGAAGAACTTGTTAAGAAATTTGGTGACAATGTAGCAGTGGACAATATTAATCTCGAAATCGAAGAAGGGGAGATATTTGGACTTTTGGGCCCCAATGGTGCCGGGAAAAGCACAATTATTAATATAATTTGTGGCTTGTTAGCCATGGATCGGGGTAAGGTGGAAATTCTGGGTAGGGATATTAAAAAGGATCCGTTTTTTGCCAAGAAAAATATCGGAATTGTGCCACAAGACATTGCCATTTATGATGACCTCACGGCTTATGAAAATATCAATTTTTTTGCGGGACTTTACGGGCTGCGGGGGAGATCATTAAAGGACCAAGTTGAGGAAGCGTTAGAATTTGTTGGCTTGGCAGATAAGGCTAAAAGTCGTCCCGGCGATTTTTCGGGAGGTATGAAAAGACGCCTAAATATAGCCTGTGCCATCGCCCACAGACCGAAGCTGATCATCATGGATGAGCCAACAGTAGGAATTGATCCACAGTCCAGAAATCATATCCTTCATTCGGTAAGAAAGTTAAACGAGCTGGGCAGCACGATCATTTATACCAGTCACTATATGGAGGAAGTCGAGGAAATTTGCTCAAGGATCGCCATTGTTGACCATGGAAAGGTCATTGCCGAGGGTACGAACGAAGAGCTGAAGGGGATTGTTACAAACACAAACAGCATCTGGATCACAGTTGATTCAACGAACAGGCTTAGCGCGGACCAATTGAAAGCGATTAAGGGAGTAACGAATGTTGAGATAGATAATAACCTCATCAAGGTTAATAGCTCAGCAGATATCAATAATCTTGATAAAGTCATTCTTTATTTTATTGAAAATCTTGTAGCTATTAAGAGCATTGAAAGTAAAACGCCGAACTTAGAGAGTGTTTTTCTCACACTGACGGGGAGAAAACTAAGGGATTAGGCTGGGGGAGGAGACAACAAAATGATTACTTTAATTCGTGTGTTTGGCAAGGAAATAATTCAGAACCTTCGCAACGTAAAAGCAATGGTTTTGATGGTTTTGTTTCCTATAATATTGATCTTGATATTGGGAACTGCCCTTTCAGGGTTTATCGACCAAGCCTCGGAGTTTAAAAATATCGATATTATCTATACTAGTCCAAGTAACGGATCCTTAGCCCAGGCTTTTAAAGGTTTTATCACAAAGGGTGGAGAGATGGGATTTAAATTTACCGAAGCGCAGAGTGTGCCAGAAGCCGTTGATCGTGTCGAAAACGGAAACTATACATGTTTTATAAGTGTAGATGAAAATGGGCTAGAAATCTATGAAAATGACGAGGATGAGCTAAAAGCCCAGCTCGTGGAAGGAGTCTTGGGAACTTTTCTTCAACGGTATAAAGCTATATCCCAAATAGCCCTAGTGAATCCACTAGCAGTAGGCACAATTATGAATGATCAAAGCAATCCTAATTTCGTTAAACTTTCGACACTGGGAGAGCTGAGACAACCCAAGGCTTTAGATTATTACGCTGTTACTATGTTAACCCTCATCATCTTGTATTCGTCCATGACCGGAGCCCATGCCATCAATGACGAGAAGACAGCAAAAACGATGAATAGACTGTTGAGCGCTCCGGTCAAGAAGTACGAAGTATTAATGGGCAAAATACTGGGGGCTCTCGTCATTACTTCGTTGCAAGTTTTAGTCGTAATATTGATTAGTAGATTTTTACTTAAGGCGTATTGGGGTAATCAGCTCGGGATTATTTCCCTCTTGTTGGCTTCGGAGATTATAATGGCTGTAAGTCTGGGGATTGGAGTGGGCTTTGTGGTCAGAAACGAGATGGCAATTCTTAACTTTCTAATCCCCTTAATGGCCTTCTTTGGTGGAAGCTATATACCGCTTGAAGGTCTAGGAAAAACCATGTTGCTCGTCTCTAACTTTTCCCCTGTAAGATGGGTCAACAAGGCTATCTTTGCGGTGATTTATAGTAACGATTATAGTTCAGTAGCCCAAGCAATTATTATCAATCTTTGTCTCGCGTCCATCTTTGTTGGTATAGCGTCCTTTACTTTTAGAAAGGAGGCGATCTAATTGAGAAACGCTTGGTTGCTGACCCTTAATACGCTCAAGGTCCTTTTGCGTAAGAAGGGAAATATCATCATATTTTTCATTCTGCCAATCATTGGTATGCTAGTTTCTATCGGTGTTTACAGTAATTTAGGATCAACGTCTGTCCGTATCGGGGTCATTGATAATGATCAAAGTGCCTTAGTGGGAGATTTTGTTCAATCAATAAGTCAACAAGAAACTATGAAAGTAACTGCCGTGACTGAAGGGGAGAAAGAACGTCAGATTTCCTCTGGTAAGGTAGATTGTGTCTTAGTCATTCCTGTGGGTTTTGCCGAGGCGATTTATAACGGAAACATCAAGCCGGTAGAAATATTCTCCATCAAGGGAGAGGCAGCGACAGCCTGGATACAAAGTTATACCAATATTTATTTGAGGAATTTGCAGGATATTAGTGAAGCATCCGGAGAAAATAAAAATACTTTCGAAAAGATTTATAATAATATAAAACAAGCTAAGTTCTCCTTGCAAATAAACAAGGTGCAGGATCAGACCAAGGACAAAGGGATGACTACCCAGATGATTGGCTTTTTGATCATGTTTATGATGCTGGGAGCTGGAAATACAGCGGAGATGATCCTGAGAGAAAAAAGAAACAGAACGTATTACCGGATATGCTCTGCACCTGTCAGTGCCAAGACCTATATTTTTGGGAATGTACTGGCTAACTTGCTACTTGTGATGCTACAAATTTCTTTAGCTCTATTTATGATGATCAAGGTTTTTAAGATCCAAACGCATGTACCGGTAGTAGAGATGTTTATGATATTAGTTCTTTTCGGACTTGTGGCCATTGGACTAGGGGTATTAATCGTCGCCTTCTCCGACGATTCCAAACAAGCCGGTACGCTGCAGAACTTGTTTATTACGCCGACTTGTATGCTGGCAGGATGTTTCTGGCCGATTGAGATAATGCCTAAGTCTCTACAGCAGATCGCTGATTTCCTCCCCCAAAAATGGACCATTGGGGCGATTCAGAAGCTTCAGATGGGAGGGAGTTTCGACCAGATTATGATCAACATTTTGATCATAGCAGCCTTTGCCTTAACGTTTTTCCTAGTTGCTGCCTATAGGTTTGGCAGAAATGATAGTGTCAAAACGTTTATTTGATAGCCATAACTCAAGCAAGAGAGGGTATTACCATATCTTCCTAAAGTCTTCATTGAGCAAAATATCTGTTTCGTGTCCGGTATTTCTATGACATGTTAAGCATGATTCATTAGCCTGAATCGATTCGTAATGATTAATTTTTGAGGAATTAGTTAGTGGAGTTGCATCCTTGTGATTTTTCATATCTCCTAAATGACAGGCGATACAATTTCCTTCAAAGACAATTGCTTTTGTTAGTACTGTATAGTTTCCGGTCATGTGTTGGAGTAGGTAGTTAAGCCCACGAGATTTTGAGTGGAATTTCCCCAATTCTCCCCTTGGTTGATGACAGTCCAAACAAGTAACATCTTTATGAGGAGATTTTTGCCAAGACGTAACATAGGGCTTTACTTCATGGCACCTTGCACAGAAGGAAGGCGGGGAGGTAGCAATGTAACCTATTTGGAACAATGCGTAACTAACAAGGAAGAATAAAATTAATGTTAACAGAACTTTTTTCCACATAAAGGCACCACCTACAAAAGGATAGGGAACACACCTGCTGAAGATTAAAGGATATAGCTGTTTTACTGGGCAGGAATGTCCCCAATAAATATTTTCCTGGGCAGGAATGTCCTTAATAAATAGCTATGTCCAATGAGTACCAAAATTATCACAGCTCTTTAAAAGGCTTCGAATTGTAAGAGCTCTTGTGGGAAAGTCGGATAATCATCATGGTAGATGAACAAGAATGTGTCGTGAAATGGCAAGAGGGCGATTGTATAATGCAAAAAAAATCAACAAAGCTATAGTTAATATTAATCAAAAGGGTGCTAATATGGCATATTAGTACGGTAAGCTATCATATTGGAAAGGGAATGGATGAGAAACTATGGATAGTATAGAAGCCCAACTTGCTACCTTTGCTGGAGGTTGTTTCTGGTGCATGGTAAAACCTTTTGAGGAAATACCGGGTATTATCAAAGTTGTGTCTGGTTATACTGGGGGAACTTTGGTTAATCCAACCTATGAGGACGTCTGTTCTAAGGTGACGGGGCATTATGAGGCCGTACAGATTACGTTTAATCCTGTGATATTTACGTATGAGAAACTGCTGGGAATTTACTGGCAGCAGATTGACCCGACCAACTCTGAGGGGCAGTTTTTCGATCGGGGGCAGCCCTATCAAACGGCAATATTTTACCATAATCAGGACCAGCACCGCGAGGCTTTAGAGTCCAAAAAGGCTCTTGAAGAAAGCGGAAGATTTAAAGAACCTATCGTCACGGAAATCCTTCCAGCCACAACGTTCTATCCTGCAGAAGAATATCATCAAGACTATCATCGCAAGAACCCATTAAGATACGGAGTCTACCGTCAAGGGTCAGGTAGGGATGCTTTTCTAAAAGAGCACTGGAGTAAAGAAAAGGATCTTCTGAAGCCGAAATTGACTGAGCTTCAATATGAGGTGACCCAAAATAAAGGTACCGAACCGGCCTTTAAGAATGAATACTGGGATAATAAAAAAATGGGCGTTTACGTCGATGTAATTTCGGGTAAGCCTCTTTTCAGTTCCCAAGATAAATTCGATGCCGGATGTGGGTGGCCTAGCTTCTCCAAACCCATTCAGCCAGACGTGGTTCTGGAAAGGAAGGATATGAGCCATTTCATGCTTCGGACCGAAGTTATAAGCACTAACACAGGAGCCCATCTAGGACATGTTTTTAACGACGGGCCCACATCCACAGGTTTACGCTATTGCATCAATTCCGCTGCACTGCGTTTTATTCCTCTTGAGAATTTGGAAAACGAGGGCTATGGAGAATATGTGGCGTTATTTAATTTATAGCTACCACGGCTCACTTTTCCATTCCTCAGTAGTGCTGCGCAGCGGCATGGAAGTCTGACTAGAACAAAAAACTCCCGGGTTTTTATACCGGGAGGTTTTTTAAGGAAGTCTACCAATTGTTGCGTGGAGGGGGTTGGAAGCATTCCCGGCAATACACAGGCTTTTCACCGGATGGTCGGAAAGGTACAGTCGTTTCCTTTCCGCAATTAGCGCAGGTGGCCGGAAACATTTCCCGTTCTTGGCGGTTATTATTATACCCTCCAGAAGGTCGATTTTGGGCCTTCTTAGCAGCGCGACATTCAGGGCAGCGTCCAGGCTCGTTAGTAAACCCCTTTGAAGCAAAAAACTCCTGTTCCGACGCTGAGAAAACAAATTCTTGCCCACAATCCCTACATGTCAAAACCTTATCTTCAAACATTAAAAGCACCTCCGTTATGTATTATTTGTCGTTATAGTAGAAGTATTCAACAGACAATTACTCAAAATTTACCACTGATTATTGTTATTGTTGGGGAATAATCCCAGATTAGATATGTGAATTCTCGAATACAAAGGGGCTTTAAAAGCTGAAAAAGACAAGTTTTATTAAAGCCCCTTTACAAGTTATTGATTTTCAGAGATGTCTGATATTACTTTGGTAGGTTGTTTCGCCTTTGCAATTAGGTAAATACCGCCTAGGATCAAACAGAGAGGTATTAAACTGCCCCTAATCATGTAATAATAATTCCATTCTCTGAATAAGCGAACAAAAAATGAATAACGCTCCATTTCATGCATAAGACTGAAAATACCAATAACGATAATGGTGGACCCGACTAAACGGCGGTTTTTTAACAGTGGGGTATAATCGAATAGTTGGCGGTCGAAGAGATCCTGATCGTTTATTACTTGGCCTTTATCCAGTTGCCTTCTTAAATGATAGCTTTCAAAGAAGCTAAAAAACCAGGCGGGAATTAACACTAAAGGAATCAAAAAATCCAAACCGATAAAACTGATTAATGATATTCCACCAAAGGTGATGATCATTAACTGCAAGCCGCGGCGGAAAAGACCCATATGCATGTGCGCGGCACCAGGGATAAGGCTGAAACAAAAGAATAAAAATTTTTCTAAAGACGATCTCTTAAGAAGGACGGGCTGTTCTGAAAAGAGATTTTCTTGAATACAGTGGCTGCAGACAGTTTGGTCGTCTACCTTGATCGTACAATCCGGACAAATCGGCTGTTTGCATTTCTCACAAATGGACTGGGCTTCTTGAGCAGAATGATATTTGCAATTCATGGGTTTGCCTCCTTCTACTTACTTGTTTTTTTTTGTGGAGTTGTTGTTATAGTTTCAAGCTGTACAATTGCCGCGTAGGCTGCTTGACTTATTTTATCGAAGGGCAGCGCAATTTGCTTGCCAATTTGGTTATTTAATTCTGCCACTTGACCACTCTCAAAATTAGGAGCCCATGAGGCTAAGTTGAGGGCTAAAAGGAAGAGTCCCCCTGCCACCATGCTAAATCCCCAGTTTTTTAATTCGAAAAGGTGGGAAGAACTGATTCTCTTATACTTGTTTTTATCGATAGCCAGCATCACATTAATCTTGATCACAGCAGGGGGGCTGAGGATTACCCGACTCTTTGCTAAGCTATCAGCAGTTTCTTGGATGACTGAAACAATAGCCCGGCATTCAGGGCAATGAATTAGATGGTTGGCCATACCTTTCAGTTCTTCTTCATTTAAACTTTTTTTAACGAAGCTGTGCCATTTGTCTTGGCTTCGATAACAAGTCATGGCGATCACCTCCAGACGATGCAGGATATAGTTTGGCTCTTAGCATTTTACGTGCTCGGAACAAGCGAGTTTCGACCGTTCTCTTGGGAGTATCCATTATGTCTGCGATCTGTTGAGGATTGAAATCTTCAAAATAATACAGAATGAGGATGGTGCTGTAGATCGTCGGTAGGCTAGCGACAGCAGCGTGTACTTCAGACGCAATTTCTTGTCTAAGGAATAGATCTTCGGGGCTCCCCTCTTCATCGCGGAGATTATCAAAACAAGTACTTTCCTCAAGAAGAGGTTTTTTTCTTCTACACCAATCAATGCAATGGTTGACAGCAATTCGGTAGAGCCAAGTGGAAAAAGTGGAATCTTGTTTGAAGCCTGCGAGGCTATTGTAGGCCTTGATGAGAACTTCTTGGGTAATGTCCCGGGCATCTTCAACATTTTGGGTATAGTAAAAGGCGGTTCTGTATAACCCTGCCTGATAGCGCTCCACGATATCGTCATACCGCTCGCCATTTCCTTTGAGGATGCTTTTGATCAATTCGTCATCTTGCAAATACTCATCACCGCCCTTTACAACCTTTAGACGTGTCCATAAGTGTATTATACGTCAACAAAATAAAAAAAAATCCCGTCGAATTGATTCCAACGGGAAGAATGTTATTCACTAAACAGGTTGCTTATTCATCCTTCTTTGAAAGTAGATAAATATGGGGAGGGGAACGATGATCCAACCAAAGCTCTTTACCAGGCTATTAAGGGCTCTTTGTTTATTATTGGATCTTTCGTCATTAGCCAGTTGATCATACCGGCTCTTTAGCTCCGCATCACTTAGAGTTTGGGCTGGCGTTATGGGAGTCGAAGGAGCCAGCTCACCTTTATATTGGGGCTGCATTCTATATTGTTCAAAACTCTGATAATAAGGAGAAGGAGAAACAATGTCAGCTACAGCCATAAAAGCAGCGACGGTTCCGCCGATCGTCATCATTAACGTAGCAAATAGAATCAAGTATACATAGACAGTTTTAATCATTTCGTTACCCCTTTCCAAAGATTCTTCGCGTCCTTTTTTGACTCCAATGACACTCGCGATGATCAAAACTATAAGAACTATAAGAACTATAAGAACTAAAGGTATGATACCCGTTAAAATACTCATTACTATGATGACCACCTCTCTTAATAGTATTCTACTATGTTTAGTTGTTAACATCTACAAATATAAACATTTTTGGGCAGTTCCGAAGTAGTTGAATAGTATTTCCTCACGCGAAATGATATTATCAATTGATCCTCTTAATTAACCATATTGCTGATTACAATGACAGGTCTTTAAGTAAATTAGGCAGTTCTGGGAATAATAAATTAATGGCCTTTTGGATAGATTGATTAAGTTTTCCCTCTGCTTAAATAAATTTGTGGAGGCAAAGGAGATTTGAATACATTAGGGAAAATGATGACACCATCTCGAGTTTTGGTTTTTGGATTTGCTTTAGTCATTATGTTAGGGGCGTTATTACTGACCCTACCTCAAGCGACTCAGGATGGATTGGGCTTACCTTTTTTGAATGCCACCTTTACATCAACTTCGGCAGTTTGTGTTACAGGGCTAGTAGTTGTGGATACAGCAACGACCTTTACTCTCTTTGGACAATGGGTAATTCTTTTGTTGATTCAAGTGGGTGGGCTCGGTTTTATGACCTTTGCTACCTTGTTTGCTATGATTTTAAGAAAAAGAATAACTCTTAAGGAACGATTATTATTGCAAGAGGCGTTAAACCAGGTTTCGGTCGAAGGAATAGTTCGACTAACAAAGTCTGTTCTCCAGATTTCTTTTGCTATTGAAGCGATTGGTGCCCTTATTCTAACCTTACGCTGGTATTCTGAATTTGGTTGGAGTAAAGCACTTTATTATGGGGTCTTTCATTCTGTTTCAGCGTTTAATAACGCGGGTTTTGATCTCATGGGTAATTTTTCTAGTCTTACTGCTTTCGTCGGAGATCCCATCATCAATATTACCATTATGCTTCTGATTATTTGCGGGGGATTGGGCTTTCTTGTTTTGGCGGATTTACTAGCATACCGGAAAAAGTTTAGACTTCACACGAAAATTGTCTTAAAAGTTTCTGGAGTTCTAATCTTATTAGGGGCAGCGTTTATCTTGATCATGGAATTTTCAAATCCAAAGACCCTGGGGCCACTCCCTATAGGGACAAAGGTTCTGGCAGCCTTCTTTCAATCGGTTTCTCCTCGGACGGCAGGATTTAACACCATTGATCTAGCGAGTATGTATGACACCACGTTACTCTCTATGATTGTGTTTATGTTTATTGGAGCTTCCCCCGGAGGAACGGGCGGAGGGATTAAAACGACGACGTTTATAGCGATCGTTTTATCGGTTTTAAGCACCTATCGTAGTGATCCTCATGTTGTCTTGGAGGGACGGACCATACCTAAGGATGTTATTCAAAAAGCTTTGGCAATTACGACTTCAGCCGCTTTTTTAATTTTTTTAATCATATCGATTATTTCACTTACTGAAAAGGTAGATTTATTGACAGTGCTTTTCGAAGTAACGTCCGCCTTTGGCACAGTGGGTCTTTCATTAGGACTCACGCCCACTCTTTCCATTGTTGGTAAAATGGCAATTATTTTAACAATGTTTATTGGGCGTGTGGGGCCGTTAACCTTGGCATTTGTACTTTCCCAGAAAAAAAGTAATCAAGCAGCTCACATTAAATATCCAGAGGAACGAATCATGATTGGTTAGGAGGAGAATTTTGTGCGCAAACAATTTGTGGTGATTGGATTAGGTCGATTCGGAACAAGTGTCGCCAAAACCCTTAGCGCATTAGGCCATGATGTCTTAGCGATGGATAAGAATGAACATGTAGTTCAGGTCATAAAGCAGGATGTAACCCAAGCGGTACAGGCCGATGCGCGAGATGAGGATTCGCTGCGGGCTTTAGGGGTGCGGAACTTTGATGTAGCCATAGTAGCGATCGGGGATGATCTCGAAGCAAATATACTGATCACCTTAATGCTCAAAGAAATAGGAATTCCCTATGTTGTTACTAAAGCCCAATCCGTTCTGCATGGGAAAGTATTGGAGAAAATTGGTGCCGATAAGATTATTTACCCTGAACAAGATATGGGAGTTCGTCTAGCCAATAACTTGATTCGAACAAACGTCATGGATTTTATTGAATTGTCACTAGATTTCAGCATTTTTGAGATTATCGCGGCTTCCCGATTTGTTAATAAAACACTTGGAGAGTTAAATTTAAGGGCAGTTTATGGAATTAATGTGGTGGCAATCAAAAAAAGTGGAAATCAGATTGTAATTGCGCCAGGGGCAAACGCAGTCATTGATGAAAAGGATATTTTGGTAGTTGTCTGCAATAAGAAAGCTCTTGCTAAGTTACCGGACTAGATCAACAGTGAGGCTACCCCATAGAGAACAGTTGTTATCCCAGCTGCGATTAACGACGGTTTCAACTTTGAGCGAGCATAGTCTATCGCTGGTAGATCAAGGATCGCACAAAGAGTTACAGTATTATCACTCAAAGGGGAGGCAAAGGCTCCAAACGTACCACTGGCAAACACAGCCCCGATGACTAATGGAATACTAGATCCGGTCTGATGAGCGAGGGTTACCCCTAAAGGCATTAACAAGCCCCAAGTCCCCCATGAGGACCCAATAAAATACGCTAGCATACTTCCTAATATAAAAACTACCGGCGCAATAAACTCTGGGGGGATCCAACCAATCAAATGAGAGGCAATATAGTTTGAGAATCCCAAATCCTCAGAGACAGCTGATAAGGCCCATACCAATGCCAGCATGAGGATGACGGAGACTAATTCATTGCCTCCTTTAATAAAGTGATCAACTAATTCTCCAATCCTAAAGCCCTGAATGAGAAAAAAGAAAAGGGATAGAATTAACGTAATAAATAGGGCTTCTAACATGACGCCTAAGGCATCGGCTTTAATAAAGGCATCGAAAAAGCTACTTGCCTGGGTATGTCCATCCCACCAACTTAAAAACAGAGTCCCTGCTAAGACAATGCTAAGGGGCAAAAGGAGGTTCCCGGGCTTGCTTGGAGTTTCCCTTTCATAGGCCTGAAGACACTTCTGTAGTTCTTCTTCCTCCTGTTGAGCTCTAAGGTCTTCAGTTCCACGGTCTTTGGCATCGCTGGTAAATTCGTGAAAGAAGCTATAATATAATCCGATCCCTATAATGACAAGAGAGAAAAAATTACAGGGAATACTTTTAAGATAAACACTATAGGGACTTTCATTTATGCCAACCAATTTCAAAGCTGTTCCCGTTAAGGATACCATGTATCCTACAAAAGCAGTCGCTACTGGCACAAGCACAACCACGGGGTTTGAGGTTACTTCAATTACAAAACCTAGTTTATGCACAGAAATCGGTAATCTCTGTTTTAAGAGTTTCATTATAGGTGCAATGGTCACGATTCGGAAATTGGGATTATTGAAGGTCCCGATTGTAGAAAACCAAATGAGCAGCATAGCAGCCCGTTCTGTTTTTACTTTACGTCCCACAAGATTAACAAACCCTTTAATTCCTCCAGTCATTTTTGTTAAACTAATCAGTCCAGCAAAAACATAGAGGAAGATAATGATACGGATATTGTTGGTTTTCACCAAGTTGTCGACCAAGTAGGAGATTACTTTTTTAATCCCGCCAAAGAGATCTGGTTGCAAAAGGTAACTCCCTAAAATTAACCCCATGAACAAGCCTGGCTGAACTTGCTTGGATAGGACTGCAATCGGAATAACAACTAGAAAGGGTAACAGAGATACCCAAGAACCTTCCATATATGCCCCTGCTTTCTGAGAAACTACTTGTTTTATATTATCTCCAGATTGGAAATGATATATAATTATAGAAGGAATTCTATTCAAATTTCTAGAATACTAATGACAAGGCGAAAAATAATAAGCATTATAAAAATTTATTAAAGATAAGGAGATTAAATTTTGGAAAGACCGCAAAGTAATCCTAGTCGTATGGTCGTTATTGAAAACAAGACCACTGGGGAGCGTTTTCTAGTTGATCTTTTAAGGGGCCAAACGTATGATAAAGATCAATTTACCAAGATCACCTATGAAGTCCCGCTCAAGAAGGAATTCTGGGATTTGCCGCGCTTAGTTAAGTCAAAAAATTAACAGAATGAATTAAGACACCGCCGCATGGTTGGTGTCTTAATTCATTCTATTTTAGAAGTTGTAGAGCGCTAATTTCCTAGGCCAGTGATCTATTGCTTGATTAGTCAGCAAATCGGTTTGACTTCATCCTAGTGGTCAAAAGCAAATTAAGTGTAGCAATAGCTGCTCCACAGATAAATACATATTCATAGCCCAAAACAGTCCAGACGAACCCGCCCAACCACGGCACAAACATGGAGACCATGTGATCAAGCGTCATTCCCATGGACAGAGTCGGAGAAACATCCTCGGTGTTTAAAGCTATTTTCCTAAGATAAGTTGCTCTGGCCATACTCACTGAGGCGAGAATTTGATCCAGAACGAATAGAGCACAGATGACATAGAGAGCAATTCTCCCAAGACCAAAATTTGCTAGTAGACCTTCAGTAAAGGCATAGCCCAGGCAGATGAAGATTAAAGACACCGCTTCTCCTGCCAGAATAAATCTCTCTCCGACACTGTCAATTAGGTAACCGATCAAGGGTTTAAAAAGGATCCCGAGACCAGCGATAATGAAGCTTAAAATGGCAAAAGTAGCTACACCTTGCCCAAATATTTTAATGAGTACCCACGGCCCAAACGTAATAAAGATCTGTTTTCTAGCGCCAAAAAGGATATTCAGTCCATAGAAGACGTTATATTCCTTGCGCAAAATAAAGCGTTTTCCGATTCTCTTTCCAGAGTGAGGGGTCATATTTAGAATGAGCACGGCCGCCAGGAAGAAGGCCGCAGCCGAAAAAGAGAAGGCTAAGTGATAATCAATTTTTATAAACTTAAATAGGAAAGCGGTTATTAGACTAGTCACTAGAAAGACCGCAGTGTTCACGGAGTTGATCTGTCCTAACCGCTTACCCATACGTCCATCCGCTGCTAAATTCATACCAATACTATTAGACATGGGCATAAACAAATGCTGACCCATGCTGTAAACTGTAAGCCAGCCTATCATCGGCAGGTATTCGGGTGACCAGAAAGCCAGACCAAGAGCCCCTAGTCCGCCCAGCAGGTTCGCCACGGCAGCCGTTCGTATATCTCCAAAGGCAAATAAAAGGCCTGTCACAAAGACAACTGCAAACCCCGGAAATTCTCGAGGAATCTCTAGGAATGTTCTCTGGGTTATGGTCACGTGATAACTGTCATTAAGAAAGTTATTGAAAAAAGACATATCGATACTTTGAGTAATCCCTAAAGCAGCGCTGGCCAACAAGAACAAAACAAAATCCCGTTTACCTAATCCCCACATTATTATTTTCCTCTACTTTTAAATAATAATGTATAATTCGACAGAGAAGGCGAAGATTCCTGCGGTTGACGAAATTATTTACATATAGGTAAAGTCCTTAATATGATCTATACCCATAGTCTTTTATGAGTATTTAGGGTTTTTCTGATAATTTGGGCTGTGCTCTAGAGATTTTCTCTTCACTGTGAATGTGCTAATAATCCAGTCGCCAAGAGTAACTGCAGTTAGGGCCAAAAGGATTCCCGCGATCACATCAGTTATCCAATGGATTTCTAGATATAAAGTTGAATAGATGATCGAAAGACAGTAAATCGTCCAGACCCAGCGAAATAGTCTGTCCCTTTCTCTCCAAGCGAGTAAAAACATGGCAAACGCTACAGAAGTATGCATAGAAGGAAAGCAATTGACGACAACAACAGCTGCATCAGAGTTCGTAAGTTGACGGGCCATTCCGTCGGGATGGCCTAGAACATACCAGACTTCTCTAACTGTAATTGTTAAATAGAAGGGAAAGATTATTATAAATTGTAAGATATGAGCAGATAAACTATAACGGATCATACTTAGAGAATCCTTGGCAAAAAAGGAACGGTAAATGGGTATAAGTACGGGCAAGGCAAAGCCATTAGCATAAATCCAACGAAAATAGCTTGTCAACCAAGGGGTCTGGATTACTCTAAATATCCGACCGTCATTACCCGGTATTGCTCGAAATAGGGTTTCTAAATTCAAGAGGTGGGCGCTCGTACCCAGCTGCCAATAGACAACTTCATTCCAAAGTGGTGGGAAATATCTCCACAGTAATATCGGAAATAAAACTAAGGGAATACCTGTCCATAAGAAGCGTTTCCAAGAAATCGGCAAACTATTACGTTGCACTCCCCAAAAGGCTGCGGCTACCAAAAGATAGGAATATTGGTCGGAACGCTTTGAAGAACAAAAAGAGAGCAAGACAATAGCAATTGTACAGATCCTTAGAAAGTGTTCCCTCAGCCAGTCAAAGGTTTTGCACGTTCTAACAAAGTTTATAGAAAAAATCATCTAGTCATTCTCAATCCTTTCCAAAGGTGTGTACATAGAACTTGTTAATAGACATAGATTATATTACCCAGAAATTTAGAAATATCTTGGGTTCCTGGTAGAAAATATAAGAAAAGTTTTAATTATTGGCCAGCTTAATTTAATGATAATTGAGAAACAACAGGACAACCTTTGTGCATGAAATAAATGGTAAGAGGTATACCAATAAACCCTTTTTCTTTTATAAAAAAGCAAAAAGACGAGTCCGAAGACCCGCCTTTTTGGTATAATTAGTTTATGCAAATAGTGGAGTTTATCAACTCATACTCCCACTAAACATGGAAGTTTTAATACCAGGAGATGACTCAGTAAGACTTCTAAGCCATATAACGGAGGAATTAGATTATACAAATCTAATCATGGCTTATTGTCAATTACTAAATAGGGATCAGCATCACACGGAAAGAATATACCTTCATTCATTTTTGGTTAATAGGTTATAGTTAAAAACTACGATATTAAGAGGCCAATGAATTATTCATTGACCTCTTTTTAATTCCTTAACTTTCTCTTATCCGGAAGCTTAGGCCATCTCAGCAATGGCCTTAATCGGTTATAGACCCAACGTGATTCCTTCGTCAAAAGCGGCCCTAGTATGGCGAGTATGAGAACATACAAGGCGGCAAACGGTTGTAATGAAGTCATTAATCCGCCTGCTTTCGCAAGAGTGGCTAAAATAATAGAAAATTCACCCCGCGAAATAATAGTCAGACCAATATTCAGTGAAGCTCTGTAGGAGAGGCTTGCTTTCCTCCCGGCCCAAACACCCGACACAATATTGCCTAAAAGAGTTAAAAGGACAGCAGCTAGGGCAGGACAAACTGCCCCACCCAAGCCAAAAGGATCAATGCTTAGACCAAAACTAAAGAAGAAAAGGGCACCAAAGAAATCTCTAAAGGAAACAATTAGATGCTCTATGCGTTCGGAATGTTCTGTTTCTGCCAGTACCAGACCAATTAGTAAAGCTCCGATGGCTTCAGCAATGTGCAGAGTTTCAGAAAAACCTGCTACCAAAACTAAAATAGCAAAGATTACAAGCATAAAAGTTTCGTCGGAAGGAATATCCAACCAACGGTCTAGTTTTGAAACTAACTTGTGCCCTAAAAATAGAAAACCACCGATAAATGAAAGGGCTATTAGTGCGCTTAATATTATCTCTGAAATGGAAGGAGAACCGGCTAGAACCAGGCCGGAAACCACAGAAAAATAAATAGCCACGAAAACATCTTGAAACATCATCAAACCCAAAATGATCTCCGTTTCATCATTCGCCGCCCTTTTTAAATCAACAATGACTTTCGCTACGATTGCGCTGGAAGAAATAGTCATAATACCTGCCACAACAAGTATTTCCTTAATCGGCCAACCCAGCAGTAAAGGGAATAGAATAGCTATCGCCATGTTAATAACCATATAAATTGTCCCGGTTCTAATTATGGATGGCCCTGCAGTCAAAAGACGTTTAACAGAAAACTCCAACCCTAGGGAAAACAGGAGAAACAGCACACCTAAACGTCCCATGAAGTCAATTAACGGGGCGCTTTGAATGAACCTAAAGTCAAAGACGCCGATGTGAGGTGCCTGTGGGCCAACTATCATGCCGGTCAGAATTAGAATTGGTACAATAGAAATTCTGAGTTTACCTGCCAGAATTCCTGCACCTGCAATTAAAGCTAGTGCAAGTCCTATTTCCAGTAGCAAGTGCTCCATTACTGAATACTCCCGTGAGATAATAAATACTTACACGCTTTAACCTGGTTCTTTTCACCAAGAATTACAACTGTAGCGCCATTTTGAAAAGCTGCCTCGGGACCGGGATTGACTATTTTACTCTGATCATGTTCTACAATTGCAATAACTGTCCCACCGGTAGCCTTGCGAATACACATATTCCCGATGGTTTTTCCAATAGCATACGCTTCAGGCTCAAGTTTGTACCATTCTATAAGCATATCGCCAAAGGCAACGTCCACGGTCTCTAATGTTTTAGGTCGATATGTCATCCCTCCGATTATAGCAGCTATTACCCGCGATTCTTCGTCATCCAAGGTTACCATTGAGATAGAAGTATCTGGGTCCTCATGGTAATAATGATAAATCTCCCTTCGTCCATCATCATGTACCACGACCACGATCTTATCTCCGCTGCGTGTTAGAAGTTGAAATTTCTTGCCAATACCCGGTAAATCTATTTCTTTAATTAATTTCATGTTATTAACCTCCATTATTTACTCTAACAAAAAAGAAAGCAGTATTTATTAAAAGTATGTAGTTTCTAGGTCCGCGCTTGTTGAATATCAAGGTTATATTATATAGTATTAATTTTATTCATTACTGCTCTCATTAGCCTATACAATTCTGATTTCCCTGTCAACAATTATTGGTATCATAGTTTGCCCAACAAACTCGGGTAAAGAAGCGTTCAATTCATTAGAGTGTGATATAATGAAAATAATATAGTTCCTATGTAAGCAATCCCTTCGTGTCTTGACAAGCGAGGGCATTTACAATGAGTTTGGAGGTAGTATTTAATGAAATCTAATAAAATTTTGAGTAATGTCCTTTTTTTCAATTTAATAGTATTAGTTACTATCATAGGAGATTTCTTTAAGAATTTCTTACCACTCTCTTTTATAATTATTTTAATAACATATTTTTGTCTGAGTTTAAGTCTTTTGACTTATGAAATAATACAAAAACAGATAAAATTGCTTTTTTCAAAAATTATTTTGTTAAGCACTATCTTAATTATAGGGTATGCTGATTTCTATTTTAAACTATCAAGAAGTTATTCCTACGTATTTAAAGACAATATGATGCTATCAGCAATTGATAGCATATATTTCAGTATTACAACCTTTACAACTACAGGTTTTGGGGATATATATCCCATATCACACGGTGCCAAAATGTTCGTTGCAAGTGAAACGATTTTTGGATATATTTTAAGCACGTTCATTATGGCTATCCTAATAATAAAGTTTATGGATGAAAAGTGAACCAAGCGAAGCCACGGCGACTAAGTTCAATATAGTAGATAATATGGCGGCGGAACTATTTTAAACGTACACAACGTACACAACGCCCAACAGTGAACTCGTTCAACTAAAGTTGAACATCGAGTCTTCGGTGGACTCTACCTCCTTCGCCGCCAAGTGTTTCTATTGGGAAAGGCGGCTCGGCGATACTCTCCACCGGAGACTATCGTCACCGAAGCAGAATGAGGTGTACCACTCCCACTTGTAGAAGTGGGAGTCTTACGATTTGGATAAAAACGATGACCCAACGGCTTGAACCGTCGGGGTCTTTTTTATTTGTCATTAATAACGTTGAAAGCGTGACCTAAATCACAACTCGGGCACTGCTTATCGTGATAGTATGCAAACATAGAACGAACGAACCGACGGCGGAACGTCGGCAAGGATATGAATTTGTGGAAATGAAAGGATTGGTAAATGATGTTTTGTTATCAGTGTCAGGAAACAGCAAAAGGAACTGGTTGTACGATTAAAGGGGTTTGCGGGAAGTCCGAAAATGTTGCTAACTTGCAAGATCTTCTGATTTACACCTTAAAAGGGATCGCGGTATATGCTGTTCAAGCGCGTGAACTCGGTATAGTGCGTCCGGAAATTAATAAATTTATCATGGAAAGCCTCTTTAGTACGATTACAAATGCTAACTTTGATAAAAGCCGTTTTGTAGATCGAATCCAAGAAGGGCTTAAACTCCGCGAAGACCTTAAACAAGAGACCCTTAAAGCAGGTGGAGTGCTTCCGCTGAACATAAAGGATGCACTAACTTGGACAGCATCCGCAGAGGAGTTCGAAACCAAGGCTGCGCTCGTTGGGGTCTTAACTACAGAAAATGAAGATGTGCGCTCACTCAGAGAATTACTCACTTACGGTATAAAAGGAATGGCTGCTTATGCCGAGCATGCGTATACTCTTGAATACCAAGATGCAGGTATATTTGCTTTCATCGAAAAGGCTTTAGCAGCCACACTCGATGACACACTCGCAGCAGGTGATCTCGTTGCTCTCGTCTTAGAGGCAGGGAAATACGGGGTTGATGTGATGGCCTTACTTGATAAAGCCAACACCACATCCTACGGTAACCCAGAACTCACCAAAGTAAACATCGGGGTTAGAAAGAACCCAGCCGTTCTGATCAGCGGCCATGATCTGAAGGATCTTGAAGAGTTGCTTATCCAAACGAAAGGTTCCGGCGTGGATGTTTATACACACGGGGAAATGCTCCCAGCTCACTACTACCCAGCCTTTAAAAAATATGACAACTTTGTAGGCAACTACGGAAATGCCTGGTATAAACAAGACAAAGAATTTGATTCTTTCAACGGCCCGATTTTTTTAACCACCAACTGCCTCATCCCACCGAAGGATTCCTACAAAGATCGCGTCTACACCACCGGAGTTGTCGGTTTCGAAGGCGTTAAACACATCGCAGATCGCGCAGACGGAAAACCAAAAGATTTCTCCGCACTCATAGCCCACGCCAAGAGTTGTCCAGCACCGACGGAAATAGAGACGGGTGAAATTGTCGGGGGATTTGCCCACAATCAAGTTATGGCCTTAGCAGACAAAGTCGTCGAGGCCGTTAAAACTGGAGCCATTAAGCGCTTCTTCGTCATGGCTGGTTGTGACGGACGCATGAAGAGTCGTGACTATTATGCAGAGTTCGCGCAGGCACTGCCCAAAGACACCGTGATCCTGACGGCAGGGTGTGCAAAATACAAGTATAATAAATTAAATCTCGGAGATATCGGTGGCATTCCGAGAGTTCTCGATGCCGGACAATGCAATGACTCTTATTCCTTGGCCGTGATTGCTTTGAAACTGAAAGAAGTATTTGGACTAAAAGATATCAATCAACTTCCAATTTCCTATAACATCGCTTGGTACGAGCAAAAAGCGGTGATCGTTTTACTAGCCCTTCTCCACCTAGGCGTAAAAAATATTCACTTAGGCCCCACATTACCTGGCTTCTTATCCCCGAATGTCGTGAAAGTCTTAGTTGAGAACTTCGGCATTGCAGGCATTTCCACCGTTGAAGAGGATGTCAAAATGTTCTTGGCCTGATAGTTACACTTCTTAAGTCCCCCTTTATTGAGAATGAACTCAATAGAGGGGGACTTTCTTGTTTCCGAGCAAGGTCTTGTTTCGTGAGAGACCTTTGCTATATAATGCAGAAGTAGGGCTTTGTACCCATACTAGGTAAGGAGTTAAGTGATGGCATTATTATCTACCCGTATCCGCAGCTTAGCCACTTTTAGTTTGGCGATTGTTTACTTATGTAACCTGTATTTCAAATCTAGTGTAATCAAGGATCTCGATCTAATTCTTCTAGTTATCGTTATTTCACTAAGTTTTACTGTCGTAACAGGTTCCGCAAAGGTGATTGGCTATGTATCTTTTGCGTTAAGCATTAGCCTATTACTTATCTATCATGCTCCGTTAAGCGTATGGACGCAGGCTTTACAAGAAAACCTTTACCTGGTAGTTATGTTTACCCTGGTACCTTTGTTAGGTATCCCCATTCAATATGGGGGTTATTTCGAGTCTTTACAAAGTGTTTTCAGGCGCTATGTTCATACAAATAGTCGTTTTTACTTGCTTGTGAGTTTAATTTCCGCTTTTATAGGCGTTTTGGTAAATATGGCGGTTGTGCCGCTAGTGCATCAAATTAGCCTGGCCAGCGATAAGAGCTCTGACAAGAAGTTACTTAGTATAGCCATTAGCAGGGGGTTTACCACCTGCACAATATGGGCGCCAACAACGGCAGCCATAGCCTTGATCATACAATTATCCGACGCCGAATGGCACTCGTTTTTTCCTTTTGGCTTATTTTTTGGTATGATTGCTGGTTTAATCGGATATACCATGATGAAGTTGGCAGGAGGAAGCGTCGAGAATAGTTCGGCTATTGCTGTTGCTACAGTTGATCCTGCTGAAAAACTTAACTCTATTGCCGAAATTAATTTGCGGAAAGTTATTGAGTTAAGTGTTTTTGGTATTACTTTAATATTTCTCATAGTCATTGTATCCCTGATAACCGGAATATCAACGATTATTGTGGTTTCCATTGCTTCGTTGGTTTTCCCTGTTATTTGGCTGGCCCTAATCGGACGTTTACCAGTTTTAATCAGGGAGTTCAAGGGGGACTATTATATTGAGAGGCTGCCAAGATTAAAAAATGAAATAGTCCTCTTTGTTGGAGCGGGATTATTCGCAACTAGTATCTCGTACTCTCATTTAGGTAATTACGTGCCAAATATTCTAAACCCAATTGTAGGCAGTAACCCTTTGTGGCTTGCCGTCGTTATTATTTTAAGTAGTCTCATTTTGTCAGTTTTGGGTGTTCATCCGATTATAACTGTTACCATTCTTGGAGGAACCCTTAAAGCCGCTGCTTACGGCGTGACTCCTACGTATATGGCCTTGATTCTGGCCATTAGCTGGGCGATGGGGATTTCGATAGCTCCTTCATCAGCTACCGTTATTGCGATATCCGGATTAACCGAGCAATCTCCGCTTAAGGTCGGATTTGGCTGGAATGGATTATATGTTCTGATTGTCTCAACCGTACTAATTATGCTTCTGACCCTTTTTAGAGCGGTCGGATTAGTATAGTGGGTTAAATTTATTAAGCCACCTGCTTGCAATTGGGAGGGGTATAGTGAATTTCTCGAAAATATACAACACTGTTTATATGAAATATTGGTACTTAGTAGCACTGGCATTTATTATAATTTTACCTGTATTTTCTCTTTCTGAGATGACAGCCGAATGGGGGACAAATGTAACAAATAATGTAATTGTCGGTTGGGTCAGTGGGTCTATTACTTTTGTAATACTCGCACCCTTACCAATTACTAAAATCAATATTGAAATAGCAAAAGAAATATTTATTTATAAAGGTTGGAAAACTCTAATAGTATTTGCGGTCAATCAATTAGCAACAATAGCTATTTATTTAATATTTGAAGCAATACTGATCGTATCAAAAATGTGTTAGTAAGTGAGAATAATTAAGAAATGGAATCTTGGAGTTAGTATATGGTAAAAAGTGAGTAAAGGACTAGATAAGAAGATCAAACAACTCTGGGTTTTCGTTGATGACGGTATATTGAATCCCTTTTTTCTCCATTTTGGCAATAAGTGTTTGGTAATCTTCTTTTTGAGTGAGCTCAATTCCGACCAGGGTTGGGCCTTTTTCTTTATTGTTAACTTGCGTATACTCGAATCGCGTTATGTCGTCGTTAGGACCAAGGATATCAACTACAAATTCTTTTAGGGCACCCGGTCGCTGGGGAAAGTTGATGATGAAATAATGTTTAAGTCCTTGATCGAGGAGGGAGCGCTCTTTTATTTCCGGCGTCCGTTCAATATCATTATTTCCTCCGCTTATAATACAAACTACGTTTTTACCTACGATCTGACTCTTATAGGAATCCAAGACAGCTATCGAAAGAGCACCGGCTGGCTCGGCAACAATTGCGCTATCATTGTACATCTCTAAGATTGTAGTGCAGACTTTTCCCTCACTGACGACTAAGACATCATCTAAGACTTTCTGACAGATTTCAAAGGTTAGGTCTCCAGCTCGCTTGACTGCGGCACCGTCAACAAATTTATCAATCTTCTCCAAGGTCACAACTTCATTTTTATCAAGGGATTGCTTCATACAACAGGCCCCCTGGGGTTCTACTCCGATAATATGGGTCTTAGGGCTCAGGCATTTGAAGTATGTTCCAACTCCCGACATCATGCCACCCCCTCCAATTGCCCCAAAAACATAATCCACTGGATTCTCCAAAGCGTTGAGGATTTCGATGGCGATTGTACCTTGTCCCGCGATAACCAGAGGATCATCAAAAGGATGAATGAAATACTTTTTTTCTGCATCGCAATGCAGTTTGGCTTCCAGAAAAGCATCATCAAAGGTGTCCCCGGTCAGGACCACTTCTACAAAATCTCCACCAAATCGTTTGACTTGGGAGACCTTTTGCCTAGGGGTGGTAATGGGCATGTATATTCTACCAGGAATACCTAAGTTTTTACAGGAATAGGCTACACCCTGAGCATGGTTGCCCGCACTGGCACAGACCACACCATTTCTTAATTCCGATGAGGGAATGCTTTGAATCAGGTTATAAGCACCTCGGATCTTAAAAGAACGAACAACCTGTAAATCTTCACGCTTTAAATAAACATTGCAGTTGTATTTTTCCGAGAGAATGTCGTTTCGTTGGAGCGGTGTTTTATTGATGATGCCCTTTAGAGCCTGGCCCGCTTTGATGATATCTTCTAAAAGTACTCTTCCCATGTGCTTACCTCTTTTCTGTGTACTATCTATAGTCAATTATTATATATAATACACATTCACTCCCCTATTGTACATTCGCTTTATTCAACTTTAGTTGAACGAGTTCACTAAATTAACGCATTAGTTTGGAAAAGGGAAAAAGGAGGAACATACGAATGTGTTTCGGCTACGTTAGCCTTAGAGACCGAACCGGTCGACCCAAGGTTACAAAGTTAAGTAATAGTTGTTGAAAAAGCGAAATCCCAGTTATAATGAAAGGGTAACAATGTCTCGGAAGGATTTAGCGATTGTGACAACTATTAAGGTATCTGTTCGTACCCTAGTTGAGTTTGGTCTCAAACAGGGAGATTTGCAACCGAGTTCAATCGGAGCTTCACGGGCTCAAGAGGCGATCAAAGCGCATCAATATATTCAAAAAACAAGCGGTGCGGAGTACGTTCCGGAAGTAACTCTGAGTTATATCTATCTTCAAGAGGACTTTAGTCTGGAAATCAAGGGCCGTGCCGACGGAATAATTAAGAAGGAATCCGTTGCTTGTATCGATGAAATTAAAACCACCTCGCTGGATTTAAGCCTGATTAATGAAGCATTTAACGATTTGCATTGGGCTCAAGCTCAGTGTTATGCTTTTATGTACGCTGTGCAAGAAGGCTTAGAAACGATGGAAACTCAGCTTACCTACTTTCAGTTGGATACCGCCCAGACCAAGAAATTCTCAAAGACTTTTTCCTTGGCTGAGCTGTCAGTGTTCTTTATTAGTTTGGTTGAACATTATTTGACGTGGGCTCGCCAACTACAAGAGTGGTCGGTTATGAGAGATGTCAGCATTCGCACGCTGCAATTCCCCTTTGGGACGTACAGAACGGGACAAAGGGAACTGACTATAGCAGTTTACAAGACGATCAAACAAAGCCAGAAATTATTTGCCCAAGCCCCTACGGGAATCGGCAAGACCATGGGTACCTTGTTTCCCACATTTAAGGCTATGGCAGAAGGGTTTACGGTGCAGGTTTTTTATCTCACAGCGAAAACCATCACCCGAACGGTTGCGGAGAAGGCCATAAATGATTTACAAAAACAAGGTTTAGCGATTAAACGCTTAACCTTAACGGCTAAACGCAAACTGTGTTTTCTCCCTGAGGCGGCGTGTCTGCCAGAGGAATGTTTGTTTGCCAAAGGGTATTATGACCGAGTGCGAACAGCGGTGGAGGACATCTTCGAAGAGGAAGCCTGGACGCGTGAGGTAATTGAGGAATACGCCCGCAAACATTCCATTTGTCCCTTTGAATTCTCCTTGGAAATGGCCAATTGGGCGGATGTAGTTATCTGTGACTATAATTATGTTTTTGATCCGCGTGTCTACTTACGTCGATTTTTCCTTGACGGGGGAGAGTACACCTTTTTAGTAGATGAAGCGCACAACCTAGTGGAACGGGCGCGGGACATGTTTTCAGCAGAGCTTGGCAAGGAGTCTTGGCTTAGGCTAAAACGGCTTACGAAAGAAGACGACCCGAGGTTGACAAAAAGCGTGACTAAAGTTAACTCGGCCTTGCTCAAAGAGAAAAAACGTTGCATAGATACTGGCGGAAGAGGAGAAAGTGTGGAAAAAGAGCCTCCCTTAAAACTTATTCAGGCGTTACGACATTTTGTCAAAGAGGTTGAACATTTCTTGAAAGTGAACGATCGAGTAGTCGGGTGGCGCGAACAACTTGTGGAACACTATTTCCAGGCGTTGAGTTTTATCAGAACAGCGGACAGTTATGATGATCATTACGTCACCTTCCTACAGCTAACTCGGGACGATTTCCGAGTGAAGCTATTCTGCCTTGATCCCTCCGCGCGACTGAAGGAGGCCTTGGGAAGAGGGCGGGCCGCTGTACTGTTTTCGGCGACTTTGAGTCCGATGGACTATTTCATGAAGGTTTTAGGTGGGGAAGAGACGAGTTATAAGCTGAAACTGACGTCTCCGTTTCCCGCGGAGAATTTGTGCCTACTCATAAACGATCGCATATCTACTAAGTATAAACAGCGTGCCTCAACCTACGACCTTGTTGCGGAAGCGATATCCGCGGCTGTTTTTCGCAAAGAGGGGAACTATCTCGTCTATTTTCCGTCGTATGATTATCTGCACGAGGTATATCTGCAGTTTAGGGCACAGAACCAACAGGTAAGCGTGATCAGCCAAACTCCAGGCATGGCGGAAGTGGAACGGGAAGGATTCTTAGCAAAATTCGCCACTAATCCTGGGCAAACGTTGGTTGGATTTGCACTGATGGGTGGGATCTTCGGTGAAGGCATCGATCTTATCGGGGATCGGCTCTCAGGAGCAGTTGTCGTCGGAGTGGGGTTACCTCAGATTGGCCTGGAACGGGAGATTATTCGTTCCTACTATGAAGCAACTAACCAGCTGGGTTACGAATTTGCGTATATGTACCCTGGTTTCAACAAGGTATTACAGGCGGTCGGGCGAGTGATTCGTAGGGAAGAAGATCGAGGCATAGTGCTGCTCATTGATGAACGTTTCTCGCTAAGGTCGTATAAGAAATTGTTTCCTGAAGAGTGGAAGAAGGTACGCTACGCAGAAAATGTTAGGAGTATTCATAAAACGATCGAGGGCTTCTGGAATGAGCCGGGAAGCAAGGGGACGGTCCTCTTGCTTTCCTAGGCAGAACCAGGAAGCAAGAGAACCGCCTCCTTGCTTCCTTAAATATTTAATGAATGAGGTTAATTATGTTTATGTATGTGTTTCCAATAGTACTTATAGTGGCATCAAACATTGCGTATAATTTGTGCCAAAAGTTAACCCCACAGGATGTTAACCCCTTTTCAGCGTTGTTCATAACCTACTTGACTGCTGCAATCCTGTCTCTAATTGGATCACTATTTTATAAAACGAATAAAGGATTTCTACAATCCTTTAACGAATTAAATTGGACTAGCCTGGTGCTTGGGATTACAATTGTTGGCTTGGAATTAGGGTATCTTCTTGCCTACAGGGAAGGGTGGAACATAAGTGTTGGGTCGTTAGTAGCAAATATCATCCTTGCACTTATGCTTATCCCGATCGGAATATTGTTTTTCAAAGAGGGGTTTTCAGTTTATCAAATAACGGGAGTATTATTATGCATAATAGGCTTGTTACTTATCAATAAGTAGCAAGTTTAAGAGGAGATGTCCTGGAATGGAGCATAGAATGGACAAAAAATCGGCTAAGAGACAACTATGGATTGAATACGCAAAAGGAGCAGTGACAGTATTAGTGTTTCTAGCCGGACTAGCACTAGTTTCCAATTTCATAAATATTTACTTTGCAGTAAAGTTTGGTTTTGGTTTTAACGAGCGACCATGGTACAGCAATTTCGTGCAGTTAATTAGCATAATAGCTTATATGTTTGTGTTTGTCTCTGGGTACAAAAAACTTGGATTGAAGGTGACGGATAGAATAGATGATCTTAAAACAATTATTGATCGCTCGGATTAAAGTGTCAGGAGCATTCTCCTCCATTGTTAAGGATTTGAATACAAATTCAAATCGACAGATTCGATAATGATAAAAGATTTCATAAGGGGTTGACAAACAAGTAAATGTTGTTATAAAATTATATATAAGTTAATAAAATTATTAAATGCGATGACGGAGTAAAGTAAGCTATTTATTATCTTTCAGGGAGGAAGAGTCTTGACTGAAAACTCTTCTATGTGTAGTGATAGGTGAAGTTCCCTCCCGAGCTGCCGGCTGAACGAAATCAAGTAGGCTAGGACGGTTCTTCCCCGTTAACAAGAAGGAGGTATCGGATGTCATTCCCGTACCTTTGTCGAGTGGCCTTTTGGCTAAAGTCGGGTGGTAATGCGAGATATAACTTCTCGTCCCTTCAGGGATGAGAAGTTTTTTATTATACCTAGACGAATCTTGACAAATACGAGTTTGTCATGCTGTACTTTTTGAGAGGGTCAAGGTTGACCAAAATGGGTGGTAACGCGGAAGTCTACGGCTTTCGTCCCTGAGAAGGGATGAGCCGTAGACATTTTATTATATTTGAAAGGGGTATTATTATGAAAGATTTGAAATTAGCAGGACGTCTTATTACTGCACGGAGCACCATTGAGGTTAACGGGGTTCGGATAGGAGGAAAAGAAATCATCCTCATGGGTGGACCCTGTGCAGTAGAATCAAGTCTACAAATGAGCCAATCAGCCGAAACTGTCAAAAAAGCAGGAGGAAAGGTTTTGCGTGGCGGGGTCTTCAAACCGCGAACATCTCCCTATAGTTTCCAGGGTCTGGGCCTGGAGGGCCTCAACTATTTGGTTCAAGCAGCTAAAGAACAGAACCTTCTCTGTGTTACTGAAGTAATTGATGCACCAAGTCTGGATTTAGTGGTCGATAAGGTTGATATTCTTCAAATTGGTGCCCGGAATATGCAAAATTTTGAGCTTCTGAAATTAGCTGGTAAAATCAACAAACCGATTATCCTCAAGAGAGGGTTGTCGGCAACGATAGAGGAGTGGTTGTTGGCCGCTGAATATATTTTAGCTGCTGGTAATTCCCGGGTTATCCTTTGTGAACGTGGTATTCGTACGTTTGAACCCAGTACTAGAAACACTTTAGATCTAAGTGCTGTTGGAGTGGCTAAAGAACTATCTCATTTACCAGTTATCGTCGATCCCAGCCATGCAGCAGGTAGAAGAGACTTAATTGCCTCCTTATCTAAGGCGGCTATTGCGGCAGGGGCGGATGGATTATTAATTGAGACCCACCCTAATCCCGCCGAAGCTGTAAGTGATGGACCCCAGTCGTTAACTCCGGAACAGTTTATCCAACTAGCAGGGGAGCTCGGAGTGGTCGCCGAATCGGTGAATAAAGTCTTTGCTTTTGGCGGACAAGAGGATGAGAACACCCTTGAATCTCTGCGTGCCCAGATTGATAGGGTAGATCAAAGGATTATCGAACACTTAGCCGACCGTATGGAAATCGTCCGAAAGGTTGGGGATCAAAAACGTATGGACCGAGTCAAAGATACCAACCGAGAAAAAGAAATTATCAAACGCTTAGTAAACCTTGCCACTGAACTACAACTTCCGTCTGAATTAGTCAGGAAAATATATCCTTTGATTTTCGAGTCTGCGGTTCAGTCGCAAATTAAGAGTAAGCTTGTACGAGACCAAGAAGCTGAGCAGTCGTATTATCCCATAAGCAGTAAATAACGTATTAAGGCAGGTGCCGTTTCGATATCAAGGATTTGATGCGAAACGGTTTTTTACATATGGCCCTTAGCTACGTCAACATTTTTGCTAACCGAAATATTAGGATAGTTAATTTTCGTTAGGAAGCTTATAATAAAATGTAGTTGTGTAAGCATTGTTGACATAATTTGAAAGGCTAATTTTTAGATTAACGAATTGGGGGTAAGATTATGCTAAATATTCTTTATAGGCGTCGGAGCATTCGGAAGTATAAAGTTACGAAGTTAGACTCCGCAACAGTTCAGCAACTTCTAAAAGCGGCGTTATTAAGCCCATCGTCCAAAGGGACTCAACCTTGGCAATTTCTGGTGGTTGATGACGCTGAGTTATTGAAGCAATTGGCATTGGCCAAAAAAGGAGCAGGGTTATTAAAGAATGCTGCTTTGGGCATTGTAGTCTTGGCAGACCCTGCAAAAAGCGATATTTGGGTGGAGGACGCTGCTATTGCGGCAACGATTCTTCATTTGACTGCAGAAACTTTGGGATTGGGATCGTGCTGGGTTCAAATCAGAGAACGCCAGTTTTCGGAAACCGAATCGTGTGAAGAATATGTTCGAAGGATTTTGGGGATTCCAGAGAACCTCAAGGTGTTAGCGATTATTTCTATCGGATATCCTGATGAGTCCAAGCCACCGTATTCTGATAGCGATATAAAGTTTGATAAGGTCTACTTAAATAAGTATGGGTCTAAATTCTAACGATGGCTGCCATACCTTGACAGATGGCCTAGAAATACTAAAGGGGTAGTTCTTAGGAACTACCCCTTAACTTTGTGAACAAAGCATAAGGCAGCGGGCAAAAATTACAGAACGCGATCTATTATCGAAGGAGGATTTTAGAGAAAGACAAAGAATAAACTAAGAAGGCTCTTCTATATTTTACTAATTGAATTAAATTATAGTACTACCTAAATGGCTATAAGAATTTTTAAAAAATAATGCTATTTATCAACAAATTCTTTATATAAACTTATTATCGAACGTTTTTTAGGGGGTTGTAGAAACGTGGATAAGAAAATAACAACTATGGAAGAAGAACTGAGACAACAGATGGAAGAGTTGATACAAACCACCTTGTACCAGGAATTAAAGGAATCAGAAGAAGAACTTAGACGACAGTTGGCTGTCATTCAAACGAATAGAGAGTTAATAGCACTTAGTGAAGAACGTTACAAAACGCTTGTGAACAATTCCCGTGATGTAATTTATAGTTGTGATTGTAATGGATTTTTTACTACAATTAATGAAAGATTTTGTGAAGTTGTCGGTTTGCCCAAAGAAACAATTATTGGCAAGACGATGATTGATGTTCAAAAGGATTCTGGTTATATAAAAGAATGGAATAACGCATTTTCAAGTGCTGTTAATAATGGTAAGGTTAGTTCTTTTACTTACAGCTATGAAAGGGAAGTGGGAAGGGGTATCGGCTATTATAGTGTGACCATATCGCCTTTGCTAGATCTAAAGGGAAAGATTATCGGAGTGATAGGCACAAATCATGATATAACTAAAATTAAAGAAAATGAAAAAGCAATAAGCCATATGGCCTATTATGACTTTTTAACTGATCTACCCAATAGAGTCCTTTTCTTAGGCCGGTTGAAAAACGCGATTCAATTATCAAAAAAGAAAGCAACTCAAGTGATTGTCTTAGTCCTTGATTTAGATAACTTTAAAGTAGTAAATGATACCCTTGGCCATACAATGGGTGATGCTCTTTTAGTCGAAACGTCAGCAAGATTACAAAAATCGGTAGACAAAAAAGATACGGTCGCTCGCTTAGGTGGGGACGAATTTTCATTGTTAATAGAAGATGTTAAACAAGAAGACGATATATTTTACCTCATGAAAAAGATAGATTTAGTGTTTGAAGAACCATTTAAGATTAATAACAGAATAATTAATCTAACCGCAAGTATAGGGGTTTCAATCTATCCAGATGACGGCGACACTAATGAGGAACTCATAAATAATGCAACTACGGCTATGTATTTAACCAAGAAATCTGAGAAAAACGGATATCAATTTTTTGATTTTGAAATGAAACATAAGCTCTTGCAAAAAGCAAATATTGAGCGGTTATTAAGGAAAGCGATAAAAAACAATGAATTTATAGTGCATTATCAACCGCAATATACCGTTACTGGGGGACTTCGCGGCTTTGAAGCATTAATACGCTGGGACAGTCCTGAAATGGGTTTTTTAAGCCCTATGGAGTTCATCCCTATAGCCGAAGAAACAGGCCTGATTATTAAGATTGGCGAGTGGGTTTTAAACACGGCAAGTCTTACTTGTAAAAAGTTTGAAGATAAATATGGTTGTGAACTTATCATGGCCGTTAATATTTCCCCAATTCAATTAAAGCAAAAAGAATTCGAGGAAATTGTAATGAAGGCAATTATATCTTCAGGGATAAAGCCAACCAGTCTGGAATTGGAAATAACCGAGAGTAGTTTTATTGATAATTATGATAGTGTTGTCAATAAATTAGGAAATTTCAAAGAACTTGGAGTAGGAATCGCTTTAGATGATTTTGGGACCGGATATTCTTCGTTGAGTTACCTAAAAAGACTCCCAATCACTCTGTTAAAAATCGACAAATCCTTTGTTCAGGAAATAAATTTTTTGAATCCTCATAATGATTTAACGGAGTCGATTATTGCGCTTGTGAGTAAGCTTAATATTAAAACAATCGCAGAAGGCGTTGAAACAATAGAACAACTTAACTACCTAATTAATGCGAAATGTGATTACACACAGGGCTTTTACCTTGGGAAACCTGGACCCGAAGAGCTAATCGGCGGCATTATTGAAAAAGGCTCTATTTAAGGAGCTCACCACCATCAACTGGATTTTCAGGGCCTACGAGATTTAATTGGTAAAATACTAAATCAAGCCACTTGCCGAACTTAAAGCCAGCTCTTTGTATTGTACCAGAGTACTCAAAACCTAATTTTTGATGCATATAAAGACTGCTTTTATTAAATGAGTCAATGCCAGCAACTAATGTTGCGAACTTTCTCTGATTCGCAATTTTAATAATTTCTTTTACGAGGGCAATACCCACCCCGTGATTCCGATAGTCATGATGTACATAGACTGAATGTTCTATCGTATACTTATAGCCTGGCCAAGCTCTAAAAGGCCCAAAAGTTGCAAATCCAATAACCCTGTCATTTTCTTCAAAAACAAGGATAGGAAATTGATCCTCACTTTTCTTTTGAAACCATAACTTTCTGTCCTCTAGTGTTTGAACATTATAGGTATAGACTGCTGTAGTATTTAAGATCGCATCGTTATAAATTTCCAAGATTTTGTTTGAATCATTTTCTACTGCTTGTCTAATCATTCAATCAGCAACTCCTTATATAAATATTACCGTAAATAAGATGTAAAATGTGAAGCAGTCGCAGAACCGACTGTTTTTTGTTACTTATCAGAAAGTATAACTTAGATAATACACTCAAATTATAGTTATTGAAAGATGAGGGGTAAAGTTGTTGACAATATTTTTAATAAGAAAAGAGCACCTTAGTCTCTTGCATTAACAACTAACAAGTAATTTTCAATGTTTTTTATAAAGCTTTTATATTTCCTTTAAAACAAGTTTAAACTCTCCCTTTATAATCAATTTGTACTCAAAAATAACAGGGAGGTCGTTTAAAAAAATGAGCAAACTTAAAATCATGTATGATGTAATTAACACGATGAAAGAAAAGGAGGTAATACGCGGTACATTAAAAGCGGTGGGATTGAAGGACCAAGTTGAAATAGGTCACTTTATTAATGAATTCGAAAAAAATCTTACAAACGGAGAGACCAAAGTCAAAATTAGTACAGAATTCGACTGCGATGGCAAGAAACTAAAGCATGACAGTCAATCTGAGTTCACAATGCAAGGCTGCTGTTCTAGTCATAAGCATCATGGTTTTTTGAAACACATGCATCATCATCACGCTCACTCCAACTCTGGCGATCAAAATCAGGATCATCCTAAATGTTGTGGGATTAAGGGTAAATTCACAAAGTTGGCATTTCTTCTAAATATACTAAATCAAATCAAGGTGGATGAGAACGAAGATAAGTCCGTGATCTTGTCTCTAAACCTAACTGAAATTCCTGAGGAACTAAAAAAAGTTTTCAATGAAAGAATGAGTCAGCATACGAAACCTGAAAACCATCCACACCACGGCTTTATGAAGGAGTGTTGCACTCTGAAAGATCCAAAAATAGGGGTAAATATTTGGATCAATAAGGCAAGGGAAGTAGAAAAGATCGTGGTGACTGTTGACGGAAATCATAGCGAAGGCCTTAATGAAAACCATGTTGTCAGTCTCCAAGCGGAATTGCTTCTTGCTTAGCAAGGGAAACCAAGCGGTGGTAAAAGTCTCTTAATATAGGCGAGGGCGCAGAACAATTGAATTGTCTTGTGTCCTCGTATTCGATATAATATGTTGTTAGTAATAATAGGAAGAATTAATGGGTGAACTGTATGTTTAATCGGATGAAAGAGCATCTATTAATGAGGTCAGAAAAAGTAAAGAACATTCGCGATATAAGGCATCGGGAATTCTATAGAAAACACCAGGAATTCCACCAGTATCAACGAGAATCATGTTGCCGTGAGGAATTTGAGAGAAAACATCGGGAATTTAATCAGTATCATAAGTCTCTGCGCTATATTCGTCCTGTAAATATTATATTTAATTTGATCATTCTATACTTACTTTTTCGATGGGTAGGTAGCAGGTCAATTAGTCTATTTTTTGCAGTGTTCATAATTATTAAGGAAATTCTGCAATTTACGTTTCACTGGCGTTTAGAAAAACGAGTATTTAAACCGATCGCTAAGCTCAAAGTTGGAGTTGAAGAGATTTCTAAGGGCAATTATAGTGTAAAAGTTGAGCAAGATTTCGCTACTGATCCAGGCTTTATTGGGTTATTGGTCGATTCGTTCAACGAGATGGCCCAAAAATTACAAGCGAATGAGATAATGAAATCTGAGTATGAAGAAAATCGAAGGACCCTTATTGCTAATATTTCGCATGATCTAAAGACGCCCATCTCAACGGTGCAAGGGTATATTGAAGCAATCCAAGATGGAGTCGTTATTTCGCCCGAGAAAGTTAATATGTATCTTAAAACGATTTATCAAAACACAGTTTACATGGATAAACTCATTGATGATCTTTTCTTATTTTCTAAACTAGATTTGCAAAAACTTGATTTTCAGTTTGAAAGTGTTCTGATAGGAGCTTTTATGCATGACTTAATGGAAGAATTTCAATTTGAACTTGAAGAAAAGCAATTGAAGTTTGACTATATCAATATGATGGAGAGCGATTGTCTTATATCTATCGATCGGAAAAGGATCCATCAGGCTTTCCGAAATGTAATTGGAAATGCTGTAAAATATGGAGCCAATCAGGATTTGGCCGTAAAGATTGAACTGGATCTATTAGATGAATTTATTGTCATTAATATTGAAGACAATGGGCCAGGAATCTCTGAGGAAAAACTTCCTCATATTTTTAATAGGTTTTACAGAATTGATAACGAGCGGACAAAGGATTTGATGAGTACTGGACTTGGACTGGCCATTGCTAAGGAACTCGTGCAAGCTCATGGAGGATCAATTTCGGTATCGAGTATTGAAAAAGAAGGTACTTGCTTTACAATACGGCTCCCTATCATATAGGAAACATACTCAGTGGAAAGAGGTTATCAATGAAACGAATTCTAATTATCGAGGATGATCTCAACATTGCCGAATTGGAACGAGATTATCTCCAATTAAATGGGTATGAAGTAGATATAGTTCAAGATGGGCTTGAGGGCTTGAAACAGGCTCTAACGGGCCTCTATTGTGTTATTATTGTGGATTTGATGTTGCCTGGTAAAGACGGATATCAAATCACTAAGGAAATTCGCGATAAATATGAGATTCCAGTGCTTATTGTATCCGCTAAAAACGAAGATATCGATAAAATTAGAGGCCTGGGTTTTGGCGCCGATGATTACTTAACGAAACCCTTTAGTCCTGCGGAGTTAGTAGCAAGAGTCAAAGCTCATATTTTAAGATATGAACGGCTTAAGAGCAAAACAGTTGCCTGTGAAGTAATAACCCATAGGGGACTTGAAGTAAATACATCATCTCATAAAGTCTTTGTTAATGGAAAAGAAGTTCAATTGACGACAACAGAATATGGACTACTAGTATTTTTTGCTACTAATCCAAACATTGTATTTAGTAAAGAACATATTTTCGAAACAATATGGGGAGATGAACCCCTCGGAGATACAGCAACCGTATCAGTTCATGTTCAAAAGATAAGAAAGAAGATTGAAAGAGACCCATCTAATCCGGAATATATCGAAACCTTATGGGGTACGGGATATAGATTTAATGCTTAACTTCGGTGGCTTTAGTAAACACCCTTAATACAAGCTCTGGCAATTATAGTCAACTTCTTTAACCTTAGTTAGCTTTTGTCGTTAAGTCATCAACACTTTCCCATTAAAAAAATTGCATTCTTCACGCGTGTGTAATTCTTGAGAAAACGTCTACTTCATGGTATAGTTTTAAAAGAAGGAAATAAAATTATCATAAATCTTCTTATTCAAACGTATTTCTTAAGGTGTTGGTTTATTAAACCAGTACCTTTTATTTATAAAGTCAGAAGTATTAAGCCACTGAACTGACCGAAAAATTTTTCTAGAAACGAGATGATACTTTGAATGATTTTTTAAGTGCCTTGATTTTGGGAATTGTAGAAGGGATTACCGAATTTCTCCCCATTTCCTCTACAGGACATCTTATTATTGTGAACCAGTTTGTTGGGTTCACTGAACAATTCGCAAAAATGTTTGATGTGGTTATACAACTTGGGGCTATTCTTTCGGTGGTAGTTTACTTTCGGAAACGACTAATTCCATCGGGTCGAAACTATCTCTCGGAAAATCAGAGAATATTTGACCTATGGAAGAAAACAATTGTTGGAGTAATTCCTGCACTTGGTATAGGATTTCTAGCAGGAAAATACATAGAAGAACGTTTGTTTAATACGACCGTCGTTGCACTTGCTCTGATAGTGGGTGGGATAATTCTAATTTACATTGAAAATAGGAAACCTTTAAATCGAATCTCCACAGTAGAACAATTGACTTATAGTACTGCTTTTCTAATCGGCCTTATTCAGTGTTTGGCAATGATTCCTGGTACGTCACGCTCAGCAGCAACTATCATCGGGGCAATGTTTTTAGGCGCTTCCAGAGTTGTAGCCGCTGAATTTTCTTTTTTCTTGGCAATTCCTACTATGGTAGCCGCTTCCGGTTACACATTATTAAAGAGTGGAATGTTGTTAACGTCGCATGAGTTCCTGGTTGTAGCTTGTGGGTTCATCGTATCATTTGTTGTGGCCTGGCTAGTCATAGCTGGGTTCATGAATTACATAAGCAAAAGGGATTTCAAACCGTTTGCTTATTACAGAATTGTGCTGGGAATTATTGTCCTTGCCTATTTTACCTTCCTTAAGTTCTAGTCCGACTCTCGTCGGGATATGGAGTAATATTTTGTTTTAAGAGCCTTTCGAACTTCAATCTTGAAGTTTGAAAGGCTCTTTTAGTGGGTTGAGTAAATCCATTGACTACGTGGTCAACAAGGTGTATGATTCTATCATGATTGACAACTTGGTTTGTAAGGGGAGATGAGTTTGTACAAAAATTTTTTAAACCTTAATCAGGATAAACAAAAAAAAATATTGGAAGTGTGTATCCATGAATTCGCCGAACGAGGGTATGAAAATGCCTCAACTAATACGATTATTAAGGAGGCGGGCATTTCCAAGGGGATCTTGTTTCATTATTTCCAAAACAAGAGAAGCCTATTTCTCTATATTGTGGACTATTGTTTCCAGGAGGTTTTAGAAGAGTATAAAAAATACCCTCTCACAGAAACAGGCGATATTTTTAAAAGGTTGATTGAATTTGGTGTTCTTAAGCTAAAGTTATATCATGCTTACCCGGAGATTAGCAAAATTCTACTGGAAGCCTTAGTAAATTCTCCTAAGGACCTTCGCTTAGAGATTGAGACAAAGTATAACAGACTTTCAAAAGAGTTTCTGCCTGCATTCTTTCAGGAAATTGATGATACAAAGTTTCGTAAGGGTGTTGATACCACTAAGGCAATTCAAATATTGACGCTTTTTTTAGAGGCTCTAGGACAAAGATACCTCAAGGACTATAAAGGCAAGGAACAAGAAATGTTAGAGGATGTCGATAAAATTATGGATGAGTATTACGAATATATGGAGATCTTGAAATATGGGATGTATTCTTCTTAAATTTTTAGATTATGGTCCAGATGGAGGGGATAGAGATGGATGTTCTCATGGAAGGAAAAGGTATCCGCAAGTTTTATCGTACTGGCGAAGTAGAAGTCCAAGTTTTAAAGGGAATTGACTTCCAGATCTTCCAAGGAGAATTCATTGTTATTCTGGGCCAAAGTGGTTCAGGTAAGACAACGCTACTTAATATTATTGGGGGCATGACTCAAGCATCAAGCGGTGAGCTTTATTACAAAGGAGAGCCCTTACATGCCATTGACGAGCAACACCTCACACTGTATCGAAGGAACGAGGTGGGGTTTGTCTTTCAAAATTACAATTTAATGCCAAATCTTACAACCTATGAAAATGTCAAATTAGCGGTAGAAATAGCTCGGAATCCACTCTCCGTTTCAGACGTTTTACGGGAAGTCGGACTTGAGGGCTGGTCGGATCATTTTCCATCTCAACTCTCAGGCGGACAACAACAGAGGGTGGCTATCGCGCGGGCCATTGTCAAAAACCCTGAACTGCTATTGTGTGATGAACCTACTGGGGCTTTGGATATTCAAACGGGTATCCAAGTTTTAAAATCGTTACAGAAGTTAAACAGTGTATACCAAAAAACTGTGATGATTATTACGCATAATATCGAAATTGCCAAAATGGCCAATAGAGTTTTCTATTTGAAGGATGGTCTTCTCGATAACGTCAAAGTGGTCGAGAATCCACTGGATCCGGAGGATATCTCATGGTAATGCTGAGAAGAAAGACCTTGAGAGATATCTTAGAAAACAAGGGAGTCTATTTTGCCTGTATTATGGTCATTGCCTTAGGCTTGCTTATTTATACCGCCATGTCCATTGCCGTAGAGAGCATGGATAAGTCCCTGCAGGAGTTCTATACTGAAACAAATTTTGCGGACGGATTTATCAGCGTAACCGGTTATCCCGAAAGCAAAGTTAATTCATTGTCTTTTATACCCGGAATTGATCAAGCAGCTGGTCGAATTGTCAAAGAGGTGCGCATTATTGATCAACAGAAAGACTCAAATCGTTATTTGAAAATGCTCACGCTTAATCGTCCGAATACCCCACAAATCAACCAAATTCATCTCACAACGGGACAGTTGCCCAGAGAAAACCAACCCGAAATTCTCGTGGACCCCAAGTTTTTGGCCGCCAATCATTTGTCGTTAGGGGATACCGTCAATGTCAATCTTGATGGCAATCAAGTATCCTTAGTTATTACTGGAACGGCGCAAAGCCCAGAATTCATTTACATTATGAGAAATGCCCAAGACCTTTACCCATCCCCTGAAGAATTTGGCATGGCGTACGTTTCCTTTAGCACGCTCAAAGCGCTTGTCAAGGAAAAAGGCCAAGTCAATGATCTCGTGATAACACTTAAGGATGGGGTTAGTTTTGAATCAGTCAAGGACAGTCTCCAAGCCGAGTTAAAACCCTATGGAGTTCGGAGTATCATCCCTCGTAAAGATCAAACGAGTCACACCGTTATAACCAGTGAGATTAAATCAATCCGAACCATGTCCAAAACTTTGCCGGTAGTGTTTTTGGGAGTAGCTGCCATTATTTTGTATACTATGTTGCGGCGCCTCATCGAACTGCAACGAGGGATAATCGGAACCCTGAAGGCCTTTGGTTTTACGGATCGAGAGATAATTTTACATTATCTGACCTATCCCCTAGTCATAGGAACCACTGGTGGATTATTAGGAGGGTTAGCCGGGGTGGCTCTTTCGTTCCCTTTGACGATGATGTACAGGGCATTTTTTGATCTACCTGGTCTAAAAAGCGAATTCTCTTTCAAATACCTCTTTATTAGCCTCGCCTTGGCCATCGTCTTTAGCGCTCTTAGTGGGATCAAAGGAAGTCTCGATATTTTGCGCTTGGAACCAGCTGAAGCCATGAGGCCACCTGCACCAGGAACGGCTTCTAAAACCTTAATCGAAAAAATTACCTGGTTTTGGCAAAACCTTTCGTCACAAGCCCAGATGGGTATCCGAGATGTATTTCGCACCCCAACGAGAAGCCTCTTTAACGTCCTGGGTATCGCCGTAGTTTTTAGTTTAATGACAGTTTCTTGGTCGATGCAGAACATGACTGATATATTGACAACGGTCCAGTTAGAAAAAGTTCAAACCTTTGATGTCAAATTGTCGTTGAGCCAACCTTCTCCCTCAGGAACAACAAAATTTGCCGTCGCCAATGATCCTGGCGTATCTAAAGTCGAACCTTTATTGGAAGTGCCAGCTTCTTTGAGAAACGGTTGGTTAAAGAAAGACGTCGCTCTGATGGGTCTTACTAAAGAAACCACACTTTATAATATTCTCGATAAAAAGGGCCAAAGGGTGGAGGTTCCTGATCAGGGAATTTTGCTATCTGAACATTTAGCTAAATCTTTAAACGTCAAAGTTGGAGACGAAATTTACGTGGAAAGTCCTTTGCGGAGAGAAACTATCGATCAGAAGGGTGAGAGGCTGTTAGTAAAAGGGGTAGTTCCTCAGTATGTCGGACTTAATGCCTTTATGGAGGAAAAAGAGCTGCAACGTTTTCTAAGGCAAGGAGAAATCAGCACAGCCATGTTGATTGAGATAGACCCTTCTGAAGTAGGACAAATGAAGAGCAAATACCGAAATGCCAGTAATGTCGCCTCAATTGAATCTCTGAAAGACACCGGGGACAAGATTAAAAAGATGATGGATTCATTTGGCTTCACGACTTGGATACTTGCCATTCTCGGCGGAATTTGCGGATTTGCCCTTATCTATAATTCTAGCATTATTTCGCTGTCTGAACGGAAACGAGAATTGGCATCCCTTCGTGTGCTAGGTATGACGCCAAGAGAGGTACTGCGGGTGATCACCTCGGAACAATGGACTTTGTATGCTTTTGGTATTTTGCTCGGTATACCGATGGCCTATGGATTAAATATGAGTATGGCTCAGTCAATGAGCAATGATATGTACTCTCTTCCAGCAGATCTTCCGCTCATGGCTTTGTTGGGTGCGGCTGCGGGAACCGCTTTTTCAGTTCTGGTGGCCCAAAGCAGGGCTTACTACAAAATAAAGTCACTTCCCTATGTTGAGATTCTTGCGACTCGTGATTGAGAGTAAGAGTTTGATCCAAATCGTAAGACTCCCACTTCTACAAGTGGGAGTGGTACACCTTATTCTGCTTCGGTGGGGGTAGAGTCCCCCACCGAAGACTCGATGTTCAACTTTAGTTGAACGAGTTCACTTACAACGTTCGCTCCGTAAGCTTCGTAGACCAAACTAACTCTCAAAGCCGCCAGCTCCGACGAGTGCCCGGCAATTCGCCATCCTGCAAGAATGTTAATACGTGCGAAGACAGTGTCTTCAGGCTCAGTTGCCGGTTGGAAACGTCCTGTTTCCAACTCGTCTCCGCTGCCTGCTTTTCACGAAGTTTGGTGAGCTACTCGCTTAAGTCGTTCTCTTTTGTAAATCAAACTCCCCACCCACTATTCTACAAGTTGTATTTCCGGTACGGCCAAGGAACAAATAGTGATGAGTAAAAAGTAGAAGAATAGAAGAGTTACGAGAGGGAGATATAAATGGCTATTGAAAAAACGAAAATTAAGCTGGCTCCTAAAATGTTTAAGCTGCCTAATCTCAAACATCGTAAGTTTGTGATTATGGGTGGGCTTGCACTCCTGGTGCTGATTTCTGTCACTATCTCGAAGGCTATGCCTCTGGCGGTCAACGTAATAACCTTGCATCCTCAAAACTTTAGCAAAGGGTTTACGGAAGAAGGAGAAATCATCGCCGCTCAAGAGTGGCCGATCTTCAACCCTGTAGAGGGGAAGCTGCAAACCCTTAACGTACAAAATGGTGATACAGTCAAAAAGGGACAAGTGCTTTTCGAGATAAGCACCAGTGATTTAAACTATCAGTTGGAAGCCCTGAAAGCTCAAGTTCAGAGTTTGGAAGGGCAACGTTTGCAGAGTTACAAAAGTCCCAATACGCAAGTTGCACAACAAAATTTAGTGATTCAGCAAGCGGAAAAGGATGCTCAGACCGAAGAACTAAACCTGACACGCATGAAAGCCTTGTATGATGCCGGATCAATTTCTCTAGTTGAATATGAAGTGGCTCAGTCAACGTTCGATAAAGCGAAAAACGTATTAGATCAGCAAAAATTAGATTTACAATTGATCTACGAGCAAACTAAGGCTTCCGAAGGGTCGGAAATGTATTATAACAATCAGAAGGATGCCCTGCAAGCTCAAATTGACCAGTTAGAAGATAAGATCAGTAAAGCCAAAGTTGTTGCCCTTCAAGATGGCCTTGTCAAAGACATCTCTCTTAAGGAAGGAGGCATTGTTCCTCTGGGCCAGCAAATAATGACCGTATTCACGAACGATGGTTATGAGTTAGAAAGCTATGTCCTAGCCAGCGATGCCCTCGATATCAAAGTGGGGAGCACGGTACAAGCTGTTCAAGCAACCAGCGCCGGAAATAAATCCTTGACAGGCAAAGTTGAAGCTGTTGCAGTCGCTGCCGTCGAGAGGGTATCTCCACTCGGGCTCAAAGAAAACCGCGCAAAAATAACGATTCGTCTTGCTGACTCTTCTCCTGTCGTCGTTCTAGGGAGCAATGTGGATGTTAGATATACAACTCACGAAATGTCGGGAAAACTCCTGATCCCCAAAGCAACCCTTTTTCCCTATCAACAAGGGGAGGCTGTCTGGGTAGTTGAGCAAGGTAAGGCTAAGATTCAACCCGTTAAAAAAGGCTTGGAGAATGACAGTCAAGTGATTATTGAACAAGGATTGACTGATGGTGATGTAATTCTTCAGGACCCTAATTTAACGACACTTAAAGAAGGAAAACGCATTAAAAAAATGCTTTAAACGAGGAGAAAATTGAAATAGATCCCAAGGTTATGCAGGACGCCGCCGAGGTCATGGCGTATGGTACTGCGGTTAAATTCAGTGAGCGATAACCTGTGCAAAATGAGGAGAATCTGAAGTTCCGAGACACAGTTTTACCCCCATATCCCCCTAGGAACAAAATATCTATCCCCTGGGAGTAAACATAAATTTTGTCCTCTAATATCTAAAATAGGCCTAATCACATCCTTATATATGATGTTTTTGCGTCGTTCTTAATTTAATGTTGATATCAAAGCTTACTGTAACACCACTTGTAGCTGCTTCTGAAATGAGGGCACCTGAATAACCTGTAGGCATGTGTAAGCCACGGGTTATTCAGGATTATGAAGTCTATCAATCATTGGTTTTATACTTAAATCATGTTGACCTCGTTTTCTATAGTCTTTAGGCGCGAGAAGTGCCTCAAACCCATGTAGCCCAAGGGTTAGAGGCACTTGTGGATAACTTGCCGAGTGTCTACGTTTTTACTTGTGTATAAGTTAGAAACCCGCACGGTTATCGCCTTTTTAGTCTGGTTCGTATGCCTAAAACGCCGATTGACTGTCGAACCCGAGTTCACAGCTCTTAACTTCTGACTAAAAGACTTTCCCTCTCGTTTCAGGGCCTAATATTAATACTGCTAAAGCGCCAATTAATACACAACTTGAAGCAACCATAAAAACTGCCAAAGGACCATAACCTGAAATAACGTAACCAAGAGAAATGGGCCCCATAAAAGCTCCTACCCGACCACACGCCAATCCAAACCCTACTCCTCTGCCTCGCAGATGCGTCGGAAATATTTCAGGTAAATACACATTACACGACATTGAATAGCCATACTGGAAAAACATAAACGCTAGTCCTAAAATGATTACGAGCGTAATGGTTGGTGCTGAACCATAGATAAATGAACTAACGGCTGTTGTAACCGCGAACACTAGCGTTGTCTTTTTCCTACCAATTTTCTCTACTAGAAAATATACCAAAAAGAATGCTGGGAGCCCGCCAAGCGCGATTACTGCTATAAAGGCCGTAGATTTAATAATAGCAAATCCTTTAGCTACCAGTAAAACACTCAACCATGTACTTAGCCCGTAAAACCCTAGCAAGGCAGTACTCTGCCATATTAATGCCATCAACATGATTGGAATGAATGGTTTTGTTAAGAGTTCAGAAAAGCCTTGATTAGATGGTTTCTTAACAATGACATCGAGATATTCATCATATACTGAGGGTAAAGGCTTACCAGTACTTTTTTGGACATTTTTTTCTATTATATCCATAACTTTATCGGCTTCCGAATATCTTGATTTAGATTCAAGCCAATAAGGTGATTCCGGAATAAACTTCCAAACTACAAACAGCCATAAAGCAGGCAACGCTTCAGCTAAGAATACTCCCTGCCAGTTAAATCTAGGTAGTAACAAATAAGTTAATAAACCCGCACCAGCTATACCTAACGGGTAAAAAGCCTGATAGAGAGCTAGATACATCCCGCGATTTTTAGAAGGAACTAGTTCGCTCAACATAGTAACTCCGACAGGTACTTGAGCTCCTAACCCCACGCCCAGTAAAAAACGAAATACTAAAAGACTTTGTGTTGACCATGCATTACTCACTAAAAAACCACTTATTCCCCAAAATAACATAGAATAAATTATAGTCTTCTTTCTGCCAATTTTATCGGATAAAAATCCAGATATTAAAGAACCGAAAAACATACCGGCAAAACTTATTGATCCTAAATACCCCATAATTTTAGGATCTAATTTAAAAGCGCTCCCTAAAACGGGCATTAGGTATATCATTCCACCTAAATCTAAAGATTCCACAAACCAGGCTACTATAAGCACCCCAACTAACATTTTTTGAAAATTTGAATTAGGGATTCTCTCCATTCGACCAGTAATGCTTATACGTTTGTTACTTACAGAAGTATTCATACTTAAACCTCCTCGTAGTGCGCACGTTGTGCGCTTCATATATATTTCCTAGAAATCATCGCCCCTGCAATGCGATGTAAGACAACCGACTAACCTCAAGCGAAAGCCTCTGGGGGACAAGAGCATGTCGGCAAAGTCGGGATTAGACAACTAACGTTGTCGAGTAGCCTGGCGAG